>Ga0180430_10004091_pt1 | contig 12390 bp, 9 predicted proteins | sample SS_ome_9_FD_132999 | JGI IMG/M metagenome (GOLD analysis project Ga0180430, IMG submission 132999) | Hypersaline lake sediment archaeal communities from the Salton Sea, California, USA - SS_1_S_2 metaG | ecosystem: Environmental > Aquatic > Non-marine Saline and Alkaline > Hypersaline > Sediment... | reverse complement strand
CGCGCCGATGGCGGCGGGCCCGCGGCCACGGCCGCCGTCGCCGCCGCCCGGCTCGGCGCCCGGGCACGGCTGTGGGCCATCCACGGCGACGACGACGACGGCCGCGCCAACGCCGCTGAGTTGCGCGCCTACGGCGTCGACCTCGCCGGCTGCCATGTGCCGCCGGGCGCGCGCTCGTTCGTCAGCGCCGTGCTGGTCGCGCCCGACGGCGAGCGCTACATCTTCCCGTTCCGAGGGCGCGACCTCGCCGACGAGCCGACGGCCCACGACTGGGCCGGGCTCGAGGGGGTGGGCGCCGTGCTCGTCGACGGGCGCCATCCGCGCCTCGCGGCCCACGCCGTCGCCTGGGCGGCCGCCCACGGCATCCCCAGCGTCGGTGATTGGGGCGACTTGCGGCACCCGGAGCTTCGCGCCCACATCGGCCACCTGGTCGCCAGCGAGGAGGCCGCACGCGAGGCCGTCGGGCCCAACGCTCCGGGCGGGGCTGCGGAGGACCCCGCCGGGGTGGATCCCGTCGCGCTCGCCGTCCGCGCCATCGGCGCGCTGCGCGACCGCGGGGAGCAGCTCGTCGCCGTCACCCTCGGGCCGCTGGGCTGCGTGTGGGACGACGGCCGTGACGTCTTCCGGCAGGCGGCGCCGCAGGTCGACGTCGTCGAGTCCAACGGCGCCGGCGACGCCTTCCACGGCGCCTACGCCGCCGCCATCGCCGGCGGCCTCGCGGTCGCGGACGCCGTCCGCCTCGCGACCGCCGTCGGTGCCTTACGCTGCGCGGGCGAGGGCCGCGCAGCCCTGCCCGACCTGCCCACCGCGCGGGCCCTGGCCGACCGACTGCCGCCGCCCACGCACCTCGGGCGCTCCCGCGCCCACCCCGGAGGCCCTGCATGAGCTCCCCCGATCCCGTCCCCCACGGCGCGCTCAGCGCCGGCAAGCTGCGCGCCCTGGCGACGCTGGCCGACGACCACGGACGCTTCACCATGATCGCGGTCGACCAGCGCCCGCCGATCTTCGCCGCCCTGGCGCGGCACGGCGACCGCGATCCGAGCGAGGTCGGCTACGACGAGGTGGCCGCCGTCAAGGGCGCCCTCGTGGAGGTGCTCGCGCCCCACGCCAGCGCGGTCCTGATGGACCCCGTGTGGACGCACCCCCACCACCTGCGCGCGGTGCCCGGCCGCGTCGGCCTGATCTCCACGCTGGAGGACTACGGTTTCGAGCTCGTGGGCGGCGAGCGCCGCTCCCACGCGATCGAGGGTTGGAGCGTCGCCAAGATCCGCCGCAGCGGAGCGATGGGCGTCAAGCTGCTCGCCTGGCACCGGCCCGACCTCTCCGAGGCCACGCTGGCGCACCAGGACGCCTTCGTCGAGGCCGTCGGCCGCGCCTGCGTCGAGCACGACCTGCCCTTCGTCCTCGAGTTGCTCGTGTACCCGCTGCCGGGCGAGGACCCCGTCTCCGCCGCCTACGCCCGCGCGAAGCCCGAGCGCGTGCTCGGCTCGCTGCGCCGCTACGCCGACCCGCGCTTCCGGGTCGACCTCATGAAGCTCGAGTTCCCGGTCGAGTTGAAGCGCGTCGACGGCTTCCACGCGGGCGCCCTCGACGGCGTCGCCCGCGAGCCCGTGCACGACCTCGACGAGACCCGTGCCCACCTCACGGCGATGGACGCCGCCTCGCCGGTGCCGTGGGTGCTGCTGTCGGCCGGCGTCGGCCCGCGCGAGTTCGCGCTGGACGTGGAGCTCGCGGTCGAGGCGGGGGCCAGCGGCGTGCTGGCGGGCCGCGCGGTCTGGTACGACGCGCTGGCGGCCTACCCCGACCTCGAGGCGGTCCGGGCCCGCCTGCGGGAGCGCTCGGTGCCCTACCTCGCGCAGCTCTCCGGCATCGTGGCGCGCGGCTTGCCGTGGCACCGCCACCGGCGCTACGGCGGCGCCCCCCGCGTCGCCGACGCCTCCCCCGACTGGTACCGGGGGTACGCGTCGTGAGCGCCGCCGAGCCCCTGCGTGTCGCCGTCATCGGCGCCGGTGACATGGGCGCCCGCCACGCGCGGCACTGGGCGGCGGCCGGCGCCCGGGTCGTCGCGGTGGTCGATCCCGACCGAACCCGCGCCGAACTGGCCGCCGCCGAGACCGGGGCCGAGGCATTCGCGGACGCCGCAGAGGCCCTCGCGCTCGCGCCGGAGGCGGTCAGCGTGTGCACGCCGACCTACCTCCACGCGCACTACACCATCGCTGCCGTCGAGGCGGGCGCGCACGTGCTGTGCGAGAAGCCGGTCGCGCTGAGGCTGTCCGACGCGTACGCCATGCGCGCCGCCGCCGAGGCGGCGGGCCGGGAGCTGCGGATCGGCTTCATGCGCCGCTTCGACCCTGCGTTCGACCAGCTGCTCGACGTCACGACCCGCGCCGGCACGCCGCTGCTGGCGCAGGCGACGATCACCGCGGGCATCCGCCCCAAGCGGCTGATGCACGACGCCATGGCGAACGGCGGACCGATCATCGACATGTGCTGCCACCTCTTCTTCGTGTGGGACCACGTGCTCGGCGGGCAGCCGCTCGAGGCGAGCGCCCTCGGCTACACCTTCAGCGACGGCAAGCCCGAGGTGGCGCACATCCGCCACCGGGCGCTCGACAGCGCGCTGGTCACGCTCACGTACCCCAACGGCTCGGTCGGCCAACTCCAGGTGTCGTGGGGGCTGCCCAGCGGCCTCGAGCCGGTCGAGCGCCACAGCTACGTCGGCCCCGACGGACTGGTGACCGTCGACTGGCCGAACCACGTCACGCTGCGGGACGGCCGCGGCGTCACGCGCTGGCGGAGCGCCGGCAGCGACGCGTGGAAGGCCGAGATCGCCCAGTTCCACGCGGAGTTGACCCGTGGGGCCGAGCAGCGGATCGCGTCGGTCGAGGCGGGCATCGACGCGCTCAAGACCTCGCTGGCGGTGCTGCGCTCCGTCGCCTCCCGCCGTCCGGTGTCGCTGGCGGAGGTCGTCGCCGACTTCCCGGATCCTCAGGACGAGGCGCCCGCCGCCGGCGCGACGGCGTGAGCGAGGTCCTCACCGCGGCCGCCCGCAGGCTGGGCTTCGAACCCGCGGCGCTGGGCTTCGACGACGCCGCCCGCGGCGACGAGCAGCGGCGCAAGCTCGGGCGCGTCGGTGGGCTGCTCGACGCCCGCGAGGCCGAGGCCCTGTGGCTGCGGAAGGCGGAGAACCTCGCCTGGATCACCGGCGGCGGCGACCTGCGGGTCCACCGCGAGGGGGCGCCCGTCGCCGACGCGGTCGTCACGCGTGAGGGGTTGACGGTCGTCACCAGCCGGATCGAGGCCGCCCGCCTCGAGGCCGAGGAGCTGCCGCCCGACACGCGCATCGAGACGGTCGATTGGCACGACCGCGGCGCACGTGCGCGGCGCGTGGCCGGCCTGCTCCAGGGACGCAGCTGGATCGACGACGGCGACGATCTCGTCGAGCTGCGACAGCCGCTGCTGCCCGTCGAGCAGGCGCGGCTCGCCGCGATCGGGGCGGCCGCGAGCCGCGCCCTCACCGACGTGGCGACCGGCCTGGCGCCGGCCATGACCGAGCGGGACGTGGTCGCGCGCGTGCACGGCAGCCTGCGGGCCGCCGGGGTCGACCTGCCCGTGGCGCTGGTGGCGGGCGAGCGACGGTTCGGCACGGTGCGCCACCCGCTGGCCACGGACCTCCCCTTCGGCGGGCTCGGCCTGCTCGTGGTGTGCGCCATGCGCTTCGGGCTCATCGCCTCGCTGTCGCGGACCGTCGCCTTCGGCGACGTCCCGCCGAGGGCGGCGGCCGCCCAACGCAAGGTGTGGCGCGTCGAGGCCGCCATGCTGGCCGCCTCGCGGGTGGGAGCCGCCGGCCGCGACGTGCTCGCCGCCGCGCGGGCGGCCTACGCCGACGTGGGCGAGCCGGCGGCGTGGGAGGAGCACCACCAGGGTGGCCCGGCGGGCTACCTGCCGCGCGACTGGCTCGCGACGCCCGACGAGGGGCGCGTGTTGCAGGCGGGCATGGCGCTGGCCTGGAACCCGTCCCTGCCGTGGGGCAAGAGCGAGGACACCTTCCTGCTCGAGGCGCATGGGCTGCGCAACCTGACGTGGGACGATCGCTGGCCGCACGAGACCGTCGACGGCCGTGCGCGGCCGGCGGTGCGGGTGCTGTGATCGGCGACGCGCCGACTGGCGACGCGCCGCCTGGCGGCGCACCGACGCGTACCGGCACCCGACCCCTGCGCGTCGGCCTCGTCGGTGCCGGGCGCTGGGCGGCCGTGCACCGCGCGACGCTGGCGGCGGCGGGCGCCGAGCTGGTGGCCGTGGCCACCGGCAGCGCGGCGAGCGCCGCGCGGGTGCGGGCCGACTGGGGCGTGCCCGCCACGACCGACCTCGATGAGCTGCTCGCGAGCGACGTCGAGGCCGTCATCGTCGCCAGCCCGAACGACCTGCACGCGCGCCAGGCGCTGCGCGCGCTGGCGGCCGGCAAGCACGTGTTGGTCGAGAAGCCGATGGCCATCACCCGCGCCGATGCCCGCGCCCTGGCCGACGCCGCGCGCTCCAGCGACCGGGTGGTCGCGGTCGGGCACGAGATGCGCGTCTTCGCGCTGTTCGCCCGCGTCCGGGAGCTCATCGACGAGGGCCGGCTGGGCGAGCCGCTGCACCTGAAGCTCGACCTGTGGCGGCGACCCCACCGCGCCGGCACCGGCGGCTGGAAGACCGACCCCGCGCGGCTAGGCTCGACCGTGCTGGAGGAGCCCGTCCACTACCTCGACCTGGCGCGCTGGTACCTGGGGGAGCCGCGCGAGGTGCTGGCGTGGTCGTCGTCGCGCCCCGAGCACCCGGGGTGGTTCGAGAACCTCGACGTGCGCCTGCGCTTCGACCCGGCCTCCGACGGCGGCGACCGCTGGGCGCTCGTCACCAGCTCGATCGCGGCGGCCGGCCACCAGATCGACCTCAAGCTCGTCGGCTCCGAGGCCTCGGTCCACGGCCTGTGGCACGGGGCGATGGACCTCGACCCCGAACCCTGGGTGCGCCTGGTGCTGCACCACGCGGGTCGCGACGAGGACCAGGGCGTGCCGCGGGCGACCGGCCACGCGCACGACGTCGTCCACCAGACGCGCGCCTTCGTGGGCGCCATCCGACACGGCGGGCCGGTTCCGGCCGACGCCGAGGACGGGCTGGCCGCCGTCGAACTGTGCCTGGCGGTGGAGGACGCGCTGCGTTCGGGCGGAGCGGTGGCGCTGCCGTGATGGCGTCGGGGCCGGCGCGACGCCGCCGGAGCGCGCGAGAAGGCCGCTAACCGACCGGGGTCCGCAGCGGCTCGCCGCGCAGCGCCCGCAGGACCTCGTCCGCGACGTGCAGCGACGCCCGCGTGTTGGACTCGACCGTGATGCCCGCGACGTGGGGCGTGAGCAGCAGCCGCGGCGCGTCGACGAGCGGATCGTCGGGACCCGGCGGCTCGTGCGCGCGGACGTCGAGCGCCGCACCGCCCAGCCGGCCGTCACGCAGCGCGTCCGCCAGCGCCGCCTCGTCGATCAGGCCGCCCCGCGAGGTGTTGACGAGCAGGGCGCCCGGCCGCATGCGCCGCAGGGCGTCGGCGTCGATCATGCCGCGGGTGCCCGGCACCAGCGGCACGTGCAGCGTCACGGCGTCGCTGAGCTCGAGCAGCTCGGGCAGCGGCAGCAGCCGCACGCCGAGCTCCTGCACGGCGAAGGAGGCGTCGTGAAGCACGGGATCGCTGGCGACGACGTCGAGCCCGAAGGCGCGGGCGCGGCGCGCGACGCGGGCGCCGATGTCGCCCAGGCCGACCACGCCGAGCGTGCGGCCCAGCGCCTCGTGGCCCATGAACGCCGGCCGGTCCCAACCGCCGCCGCGGACGTGTTCGGTGGCCCCGTCGAAGCGCCGCCACAGGTGGAGCACTGCGCCCATGACGTACTCGGCCACGCTCGCGGCGTTGCTGCCCGGCGCCCAGCTGACGGCGATGCCGGCCCCGCGCAGGGCTGCGAGGTCGAGGTTGTCGAGGCCGACCCCCACGCGCCCGACGACCCGCAGTCGCGGCGCGGCGGCCAGCGCCTCGGCGTCGACGCGGCTCTGGTTCCGCACCACCCAGGCCTCGGCCCCGCCGAGCGCCTCGAGCAGGCGGGGCCGATCCGCGAACAGCCGCGGGTCGTTCACCAGCTCGTGCCGCTCCGCGAGTCGCACCAGCGCCGCCTCGTCGATCCACTCGGACACCACCACCACGGCCACGGGACACCTCCGTCGGTCCGATGGTACCGCGGGACCCGGCGAACCGGCGGCGGGGCGCGCCCGCGTGCGGGTCCGCCGCCGGGCGCGGTTTCGCGGCGGGTGCGGTTTCGCGGCGGGTGCGGGCCACGCGGCATCCGGCAAGACGATGCGCGCCGCCCGAGCGGGTAGGCTGACCCGAGTCGGGGCCGACGCCGCGCGGGAAGCGATGCCGTTCGCCGCGAGCGGCCCGCACCGGAGGTTCGCCCATGTACGCCGCCCTGCTGCACACCCACAACCTCACCCGCTGGATCGTCCTCATCGCCGCCCTGGTGGCCCTCGTCTGGGCCCTGCAGGCATGGCTGGGTGGCCGCCCCTTCGAGAAGCGCCACCGCATCGCCAACCTGGTGTTCGTCGCCAGCATGGACGTGCAGCTGCTGATCGGCATCGCGCTCTACGCGGTGAGCCCGCTGGTGCAGATCGCCCTCAGCGACATGGGCGCGGCCATGGGCATCCACGAGCTGCGCTACTTCGCGGTCGAGCACCTGTCGATCATGCTCGTCGCCGTCGTACTGGCCCACGTCGGCGGCGCCCTCTCGCGGCGCGCGCCCGACGACCGAGGCAAGCACGGCCGCGCCCTGCTGTGGTTCGGCCTGTCGACGATCGCGCTGCTCGCCGGCATCCCATGGGACCGCGCGCTGCTCCCCGGCCTCTGACGCCGGTCGCGGCAGCGGCCCACATGGGTTCGGACCCCGCGTGGGAGGCGCGAGGTCCGTGTTCGGAAGAGGGTGGGAGGCCTTGGGAGGAGACCTCAATCCACGCATTGAGTCTACGGACGGCCACTGACGGGATTCTTACTCGGTTCCTGACACCCAGGCCGAGCGCATGAGCGAGCCACCCCGCTTCGGCTCCTGGGCGGACGTCCCGTCCGGCCTGCGCCCAGCGAACGACCTGCGCTTCGCCGGTCTGGAGCCACGCGGCGACCCCGCCGCGTGGCTGGTGCTGGGCGACCGCGAGGTCGCCCTCTACCGCGAGGCCGACGCCGTGCCGCGCACGCCGAAGGCCCCACGCACGCGCGGCTCGATCGACCCCTCGCGCTCCTCGGACCGCCCGCCAGGCAGTGCGGGCACCCGCGCGTCGGGGGTACGGCGCGACGTGGTCGTGCTGCCGGGGACCGGGAGCCTGCGGCGCGGTGTGGTCCGGGCGGACGCCGACCCAGCCACCACGACGGACGCGGCCCGCCATTGGATCCGCGAACTGCTCAAGGACGACTTCTTGGTGCTGGACACGGAGACCACCGGGCTGGGGTACGGCGCCGAGGTCATCGAGATCGGGCTGATCGGGCCGGACGGGCGCGAACGCCTGTCGTCGCTCGTGCGGCCCCGCGCCGGCCACGTCCCGGCCGCCGTCACGGCCATCCACGGCATCACGATGGCCGACCTGCAGGGCGCGCCCACCTTCGCGGAGGTCTACGACGCGCTGCTCGATCTCGCCCGCGGTCGCCGCGTCGTCGCCTGGAACGCGCCGTTCGACGAGCGCATGGTGCGCCAGTCCGCGGCCACCTGGGGCCGCCGCGAGCGGCTCAAGGGTTTCGAGTGCGCCATGCGGGCCTATGCGCTCGCCCGCGGCCTGCGGCAGGGGCGCGCGAAGCTCGAGCGCGCCGCCGCCGAGACGGGCGTCCTGACGGCCGGCCGCCAATCCCACCGCTCCAGCGACGACGCCCGCCTGACCCTGCAGGTGCTCATGCGCGTCGCCGGGGGGCGCTGATCCCGCCCAGGACGAGCCGTTCTTCGGTTATCACGCCGTCACTCCACGGTGACGCTCTTCGCCAGGTTGCGCGGCTGATCGACGTCGCGGCCGAGGTGCACCGCCGTCTCGTACGCCAGCAGCTGCAGCGGGACGACGTTGACCACCGGCGACAGGAGCTCCTCCACGCGGGGCACGAAGACGACCTCGTCGGCGTGGTGGGCGATCGTCTCGTCGCCCTCGCTGGCGATCGCGATGACGAAGCCGTCGCGCGCGCGGACCTCCTGCAGGTTGGAGATCGTCTTCTCGTACTGCGCGGCCGCCGTCGCGATCGCCACCACCGGTACGCTCGGGTCGATGAGCGCGATCGGTCCGTGCTTCATCTCCCCCATCGCGTACGCCTCGGCGTGCACGTAGGAGATCTCCTTGAGCTTGAGTGCGCCCTCGAACGCGGTCGCAACGTTGACCCCGCGGCCGAGGAAGAGCGCGGTGCGGGCTCCGGCCATGCGCTTCGCCAGCTCACGCATGCGCTCGCGGGTCCCGAGCGCCGCCTGGACGGCCTGCGGCAGCTCGCGAAGCCCGTTGGTGAGCGCCTCTGCGCGCGCATCGGACAGCCGGCCGCGGCCGTGTCCGAAGCGAACCGCCAATAGGCCGAAGGCCGCGAGCATCGCCGCGTAGGCCTTGGTGCTGGCGACCCCGATCTCGGGCCCAGCGTGGACGTACAGGACGTCGTCGACCTCGCGGGCCAGGCTGGAGCCCTTGACGTTGAGGATCGCGAGCGTGCGGGCGCCGCGGCGTCGCGCCTCGCGCACGGCCTCGAGCGTGTCGATCGTCTCGCCGGACTGCGACACGCCGATGACCAGCGTCCGCGGGTCGATGACGGGGTCGCGGTAGCGCATCTCGCTGGCGACCTCGACGGTGACGGGCACGCGAGCGAGCGCCTCGAGCAGGGTCGCGCCCACCATGCCCGCGTACGAAGCGGTACCGGCGGCAGTGACGATGATGCGGTCGATCGCGGCCGGTTCGACCTCGAGACCGAGCAGGACGTCGTGCCCATCGGCCGTGAAACGCCCGCCGAGCGTCTGCTGCAGCACGTTGGGCTGCTCGTAGGTCTCCTTGAGCATGAAGTGGGGGTAGCCACCCTTCTCGGCGGCCTCGGCGTCCCAGTCGATCGTGTCGACCGGCCGCTCGACCGGCGAGCCGTCGACGCGGGCGACCCGAACGCCGTCGCGTTCCAGCACGGCCAGGTCACCATCGTGCAGGTAGATCACCCGCCGGGTGTAGGGGAGCAGGGCGGGCACGTCGCTGGCGAGCCACTGCTCGCCCTCGCCGACGCCGATCACCAATGGGCTGGTCGCGCGCGCCGCCACGACGCGGCGCTCGCCCTCGTGCATCGCGACGACGGCGTAGGCGCCGCGCACCTGGGCGATCGCCACGCGGACGGCCGCCTCGAGGTCGCCCTCGTACGCCTCCTCGATCAGGTGCACGAGGACCTCGGAGTCGGTCTCACTGCGGAAGTCGTGCCCGCGCCCCTGTAGCTGGGCGCGGAGATCGAGGTAGTTCTCGATGATGCCGTTGTGGATGATCGCCAGGCGCCCGTCCTCGCTGAGGTGTGGGTGGGCGTTGGCGTCGTTCGGGCGCCCATGGGTCGCCCAGCGCGTGTGGCCCAGGGCGACGCGACCCGAGAGCGGCTCACCGACGAGGGTCTGCTCCAGGAGGAGGGCCTCCTCCAGCACACGCAGCTTCCCCGCACGCTTGACCGCGTGCAGGGCCCTGCCGCCGTTCTCGACCACGACCCCCGCGGAGTCGTAGCCGCGGTACTCGAGCCGGCGAAGCCCATCCACCACAACGTGGGCGGCGTCCCGGCCACCGACGTACGCGACGATGCCACACACGTTCGTCCTCCACCACGCCGGCGACGTACGGTCGCCGGCCGCGTCCGCGCCGGCCGCGCCGGCGCCCGGTCGACCGCCGCCGACCGCTCGCGTCTCTTGGGAATCCCTGGTGGTGGGGCGGCCAGCCCCGTTCGACCCGAACGGACCGAGTGATGGGTCGTGCTCAGGAGGGGCCCGCAGACTCATGGGGATCGAGGTCCCGCCACCGTCGTGGCGTTCGCTCCCCGCTCGCGTTTTCCGGGTGTTCGCCCGTATCTCCGGCACCCGTGCGACCGTCGCACGCCGGGCCCGGAGCCCTCCGCCTCGTCACCGTCGCCATGGCCCCTGGGGCACCCAGGCAACGGGCTTGCGCTCTCTCGTCCTCGCTCTCGCTGGCCTGCCACCTCCCTTCGCCACGAGGGTAGCACCCGTCGCACACGGGATCCTTACAGCCGCCCAGCGCGAGCGCGGCGGCCGTCAGGCCGATCGGATCGACTCCACCTGACGCGTGAGTCGCTCGACCAGGTCGCGTTTGAGCTCCACCCCGCTGCCGGGACCCTGCGGCACACGCTGCACGCCGTCGACGGCATCGAGCAGCGGCTCGACGATGTCCTCGTCCCAGTAGCGGCTGGCGCTCGAGGTGTCGCCCGGCAGGACGAAGCCCTCGAGGCTGGAGAGGTGCAGGTTGTGTGCGCGGCCCACGCCGGACTCGAGCATGCCGCCGCACCACACCGGCGCGCCGAAGGCCACGGCGACATCGTGCAGGCGCCGCGCCTGGACGAAACCGCGCACGCGGCCGACCTTGACGTTGATGATGCGGCCGGCGCCGATCTGCAGGCCCTTGCGGGCGTCCTCGGCGGAGTGGATCGACTCGTCGAGGCAGATGGCCGTGCGCAGCTGACGCTGCAGCTCGGCGTGGTCGACGAGGTCGTCGTACGCCAGCGGTTGCTCGATGTAGGCGAGGCCGAAGTCGTCGAGCCGGCGCAGCGCGGCGGCGTCGACGAGGCGGTAGGCGCTGTTGGCATCGACCGTCAGGTCGGTGTCGGGCAGCGCCTCGCGCACCGCGCGCACCACGTCGGCGTCCCAGCCGGGCTTGATCTTCAGCTTGACGCGCTTGTAGCCCTCTGCGACGTGCGCCAGCGCGAGCTCGGCCGTCGCCTCCGGCGACGGCTGGATGCCCAGCGACACGCCGACGGGCACCTCGGTGCGCACGCCGCCCAGCAGGCGCCAGAGCGGGAGGTCGAGGGAGCGCGCCCAGAGGTCCCAGAACGCCATCTCGACGGCGGCGACCGCCATGTTGTGGCCGCGGACGAAGCGCAGGGCGTGCAGCAGCTGCGCGGGGGTGCCGAAGTCCCGACCGACCACCGCGGGGGCGACGAAGTCGCGCAGGACGCCCCAGGCGGTATCGACGGTCTCGTAACCGTAGCCGGGGTACTCGCCGGCGACGCACTCGGCGACGCCCTCGCCGCCTTCGCCGCGGACGGTGACGAGCAGCACGCGCCGGTCCTGCTCGACGCCGAAGCTCGTCTCGAAGCGGAACCGCAGGCGGAGGGCGATCTCCCGGAGCTCGATCTGGTCGATGCGCATGGGCCCATGATGGCCCGCCGCGCGGCAGCCGGTAGCCTGGTGCCGTGCCGAGCGCGACACGCTTCATCGCCCACGTCGATCTCGACGCCTTCTACGCGTCGGTCGAGCAGCGCGACCGGCCGCAGCTGCGCGGCAGGCCCGTCGCCGTGGGCGGCGGCGGCGACCGCGGCGTGGTGATGACGGCCAGCTACGAGGCCCGGGCCTTCGGCGTTGGCTCGGCGATGCCGACCGCCTGGGCCCGCCGGCGCTGCCCCGACCTGGTGGTGGTGCCACCGCGCTTCGAGGCGTACCAGGCGGCGTCGCGGGCCGTGCGCGCGGTGTTCGACCGCGTCAGCGACCTGGTCGAACCGCTGGCGCTCGACGAGGCGTACCTCGACCTCGGCCACCCGATCGGACGCGCCGCGGGGCGCGACAGCGACCCCCCTCCCCCGCCGACGACGATCGACGACGTCGTGGCCGTGGTGCGCGAGGTGCTGGACGCCGTCCACACGGAGGTCGGTCTCACCGCCTCGGCCGGCGTCGCCGGCGGCAAGTTCCTCGCCAAGGTCGCCTCCGCGGCGCGCAAGCCGGCGGGCCTCACGGTCGTGCGGCCGGAGGAGGCGTGGGCGTTCCTGGGCGAGCTGCCGATCGAGCGCTTCTTCGGCGTCGGACCCAAGACGGCCGCCCGGCTGCAGGCGGCCGGGATCGCCACCGGCGCGGACCTGCGCGACCGCGGCGAGGAGGAGCTGCACGCGCTGCTCGGCAAGCTCGGCGGCTTCCTGTACCGCGTCGTGCGCGACGACGACCCGCGGCCCGTCGTCCCCGACCGCGCCCGCAAGTCGATCGGCGCCGAGCGCACGTTCGCCCACGACCTGCACGGCGCCAACGAGCTCGCGCCCGAGCTCGCCAAGGCCTGCGCCAACGTCGGCGGCCGCCTCCAGCGGGCCGACCTCGCGGCCCGCACCGTGACGGTCAAGGTGCGCTACGCCGACTTCCGCATCGT
>Ga0180430_10004090_pt1 | contig 12393 bp, 11 predicted proteins | sample SS_ome_9_FD_132999 | JGI IMG/M metagenome (GOLD analysis project Ga0180430, IMG submission 132999) | Hypersaline lake sediment archaeal communities from the Salton Sea, California, USA - SS_1_S_2 metaG | ecosystem: Environmental > Aquatic > Non-marine Saline and Alkaline > Hypersaline >... | reverse complement strand
GTCCGATATGCGGAGGCATCTGGCTTAATCCCTTTTTCTTTCCCCCAGTAAAATAATGTCCTTCAGGCCTTTTTTATCCTTTGCCCTCATCCACATCTCCATAAACCCGGTTTCTGCTATTATTTGGGATATGCATGTATGGGTGCGGAGCATCAGGTTTCTCCTGTCCCTTGATGAGACAAGCAGAAAGGCTGCAAAGATCTCAGACCCTTCTCCCCTGAATTTTATGCCCTTGCTGCACCTTGCTATAAGGATCTTGAAATACCCTTTACGGTCAATGATAATATTGGGTATGATGATGTTTCTGGCTATGACCGGGCTGCTTTCCTTTTCTCTTTTTTCAAATTTAGCATAGAAGTATTCTTCATCCATATCCAGCTCTTCTGACAGGATCCCTGAGGCTTCCTGGTAAAGACTGAGTATGTCTATATCTTCATCTATATCCAGTACGGTGCTCTCCAGGATTGCGCGGTGGAAGTCATCCTTTACGATATTATCCCTTTCATAGATTATCATCTTCAGCTCTTTTTCCAGTTCGCCGCTGGTAAGAGACAGCCTTTTTGGGGTTATACCGTCCAGGATGTAGAGAAGGGCATGATCTTTCCCCTTTGCTTTTCTCCTGCCGTAAAAGATATAGATCAGTATTCCCGCCGCAACCAGGGCTGAGCTTATGATAATAGCATTCCTGCCCATCTCGGTCAGTATAAAAATAAAACCAACTATTCCCAGGATCTGCAGCCAGGGAAACAGGGGCGCCCTGAAGCCGGGCCGGTAATTCTGTATCCTGCTCTTTCTGAGGATGATGACTGATAATATGGAAAGTATGTATGTCAGGATCAAAATAGTCGAGGCAACCTTTACCAGGAGGTCCAGCTCCAGGAATAAGAATATGATTATGAACAGCCCGGTTGCCAATATGGATATATACGGGGTCTTGTATTTTTTATGCACCCTGCTGAAAAGTTGGGGGTATAGCCTGTCCCTGCTCAGGGCAAAGGGATACCTTGAGGCAGACATGATCCCTGCATTTGCAGTGGATACAAAGGCCAGGATAGCGGCTATGCTCAGCAAGATGACTCCGGTAAAACCCATTGAGACATTAGCTCCGTCTGACAGCGGAGTCAATGAATTGTCGAGTTCTGAAGGCTCCAGGAGCCCCACCGTTGTGAAGACCGCTACTCCATAGATAATGGTCGTGACCGCAAGGGACAGTATCAGCCCCAGCGGGATGTTCCTGCCGGGGTCTTTTACTTCTTCGGCTACGCTTGAGATCTTTAAAAGTCCTCCATAAGAAACAAATACAAAGCCTGCCGTGGAAAAAATGGAAAAGATCCCTTCTGGCATAAATGGCCCGAAACGCTGTACCCTCATATAGGGGACACTCCAGGCTATATAGATAAAAATAATTGCCAATAGTCCTATTACAAGGCCTATCTGCATCCTGCTGGCGCTTTTTACGCCAAAGAGATTAACGGCTAGAAACACCAGGCAGAAGAAAATTGCTATTACCTGCATATTGAATTCAAATAAGATCCTCACAAAAGCAGCTATACCCACCAAAGCAAAAGCGCTTTTGAGCGACAGGGAAAACCAGCTGAGCATGCCTGCCACTATCCCTATTGCCGGGCCCAATCCCCTGGTTATAAAAAAATAGTCTCCGCCTGCCTTGGGCATAGCTGTGGCAAGCTCTGCGATATTCAATACACCTATCAGGGCTAAAAGCCCGGCCAGAAAATATGACAGCACTACTGCCGGTCCCGCTTTTGCATGGGCAAGTCCGGGCAAAATAAAAAGGCCGGAGCTGATCATGGCCCCGGTGGCGATGCAAAAGACATCTATAAGCTTCAGCTCTTTTTTAAGCTTCATATATTTTAAATGATTTTAAGTGGTGTCAGTGGTTTTATTGTAGCAAAGCTTGTTTTTAAAATCCATATTTTTTAGTTATAAAATAGTCCAGGAAATTCCGGGTGCCTGCAGCAAAGGCTAATATTTATCATTATAGCTTTCTACCATGAGGTTATAATTCTCAAACAGCCTGTCCACAGCATCATTGAATATGGTGTTGTAAGACATATTGCAATTATAATCCGAGGCTCTCATGCAGTCGATCTGCCTCTTTTTGGCATCTATTATCTCTCTTGATATCCCTACCAGCTCCTCTTTTGATGAAGCCAGGCCGGATGAAGCCTGCGTGTCCTCCAGGGAGCTGGAAAGTTCCATCAGTCTCTGAAGCAGGTTCTCTTCTATGGCTATATGGCCGGGATCGTCAAATATCCAGTCCTGTCCGTGGGCATTATTAACATGATTTATGGCATGATTATACTCGGAAAGGACCAGTCCTGCCTTATCCAGGAAATCACTGTCCCTGTATACGTCAAGGTCTTCTGCCTTAAGCCCTTTTACCCGGTATGATATATCCTGGGTTATTGCCGGCTCGCTTTCCCCGGTCCAGGTATAATATATGCTATTGGGGTAAAACTTTTCCCCTTCTATGTCAAGGCTCCGGTAGAATATGCCGGAACCCTTATATGTCTGCAGGTTCAGGAAGTAATTATATCCCATGAATTCTTCTTCGGAGGTTACATCTACAGGGATCCAGCCGTATCCCGGAAGCTTTATCTCCACCCAGGCATGGCCGTATGATAGCTGTCTTCCCGATTCATTGAGTATGCTGAATACCGGTATGCCCTGGACTACTACGGCAGGTATTCCTGAAGCCCGGCACAGGGCGGCATAAAGGACGGAATAATCAGTGCATACCCCCAATCCGTCCTGCAGTATCTGGGAAGCATGGTTATATCCCATCTTTCCTCCGCCCAGCCTGGAATAATCATATTCCAGGGCCCCGGTCACCAGTTCATATAATCTCTCCGCCTTTTCCCCGGGGCTGGAAAGATCCCCGGCAGCAGTCCTGGCGGCAGACCTGATTATATTGGAATCGCTGTCGATATAGTATTCGCTGCCGGTATATGCGGCAACATCGCTGTCGCCCGGAAGATAATCGCCGGTATCGCCATGGCTGGCAAAATCATATTCATAAAGAAGTGTATCACAGTTTATATATGCGGTCCTGGTCTTTCCCTCCTGCAGGCTTCCCAGGTTAAACCGGGCTATGGTATTGAAGCCGTCCTGGATAAGCTGGTCGCCTTCCCTGTAGTTAGACCTTCTTTCCATTACTTCCTGGAAGGGAAGATATGTCCTGGGGACTTCCATAAGGCAGAACAGCTCCTGGACATCTCCGGGACCATTATTGGTGAATGTATACTGGATCTCAACCGTGATGCTGTGCTCCCGGGTGATGACTATGCTGCTGTCTATATCTACTACTTCGATCCGCTTTTTGACAGCAGTATCTGTTATGCCGTCAGATACGGTAAGGACGACTGTATATATTCCTGTTTCTGCAAATATATGCTCCAGGGCCATGCTCCCGGAGCCTGAAGTTCCGGGGATATCCCAGCTGTAGGCCAGCTCATCGCCATCCGGGTCAAAAGAGTTTTCAGCTGTAAAGTATGCCGGGTTTCCTGCATTCACATAATAGCCGTCGGAATTCTGCTGGTATATCTCCAGTACCGCCACCGGTGCGGTATTGTGCTTTCCGGAAACGGCGGCGGCATCTTTGCTTTCCATAACGGCCGCCTCCGGTCCCGACAGTTCCTGTATCCTGTAAATAATAGAGCAGGAAGCCATAAACAGGAGGGTGCATGCTGCCAGGCAGAGCAGGGAAAATATTATTTTTTTACTGTTTTTCATCTATCTTAAGTACTGTTTTTTCGCTGTCTTCTCTATAATACTAAAAGATAGAATAAATTCATTTAAAAATTTGTATGACTAAAGCAATTTTTTTGCCCCGGAGAATACTTCTTCTACCCTGATGGCCGCGGCTGCATGTCCGGGATGCTTTTTGGGATTCCATTTCTTCATATCCTCATATATTCCGCCTTCGGTGTGATACTCTATGGGGCCTTTTATCTGGTAGGACTTATTCTGGTCAGTAATAAAGATTATCGATCCCCGGCTTCCTGCCAGTATGTTTTCCTTCGTCTTGTGGAAATAATTATCCGCTACCAGTATGGTGCCCTCATCATATTTTGAGATGCAGGTCACATATATGCTGTTGGGAACTCCGTCCCGGCTCACAGTGGTAAGCACCGCCGGTCCGCTCATCTTGTCCCATGCACTGTCTACTTCTGATGGCAGTCTCTTCATAGTCTTTCCTCCATTATGTTTATTTGTCAGATCATTGTCCTTATTCCCTGGTAAAATTATATACTGAATCTATTATCAGTCCGCTGTCATGAAGTATGGTGTCCCTTATCATATCCCGGAAGATAAAGCCTGCGCCCGATATCTCTGCCTTTATTATGCCCAGTCCGGCATCATCGATATGATGGGGAAATACTGACAGCAGGCCTTTCATCTTTATTACCCTCCCGGCTTCCATAAAAAGCTTTTTTCTTCCGGCCCTGTCAAAATAGTGGTCATGGATGACATCATAAAGAAGCACCCCGTCAAGCTCGCCGCTGCCCACTGGTATGGAGGCCATTTCACCGGATGCAATAACCCTTATATTCTCTATTGCCCTGCTGCCGGCCGATACCAGGAGCCTGCTTATGGAATCCTCATCTTTTTCCAGTGCATAAACAAAGCCTGAAGGCGCTACCGCTATTGCCGCAGCCATAGTATTGCTTCCCCAGCCGCAGCCGAAATCAAGTATCTTCTGGCCCGGCATTATGCCTATCTTTTTAAAAAAAACGGGCCCTTTTTCATCGACCCATCTGTCAAAATCCTTTTTCATGACCTGTCTATATTATGACCATATGCTCATAATATAGATTAAAACAGATTTGTCAAAGAAAAAAGCAGGGAATAGGATCTTTTAGTCTCCCTGTCCCCTGCTTTATATATTACATATCAGTCGGAGCTATCCGGCAAATCTCTCTGCCAGGAACTGGGCTACGAATGCCACTGCAAAAAGTATGCTGACTACTATCATCAGCGGATGCAGCTGCCTTATCTTGCCCCTGAATATCTTTATAAGGGTGTAGCTTATAAAACCAAAACCTATCCCGTAGGCTATGCTGTAGGTAAAAGGCATTATGATAATGGTTAAGAACGCCGGTATGCCTTCTTCATAGTCGCCGAAATTGATCCGGCTCATGACAGTCATCATCAAAAATCCCACGATTATAAGGGCGGATGCCGTGACCGGATATTTATATACGCCTTCGGCTATCTCTACTCCTCCGCCCACCACTGCTATAAGCGGGGCAAAGAAGATGGATACCAGAAACAAAAAACCGGTAACTGTGGGCATTATGCCTGTCCTTCCGCCGTCAGACACGCCGGAGGCGCTCTCTATATAGGTGGTGACAGAGCTGGCCCCGAAAAGACCTCCGGCAACCGCTGCCAGCGAGTCTATTAATAACACGCTCTTCAGATTGGGAAGAGACCCGTCCTTGTCCAGCAGTTTTGCTTCTCCCCCGACACCTATGACTGTTCCCATGGTATCAAAGAAGTCTGTCATAAAAAGGGCAAATACCATGACCAGCGCTGCTATGTTGAGCATGCCGTTGCTCCAGACAGCTCCCACAATATCAGCTTTGAAGAATGTATAAAAACTTTCAGCTGTAGGAACGCTGACATACTGTGCCGGAAGGGGGATCACCCTGAATATCATGCCCACTACTGCGGTCCCTACGATCCCCAGGAGTATGCCGCCTTTTATCCTGAATGCCACAAGTACGGTGGTCAGAACCAGGCCGAATGCCGCCAGCTGGGTGTAGCCGGCAGTGAAGTCTCCCAGCCTTACTGCAGTGACCGGATCGATGTCCACAAAGCCTCCCTGCTGGGCACCGATAAAAGCGATAAACAGTCCTATGCCTACGCCTATGGCATATTTCAGCCCCATGGGGATGGCCCTCATTATCATAGACCTTAGTCCTGTCAGGACAAAGATGGTGACTATTATGCCCTCGATAACTATGATGCCCATTGCCTGCTGCCAGGTAAGCCCCAGGCCGAAGATGATGGTAAATACCACTACCGCATTTATGCCCATTCCCGAAGCCAGCGCGAAAGGCGTATTGGTTATAAGGCCCATGAGCATGCTCATCAGCCCGGCACCGATGCAGGTTGCGATCACCGCCGCCTCAAAGGGGATCCCGGTAGCGCCGCCGGAGGACAGGATAGCTGGATTCACGAAAATGATGTAGGCCATTGTCATGAATGTGGTGATACCAGCGACGATCTCCGTCCTGACGGTGGTCTTTCTTTCCTTCAGTTTGAAATAACTCAAATACCCACCTCCTGTAAGAAATGATTATAGTATTTGATTATAGATTCAGAAGGATGTTTAGACAATAAAAATATAAGAAAATTTATGCATATTGTTTGTCAAAATTTGCTATTGCCTTTAAAATCATGGTTGTATGGAAGCAATAAAGGGTTTTTTTACCAGGGACAATCTTATAGCTTTATGGGACCAGTTCTACCGGTGGCTGGAGGGGCTGCTGGCGGATGTCTTCGGGAATTTCGGCTATGAACCTTTAAGGGCGCTGTTTGTAAATCCCTATTTCTGGCTCATCATATTAGCCCTTTTAGTTCTGGGGTTGATATTCAGGAGGAGATAACGGGTTATTAAAATTAATGACAACCCTTATGACAACTTATTTGACAACCTTTTTGAAAAATCTATTTTATGGTAAAGTGTGAACCTCTTCCTTTTCCGATTAGTGTAACTACTTTTAAGGCAACTAATTTATTTATCTCCTTCAATGAAGCCTGTCGGGATATATTAAACATCTCTGCAATATTTCCGGAGGTTATTCTCCCATGCTGATTTATAAACTCTATTATCCTCATCTGCCTTTCTGTAAGTGCGATCTGGCCTCTTTTTGTCTTCCTTAGCCTTTCACTGCTAAGCCTGGCGACTCTCTCTTTTACAGCATCTATGCTAAGCCTTACGCCCTTTGTAAAGTATTCCAGCCAGGCGGTGAGATCCAGTGTCTTCTGGTCTATCTCCTTCAGTATTCTGTAATATGCCTGCCTGTCAGAATCATAATAATCATCCAGGCAGAAAAACTGCTTTGCATCGAATCCCCTGATATACAGTATCAGTGTTGCCAGGACCCTGGCCGTTCTTCCATTACCGTCTATAAATGGATGTATCCTTACAAATTCATAATGTGCAATACCTGCCTCTACCACGGGATCGAGTTCTTCTGCTTTCTGTGAATTGATCCACCTGACTAATGCCTTCATAAGCGGCGGGACTTCTTCATTTGCGGGAGGCCTGAATGATATCTCTCCTGTAAACCTGTTGCCGATCACCACATATCTATTTCTGTATTTTCCGCAATCTGACGGATGTTCCAGCACTTCTTTGGTTATCTTTTTGTGAATGTCCAGTATATTTTTTTCGGTTATGCTTTTTCCATCTGTATATTCCTTAAGGTTTTCCAGCACATACAGATAATTGAGCACTTCCTGCTTGTCTTTCCGGGAAGCCATCACTTCCCTGCCATCAGCCAGGTCGCTTACCTGAGATAGTGATAACCGGTTGCCTTCTATGGCAGTTGAGGAGTGGGTATTTCTAATAATAGCTTCACGGCGCAAAGATACCTCCCATTTAGGAATAAAGGGGGAGTTAAGGATCATATCCCTGCCCGCGGAAATATTTGTCAGGCTGTTTACAATAGCGTGGGTATATTTAAAATTTGGTTCAAAGTCCATCGCCCGCAGTCCTTAATAATAATTCCTTATTAACATTTTTATATATTTATGGGATTTATGGAAGGGGTTTTATAATGTACAGAAAACTGTACCATGCTCCTGTGCCAGAGCTATTTATTCTCTGCGCTTATTATCAGTTTTGCTATGTAGGCCAGTATTGCGGCCGCACCCAGCACCATTATCGAGAAAAGGGCAGCCAGCCCCGGGTGGGACCTGACTTTTTGCTCGAAATGGTAAGCCTTTGAATTGCTGTTTTTTAAAAACTGCAGAAAATCCTTGTCCAGGATCTCTTCCCTGTCTTCTTCCTTTATATTAGAGATCCTGTCCATTATCCTGTCTTCTATGCTGTCTTCAGGCTCTATTTCCGCTTCTTTTACTATTCTCAGGTATCTGCTGATGTTTGCCATCCTTTGCTCCGGTCTTTTATTGCCAGATACTATATTATTAGATAGATTTGAGGTGATTTTGTTTCAGTGTCTGCCCTGCATCATTTATAGGTCTTAAGCTTATCCTTTATTATCTTCCTGGCCCGGTGGATGTTTGTCTTTACCGTGCCTATGGGTTTTCCGGTAAGGTCAGCTATCTCCCGGTAGCTGTAATCCTGGAGATCCCTAAGTATCAGGGGTATCCTGTAGCTTTCCTCCATATTTACCACTATCTTGAGCACATCCTTTACTACCTCCTGCCGCAGATAGCTTTTCTCCAGGTTATGGGAGGACCTGGTAAAGACTACTTCATAGTCTTCCGTCATCCTGTCCAGGCTGATCTTTTTGTCCTTGTGCTTTGACTTCAGCCTTAATTTGTCTATGCAGGTGTTTACGGTCAGCTTCCTTATCCAGGTCTTGAAGCTGGAAAGCCCACGGAAGCCGGAGATGGAAAGATATACCTTTACAAATACTTCCTGGCTGGCATCCTCGGCTTCATGCGTGTCTCTCAGCATAAAGAACGCAGTGGTGTATACATACCTTGAATACATCTTTACCAGGTCCTCAAAGGCGGCTTTATCTCCTTTTTTGGCCCTGGCCACCAGGGCGCTGTCCTTTGGGGTTTCCCCCGTCTTTTGACTTTTTTTTCTTTCCAATCTTTATTCCTGTCCGCTGCCTTCGGTGTAGGGGGCTTCCACCAGTTCCAGCTCGAATTCCAGGGACTCCCCGTCCCGGTATACTTCCAGGATAACTGTATCCCCCACATCATGTTTGAGTATCTCTGCAAATAATTCATAGGGTGTCTGCAATGGGACGCCGTCAAACATGGTTATGACATCGCCCGATCTTATTCCTGCTTCATTTGCCGGGTATCCCCGCTGGGTATTGGTTATATAGACTCCCACCACTTCGGTCTGGTTTGGCCCCATCTCTACCCCGATATAGGGTATGCGGGCCCTGCCGTATTCTATTATCTGGTCTGCTATATTGACCGCGGTATCGCTGGGTATGGAAAAACCTATACCGGCACTGGCCCCCGAAGGCGAGAATATGAGGGTATTTATGCCTATGACCTGGCCGGAGGAATTAATAAGCGGCCCTCCGCTGTTGCCCTGGTTTATGGAGGCATCTGTCTGGATGAGGTTTACCATGGGTATCATGTCCGCTGACAGGGTGATGTCCCTTCCCTTGGCGCTTACAACCCCGGTTGTGACTGTCTGCTGAAGCCCGAAGGGGCTGCCCACGGCAATTGCCAGCTCGCCTACTTTTACATCATCTATGGAGATGAAACTGGCTGCTGAAAGTCCTTCTTCCGTATCTATCTTTACCACGGCAATATCGGTATTCGGGTCTCCGCCTACAAGCCGGGCGGGATATTCCCTGCCGTCATAGAATGTGACCGAGATCTCTTCCGCCTGTCCGGCTACATGGTTATTGGTGATTATATAGCCGTCTTCGGTATAAACCACTCCCGAGCCCATTCCTTCGCTCTGCACCTCTTCGCCAAACATATTTTCCCCCTGGACCAATACCCTTATGTTTACCACCATGGGGTTTACTTCTTCCACTACACTGCTTACGGCATTGTCTATCTCATCAAGCAGGAATTCCTTTCCTTCAATTTTTTCCTCAAGCCCAGGCAGGTCCAGCTTTTCCCGGGGCTCTTCCTCTGCTTCTGCCTCCCCGGGCCTTTCCTGTGAGACCTCGGGGGCATTACTTATGTCCGCCCTGCCCGAAAGCAGTTTTCCCGGCGGAATCCTGTAGACCACTGAAAGGGCCCCCAGCATAAAAAAAGCCCCCAGGGCCAGAAATACAGCTGCGGCCAGGATCAGGGCGCAGCCTTTAAAAAACAATGATCTTCTTCCCTCATGTCTTTCGAAATCATAATCTTCCATATAAAACAACTCCTTTTAACTGTCTGTTTCTGCTTCCGTGCTTCCATCCGCTTCTTCCAGCCCCGGTTCCACGGGCAGCGCGCCTGACTTGAGCCTTATGGCATCTTCCTGGATCTTAAGTGCGGCATCTTCGGGGATTATATCTCCTGCCAGGAGGCTTTCTACATTATCATTTATGGCATTCCTTATGACCATAAGTATCTGTTCATAGGGCTTGCCCCGGCTTATCTCTGCCTGTTCCAGCCCCGCCCTTATAATATCATCGCTTTCGGGCTCCAGCCCCGTCAGTGCGGTAAGGGTCAGGGTGCTCCCGTCCCAGTCATCCTGTATTTCCTGCGACAGCATGAAATTAATAAATTCCCGGGCAGCATCCAGCTGTTCTCCATAAGTATTTATGTTTATCATAAAACCCAGTCCCGATATAGTGGGCGTGGGGAACCTGGTGCCTTCCCATACCCGGGGTATCCTGGCCAGTCCCACATCTATGCCGGCTTCGGCATATTCTTCTGCCATGCTGTAATAATCTATTATCATATGGGCTGCCCCGGTCTTGAACAGTTCGCTTATATCCCCATACTCCATTCCCCCTTCAAGTATCCCGGCCTGGTTATATGAATAATCCAGAAATTCCAGCGTCTTTTTCATCGCCTGCGAGTCCAGGGTAAGCGACCCGGATGAATAGTCTATTATCCAGCTGTTATATCCTCCCACAAAAGGAATGATCCAGTCAGCCTGGCTTTCATTCAAAAGGAACCCGTACTGGTCCTGGCTGTCTTCTCCGTCCCCGGCTTCTGCCTCCAGCTGTTCTATATATGCAAACACTTCCTCAAAATCCCTGGGAACATTCTCTACCATGTCCTTATTATAGAATAGTATCAGGAGGTCATAGGCCCTGAAAGGCACTATATAATCCCGTCCGCTATATGAGGATATCTCTCTCAGGCCTTCCAGCACAAGACCATAGTCCACTTCATCCACTATCTCCTTGGCCACATTGGCAGGCGCCAGCCTGCTGACCCCGTCAAAGTCCAGCATGAGTATCTGGGGCCCTGCCCCGGCCAGGCTGGCTGCCTCAAACTGGTCTTCCAGTTCTTCCTGGCTCCTGAAATGCCTGGTCTCCAGGTTGATACCTGTGTTTGCCGACAGGAACTTGTCCCGGCTTCCCATAAGGGCCATCCTTTCCCTGGGCTCCAGGTAATTCCACAGGGTTATGGTGGTCGCCGATCCGGGCTGGGGCTCATCGTCTGCCGCCGCTTCTTCTGCCTGCGCCTGTGAGTCCTCTTCTGAAGCTTCTTCCCCATTATTTCCCAGAAGGCCGCAGCCGCCTGCAGAAAATGATAAGATAACTATTGCAGCCAGAATATAAAAAACCGGTATTTTAATTTTTTCCCTCATATATTCCCGTATCCAAACGATACTTTTCCTTATTAGATTATATTATAAATAAACTATTCATTCTATAATAACGGCTGTTTTAATACAATCAGGTCCGGCTGACGCCCTACTCCCCGTTTGTAAATTCAGGTAAAATAATCTATTATAACCTACTAGTATGATTTAAGTTTTTTAATAATCTACCCCATAAAAGATATGAGCAAAAAGACAATTCCGGCTCCGGCGCATACCCCCGCCAGGGACACAAAAGATGTGACCATAGATATAAACGGGAAGGACTACACCGGCACAAAGGGACAGACTGTCCTGGAGATAGCCCTGGCCCATGATATTTTTATCCCCCACCTCTGCTATGACCCCAGGCTGAAACCCCAGGGCGCCTGCCGCCTGTGCCTGGTGGATGTGGAGGGAAGGCCGGAGGCGGTGCCCTCCTGCATAACCGTGGCCGAAGAAGGCATGAAGGTCACCACTGACTCCGAACATATAAATAACCTTGTAAAGCTTAACCTTGAGCTTATAATCTCGGATCATCCCCTGGACTGCATGACCTGCGATTCCGCCGGAAACTGCGTCCTTCAGGACCTGGCCTACCGCTATAATATAGACGGCTCCAGGTTCAAGGGCGCCGTGCACCAGAAGAAGGTCCTTGATGATAACCCTTTCATATACCGTGATAATGAGAAATGCATCCTATGCGGCAGGTGTGTCAGGATGTGCGATGATCTTATAGGCTCCAATGCCATAGGCTATTCCGGCAGGGGCTTTGAGAGCGAGATCGTACCTGCATTCGAACAGTCGCTTAAGGAAACCGACTGCGTTTTCTGCGGCAACTGCATATCGGCCTGTCCCGTGGGAGCCCTGCTCCCCAAACCATATCTCAGGAAATCAAGGATATGGCAGGTGGATAAGGTTAGGACCACCTGCCCCTACTGCGGAGTGGGCTG
>Ga0180430_10004089_pt1 | contig 12398 bp, 7 predicted proteins | sample SS_ome_9_FD_132999 | JGI IMG/M metagenome (GOLD analysis project Ga0180430, IMG submission 132999) | Hypersaline lake sediment archaeal communities from the Salton Sea, California, USA - SS_1_S_2 metaG | ecosystem: Environmental > Aquatic > Non-marine Saline and Alkaline > Hypersaline > Sediment... | reverse complement strand
GGCGTTCCTGTCCAGCTCACCCTCGCTGTTCACAGGGGCAGCATTCAACAGTATCTTCTGTTCACTGAACAGGGAATCCATTTTAACGTCCGCTGCATCCAGGAAATAGATCTGCACCGAGATCTCAAGGGGCCATTCATTGGTGGTAGTCAGCCTGAACAGCGCCTCCTCCAGGAAGGACAAATTCATCAGCAGACTGTCAAACTCCATATCCAGTGTATCGGTAAGTGTATACCCGCTTGTTTTCAGCCACATGGGAAGCATCACCTCGGTCTCCAGGACCATTTTACTGTCATCCAGCAGAAAATGCTGACTGATTGGGCCCGGGGGATTGCCCGCGGAGGCCTCGAATGAGAAGTCAATCAGGTCGGGAACACTGGCGATCAACTCATCAATATTACTGGTTTCCGAGTTATAATGCCTCTCCGTGGTAACTACCGTTCCCATTTGCGCCACTGACGGTGCATAGATCTGGAAAGGATTCATGGTGTCATTTTTGAACTCCAGGTACGTATACAAGCCATCATTGAAGGACCTTGCCCGCAGAGTATCTATCTTTAATGACAGAGGTATTCCAAAAGAATTGTGCACTTTAACATTGAACTGAGGATCGGCAAAATAGATATCTGGCACCTCGTCCATCCCTTCAAAAATGCCTATTTCAAGGGATTCTCTCAACCTGGTAAGGCTCCTTTCCGCGATATAACCATAGACCACATCATATTCAAGCGCTGAAAATTCAAAGTTCAGTCCTGCCTCTTCACCGGGCAATACCAGTTCAGCTGATTTGACAAGCGTGAGGTTGAAATGCAATACTGCAACAGCGCTTCCCGAATTCTCATCCATGGTGATCTTGTACCCTGCAAGATCATAAGAGGAGGTATTCATGAATGTCCCGTCTGTATCGCTTATTGCGAAAGAAATATCCAGGCTGTCGCCGTTGGTGTCAATGATATTACTGCTGGTTACACGCAGCTCACCGGCATGTTTGAACTGGCTGTAAGCTTCAAGCTCCAGGGTCCCTGCCTTCACCATGATACTGTCAACACGATCCTCCGGTTCAGTATTGAATTCCAGCAGTTCCTGCTTGTAAAATGTCCGCTCCGAACCCTCCGGCAACAGGTTCCAGGAAACAGCACTTAAATCTGCTTCAACATAGGTCTTTGCAACAAAATGGTTGGGAATGCTGATCAGCTCCTCCGCATTAAGGGAATACGCCGTATCGGAGTAATAAATATAGATCAGGCTGTCTTCGGTCTGCCCGACGAATCCCGATGAATCATTCAGTGTCTCCAGGATGTCCTGCAGACTGAAATTTCCAAAGGCAATGGGAGCTGCCAGGGAAGGACTCACTTCCACCTCATCAGAAAGCCGGTCCAGTCCAAACTGATCCATGTAGCCATCGCATGCGCCGGTCATCAGTATAAGGATGATCGCTGTTGCTGTCAAAAGATTACTTTTGCTTCTCATAGCTATTCAATTGAATAATTATATAAAAAACCATTCAGGCTGCCGACAACCAGGTTGAACCTGCTGTCGGAACCTGCAAAATACCCGATACTGAACCGGGTGTTCCCTTCCAGGGGAAATCCTTCATACATGGTACCGTCGGAGTTCAACAGGTAAATCTTGTTCCCCTCTTTATCGACCACCCCCAACTTTATATCCGTGCTTGAGAATTCATAAATATCCGGCACCATGCCAATTTCATTTTTCGTCTTAAACGAGAATACCTTCCTCCCGCTGAGGTCAGTTACTTCCAACCCGCTACCATCCACAAAAATCATCTCCGGTTTTCCATCCTGGTCCAGGTCCCTGATACGGAAAAAATGCCCGGAAGATGCATCATGTTCCACCAATTGTCCGATTTCACCGTTAATCCCGACACCGATCACATTCCCCGATGAATCGGTGGTTACAAACCTGGGATTGTTCCCTGCAATGTTCATATCCAGGTAAAACTGGTTGTTTTCAGATACAACAAAAGGTTCCTTTATATCTATCCGCTCCTTTCCCCTCCTGTCAAGAAAATACCCCCTGATACCGTCCGAGAACACAATATAATCCTTTTCCCCGATCCTGAAATGCTGGACCGGCTGCTGCACGGTTCCCTCCGATCGCCTGAAAGACCAGCCGGGGACCGTCTTTCCCTCAAGATCATATACATATACCCTCCTGTCATTGCCTGCAACAAAGATCCGGTATTCCTTCCTGTTATCATAGTCAAACAAAGACATGCCATTGGTTGCACCGGCACGCAATTTTACAGGATATCTTTCCACGTAATTGCCGTTCCTGTCGATGAGATGAATGCTTCCCGGGGTATTGAAAAGGTATTGCAGTTTTCCATTGGAATAGAAATCCACCTGGTATACATCGCTCAGCACCGGTCCGTCGAGCGGCACCTGCCAAAGTACACGCCCCGTGCTGTTGACAAGGTAAAGGGCATGGGATGCATCCTGCACCATGATCTCCTTCTCAGAGGTATTATGATTGGTGACAAGCCATGGCTTGGTTACAATGGTGGAGTCCAGCAAACTCTCCCATACTGTGAGTGCCTTTTCCTTGATCTTTTGAGAATAGCTCAGGCTGACATTGGAATAAAATATCCCGCTCTCACTGGAGAACTGAATGATGATGCCCGGGATCTTACGCAAGGTCCCCCTGAGACTGTCTGTCATCGCCAACGCAGTTTTGCCCAACAGGGAACTTTTCCGGTAGAGGAAATTTTCCGGCCTGATGAAACAGGTGAAATTGGCCCGGGTCGACATCAGGTTACTGACATTCTGATAATACAATTCGTTTTCCAGGGTTTTGTGCAATACATTCTGATAAATTGTTCTTGTAACAGCCTGTTCCGAATCACTTAGTATGACATAATTATCGTAAAAGGCAAAATGTGTTTTCAATAGTTTCCTGACCGGGGAAAGGTCGTAATGGATTTCAGGAAAACTGTAGATATCGAAACCCACCTCTTTGTCAAGCATAAACCTGCTCGTGTAATCTGAAAGTTCTCTCCCACGGGCTCCTGCCAATACCGAGGCCCATGTTGTCATCTTCGTCATCGCTTCGGACCTGCTCCTTACTTCCAGGATCACTACCTCATGAAATGATTCATTTTTATGATCCTCCAGGGCAAACCATGCAATCTCATCCTTGATAAGCCCCAGCAGTTCTTCGAACATCCCCTCACCAAGCACCTTTTTACTCTCATTGTCCATGGCCTGGAAACGGGAGAGCAGATCCCTGTTTCGCAGTTCGTTTTTGAAATCCGCAACGAACCTTTGTACATCGCTGATCCCGAAAGCCTGGAACTCAGATACACTGGAAGGAACAAAAGAGGTGGCTTCCATCCGCACCGGTGACTGGTTCCTGAAAATATTCAGCCAGCTGGCCAGCGAATCATCAGCGTAGGTCATACCGGTCAGTATGACCGCATCATCCCGTAAATCAAGATCGAATTCCCCCCATGTTGCGAAACCGGAAAGCGACGACAGCTGACGCTGGTGACTGCTTTCAACCAATGGGAAAAACAACTCGTCCAGCCGGTCATAATTCAGGTACAGGTTCCCCAGGACATATTTACCGGCGGTTTCGGCGACGATCCTGAATCCCTCCTGGTTCCTGATGCCCCCGCCGGAATGCAGGCTACGGATCGCCTCCTCCAGCAGGATTGATGATTCTCCTGCAATCAATAAACCGCTTGTAAGTGCATACGAAAACCGGTCCGATCCCTGGTTATTTCCAAACGAAACATCGGTCAATTCAACCGCCTCATATTTTCTTGTATTGATCTCTGCACTGCTCCCCGCCATGACCCTGATCTCGTTATCCACCTGCTGGAGCGATAGCTGGTCGCCCAGTGTAATGAAGAACAATGCTGCATGATTGCGCTTCCCCTGAAGGTGCAACGAAATACTCAGGGCACTTTCCTGCAGGCGGGAAGAAAGCAAGGGCATCCGGGACAAACGGTCGGTCCAGCGATCTGCAACACTGTCAAGCCCTGCAAATATTTGCTTGTTGTGCAATTCATCCCATAACTGGTTGCTTCCGGATATCTCCCCGGAAAAAAACGTGTAATCGATCTGCTCAATAAAGACGATGGCACTGGATGGCACCGCCTCGGCAGCATGAACCCGTTGTCCCACATCCTTATTTCCCAGAAGCAGAAAAAGGAGCAATCCCACACTCACAACAGCAACAGCACCACCAATCAATAACTTATTAACCATGAATCAAATACTTTGATCTCAAATTTATTAAAAAGAGTCTGTTCCACGAACAGAACTTACCAACAGTTCCCGGAAATCTCCTTACCTTTATAAGCTTCGGTAAAAAACGTGAAACTATCCGGAACAAAAGCTCCTGTATGGTACAGTTTTTGAGGCGTTGCGTGTATTCATGAAACAGATAGTAAGCATACTTTTCATCCTGCTGGTCACCAATACGTACAGTCAGCAATTGCGCATCCTGTCCGAAAACAGCAGTGAACCCATTGCCAATGTGGCCATTTTTAACACATCACGTGAACGGGCAGCCATTACAGACAGTAATGGTTACACAGGTACGCAGGCTTTTCTGGTAGGAGACACGCTGGTGTTCCAGCACCCGTCATACAATACCGTACTGTATCCCTTTGAAGAGATCAAAAACAAACAGGTCATCAGGCTCTCGAAGCGAAATATCCTCTTCGATGAATTCGTCATTTCCGCCACCAAATCACGCGAAAGCAAACAAATTCTGCCCTACAAAGTGAGCGTGATCCGGGAGAAGAACCTGGCAAACAATCCTTCACAAACCGCAGCAGACATCCTGATGGAGACCGGTAACATTGCTATTCAAAAAACCCAGGCCGGAGGGGGCAGCCCCATCCTCCGGGGATTCGAAGCAAACAAGATCCTGCTGGTGGTGGACGGCGTGAGAATGAACAATGCCATTTACCGCTCCGGGCACCTGCAGAATGCCATTACCATCGATCATGCCATCCTGGAACGCACCGAAATCATCTTCGGTCCCAGTTCACTTATCTACGGAAGCGATGCCCTGGGCGGTGTCATTCACTATTATACCAAAGACCCCGGATTGACAGAATCGGAAAAAACACATTTCAGCGGCGGCGCCTATACGCAATACTCCACTGCAAACGCAGGCAAAGTCGGACACATCGATTTCAATGCAGGCAGAAAAAAGTTCGGATCGCTCACCAGTGTAACCTATAAGGACTTTGAGAATATCAGGATCGGCTCCAACAGGAACCTGTTTTATGGCGACTGGGGAAAAACCCTCCACTATGTCAAACCAGGTAACGACGGAAGGGACAGCATGTACGTGAACCAAAAGGAATTTATTCAGCACAATACTGCCTACCAGCAATTCGACCTGCTGCAGAAATTCAAATATGCGCAATCAGATTTTGTCGACTGGATACTGAATTTCCAGTATTCCACCTCCTCAGACATCGACAGGCTGGATAACCTGAACGACTACGACGGGGATGGTATGCTGAAATATGCCGAATACTATTACGGGCCACAAAACAGACTGCTTGCGTCTGTGAAGAATGTCAACCGAAATGACAACCCATTTTTCACCAATGCCACTTCGATCTTTGCCTACCAGCGGATCAACGAGGACCGCATTTCCCGGAAGTTCAGATCAAATGACCGGCTGTACCAGCTGGAAACAGTAAACGTGCTGAGCCTGAACATCGATTTCCTGAAAGTGTGGGATGTCAATAAAAAACTGAATTACGGGTATGATCTCATCTATAACCACGTGGGATCCGGAGCCTATTACGAACATGTATCAACCGGCGAAATGCGCCCGGCACAAACACGGTATCCATCCGGGGGCAGCAACACTTTCTCCTCTTCCCTCTATGCAAGCTACAAGAAAATTTTTTCCGACAAGCTGGTGCTGAACGGCGGACTCAGGTACAATTTCTCCCACCTGAATTCAGTGTTTAACAATCCCGCCCTGGCATTTGACACCACCCGCTTTAGCAACGGGGCCCTTACCGGAAGCCTGAGCCTTGTGTACCACCCGAAACCGGCCTGGCAAATCAACGGGATCCTCTCCTCAGGCTACAGGAATCCAAACGTGGATGATTATGGAAAGATCCGGGCAAAGGACGATTATATCATCATTCCCAATCCCGATATCAAACCCGAATACACCTACAACGCCGAAACAGGAGTCAGCAGGGTCATCGAAGGATTTCTGCGCATGGATATCGTTGGTTACTATACCCTGATCACCAATGCCATTGTTCGCACCGACTATACACTGAACGGACAGGACTCCATGGTGTACGACGGCGATATCTATAAGGTCTCCGCAAATTACAATGCCAACCTCGGCCATATCTACGGCGCATCCGTGAACGTGATTTCAGATTTCTACAATAACATTGTTCTGAAAGCCTCGATCAATTATACCAGGGGACGAAACCTCACCGACGATGTGCCACTGGGACATATACCCCCGGTCTTCGGACGGGTGAGTATCACCTATGACTACAAGAAATTCCGGTTCGACAGCTTTGTATACTACAATGGATGGAAATTCACCGACTCTTTCTCCCCCTACGGCGAAGACAATGAACAAGAAGCCACTATGTTCGGATACCCTTCCTGGTGGACACTCAATATGCATACATCCTACAGGATCAATGATTATCTCACCGCCCAGTTCGCCATCGAAAATATCCTTGACCAATTCTACAAACCATTCGCTTCAGGGGTGAGTGCACCCGGACGGAATTTTATCCTCACACTCCGTACCCATTTCTGACACAAAACCATCCATGACACAAAACCATCCATGACAACGGTAACCCCCCATATCGAGGAGAGCTGGAAAAATGCACTTAAGGAAGAATTTCAGTCGGAATACTTTGCTGCACTCAAAGCTTTCCTGGTAGAAGAACGATCACGCTGCACCATCTATCCGCCAGGCCCGAAAATCTTCAATGCATTCGACAGTACGCCACTGCCTGAGGTGAAAGCTGTGATCCTTGGACAGGATCCATATCATGGACAAGGCCAGGCACACGGTTTATGCTTTTCTGTGCCAAGAGGGATCAAACCCCCACCCTCACTTGTGAATATCTTCAAGGAAATCCATACCGACACAGGCCTTCCCATGCCAGACCATGGCAACCTGGAAGCATGGACCCGGCAGGGAGTGATGCTGCTGAATGCTACACTCACCGTTCGTGCATCCAGCGCAGGATCACACCAGAACAAAGGCTGGGAACAGTTCACCGACCAGGTCATCCGCCTGATCTCTGATCAGCGCGATCATACGGTCTTTCTCCTGTGGGGACGCTTTGCACAGGCCAAGGAAGCCCTGATCGACTCAAACAAACACCTGGTGCTGAAAGCTGCCCATCCATCCCCCTTCTCCGCACATCATGGCTTCTTCGGATGCCGCCATTTCTCAAAAACAAACACCTTCCTTGCAGCAAAAGGAATGAATCCCATCAACTGGCAACCCTGACAACCGGAAGTGGCCCGGTATGTCGGAAAGCATGAGATTTATTGAAAAATCAAAATCCCTGACTGTTTTTTGGCACAGTATTTGTGATTTTTATAATGACAGTTCATCCAAGCATATACCTGACATTATTCGGGGCACGGTCCGTCTCTTTCAGAGGCGGGCTTTTTATTTTCAGAAACTTTTATACCCAATGATCTCCCGCACCTCGCGAAGGGTTTTGGAGGCACTCTCACGGGCCCTTTCAGCACCGCTTTCCACCACTTTTCGCAGGTATGCGTCGTCGTTATAGATATCCAGGATCCGCTCACGCAGCGGGGTGGTGAAGGCAACAATATCCTCAGCCAGTTGCTTTTTCAGGTCGCCGTAACGAATCGTACAATTGTTGTAGGCCTCCTCGAAATGCGCTACTGTCGCCGGATCTGACATGAGTTCCAGCAGGTAGAACAAATTCCTGATCGGCTCCGGCTTTTCGGAATCGGGCGTTTCCGGACCCGCATCTGTCACAGCACGCATGACCTTTTTCCTGATCACTTTGGGATCGTCGGCCAGGTAGATCCCGTTTCCTTCCGACTTGCCCATTTTTCCTGTACCGTCGAGCCCGGGCACCTTCACAAGGTCACTCCCGAAATTGAAGGGCTCAGGCAAGGTGAAATATTCCACACCATACATATGGTTGAAGCGCTTTGCAAATTTCCGGGCCATCTCCAGGTTCTGCTCCTGGTCCTTGCCCACCGGTACCTTGTCGGCATTGTGGATGATGATATCTGCACACATCAGTACCGGGTAGGTCAGCAACCCTGCATTCACATTCTCGGGCTGTTTCCTGATCTTCTCCTTGAAGGTGGTGGTCCGTTCCAGCTCCCCGATATAGGCATTCATGTTCAACAAAAGGTACAGTTGCGGAATCTCCGGAACATCGCTCTGGATATAAATCGTGGCCACCTCGGGATCGATCCCACACGCAATGTATTCCGAAAGCACCTTCCGGATATTGTCATGCAGGTTCTCCGGTTTTGGATGTGTCGTAAGTGAATGAAGATCTGCAATAAAGAAGTAGCAATTGTACTCATGCTGCATCCTGACAAAATTCTTCACAGCACCGAAGTAATTTCCCAGGTGCAGGTTTCCTGTGGATCTGATCCCGCTTAATACCGTTTCCATATGATTTTCGAAATAAAATGCCTACAAAACTAATACCGAATTTCAGGGGGTGCAAATAATCATTGCATTATTGTGCACCATTTGCCCATTTTCATTCTTTGCGGTCCCTCTTTAATTCGTTACTTTTACATCTTTTTCAATCTGCACAATGGCCGGGTGTTGATAAAACCCGGTAATTTGCTTGCGAATAATTTGTAATTTTTCACGGGATAAATTGGATCTATGGAGTCAACCAGACAACAAAAAGTATCGAGAATGCTCCAGAAGGAACTGGGAGCCTATTTTCAGCAACATGCCAGGGAGATGCTTCCGGGAAAAATGATCACGGTAACCGTGGTGCGGGTAAGTCCCGACCTGGGCGTGGCAAAGGTGTACCTGAGTATTTTCCCTCTCGACAAGCAGGAGGAACCCCTTGAAAAAATAAAGGCACATGCGCCCGCGATCCGCAATGCGATCGGAAGGAAGATCAAACACCAGGTACGGTCCATCCCGGAATTCATATACTACCTGGACGATTCCCTGGATTATATTGAAAACATCGATAACCTGCTCGGCGACGATGCCTAGCTCAAATGACACCCTGCACAAGTGTTGCAAGAATAAAGTATTATATATCAACGATTAAATAAATATTTTGTAAAACCCTCAAGTACTTTTGTTCAAAAAATCACAGGTATAAAACATGAGGATCCCGTGACACAAGAAATACAGACGCTGGCTTCCAGGAATTGATTATATTGAAAATAAGATCTTAACTCTATTCATTAGGAATGAAATACGACCCCGTAAAACGCAGTCTTGGTGCTGTTTTCAATACCACCCCGTTCCTGCGTAAAATATTTTACCACCTGCTCAACCTGCTGCTGCTCAGATCGTGGCACATCAGGAAGGAATTGCGGAAGCTCAGGAATTCCCTGCCGGATGCCCCGGTGATCCTGGACGCCGGTTCTGGATTCGGCCAGTACGACTATACCATGTCCATGCAGTTCCCCAAGGCACAGATCACTGCGGTGGATGTTAAACAAGAGCAGATCGATGATTGCAATGCTTTTTTCGAACGTATCGGCAGGTCCGAACGTGTGAAATTCGAATACGGCGATCTTACCACCTACCAGCAGCCGGACACATTCGACCTGGCGCTTTCCGTGGATGTAATGGAGCACATCGAAGAGGATGTTACTGTTTTCAGAAACCTGGCCGCCAGCCTTAAAAAAGGAGGCGTACTTCTGATCTCCACTCCTTCTGACAAGGGCGGAAGCGATGTTCATGACGACCACGACGATTCTTTCATCGAGGAACACGTTCGCGATGGCTATGCCATAGAAGACATTGAAGCCAAACTGAAAGCGGCTGGCTTCACCGCCATCCGCAGCAGGTATGCATACGGAACCCCGGGAAAGATCTCCTGGAGGCTTTCAATGAAATGGCCGATCAGGATCGCCAATGCAGGCAAACTCCTGATCCTCCTGTTGCCTTTCTATTACCTTCTATTCTACCCCATTGCATTTGTACTCAATATCATCGACCTGCATACCGCGCACAAATCCGGTACCGGTTTAATTGTAACAGCTGTTAAATGAGATTTCCCCTATATATTGCACGCAGGTACCTCTTTACCAGGAAGAGCCAGAATGCAATTAATATTATCTCCGGGATCTCCATGCTGGGAGTGGCGGTCGGAACCATGGCGCTGGTTGTGATATTGTCGGTGTTCAATGGATTCGATGAAGTGGTGAAATCACTGTTCAATTCATTTGACCCGGATATCAGGATCACGGCAGCACAAGGGAAAGTCTTCACTCCGGATGATGGGTTTCAGCAAGTGCGCCAGCTCGATGGGGTGGCATATTTTTCTGAAGTGCTGGAAGAAAATGCCCTGCTGAAATACGATGAAAGGCAGCATATTGCAACCATCAAGGGTGTGGATGCGTCCTTTATCAATGTAACCGGCATAGATTCCATGGTATACGACGGCGAGATGATACTGAAAGATAACAACCGGTCCTACGCCGTAGTGGGCCAGGGTGTCGCCTATAGCCTGCAGATCGGTCTGAATTTTATCAATCCACTGTTCGTGTACATGCCCAAAAGGGTGGGGAGGATCAACCTGGCCAATCCCGACGATGCCTTCCGCAGGCAGTATATTTTTCCCAGCGCCATTTTTGCCATCGAACAGGATTACGACTCAAAATATGTGATCGTACCCATCGAATTCATGCGGGAATTGCTCGATTATTCCAGCGAATCCTCCGCGGTTGAAATCAAACTGGACCCGGCATACAATGCCACTGAGACACAAAACCGGATCTCGGAAATACTGGGAGAGGGATTTTTGGTGCAGAACCGCGCACAACAAAATGAAATATTCTACAAGGTCATGCGGTCGGAGAAATGGGCCATTTTCCTGATCCTGACCTTCATCCTGGTTATTGCATCATTCAATATCATCGGTTCCCTCAGCATGCTTATCATCGACAAAAAGAACGATATCCGCAGCCTGAGAAACATGGGCGCCAGCGAGAAACTGATTGGCCGGATCTTCCTGCTGGAGGGATGGCTGATCAGTATTACCGGGTCCGTATTCGGTATCGCCCTTGGCACATTGATCAGCTGGGTGCAGGACCGGTTTGAATTGCTGAAACTGAGCGGCAGCGGCACATTTGTGATCGACGCCTATCCTGTTGACCTGCAGCTGGGAGATGTACTGCTGGTCTGGGTAACCGTGCTGTTTATCGGGTTCCTGGCAGCCCTTTACCCGGTTCGGCAGATCAGCAAAAAATACCTTTCAGAACTCGAAGGAGGGGAAAGGGGAACATTAAATTAGGAAGACGCTTAACAAAATAAATGTATTGCACTATTTTGCTCTTTGAACAGGTTCAGAATTAGCCGGCTATTACCTGCCGATGCGCAGTGCAGGCAGAACAGACGCTGTTTAAACTGAATTTAAATTTACAGGTGTACCGCGGTAAACATGGAACCACTCAAAACCTTCCCGGCTTGCCGTGCGTACACTCACCGGTGTAAAGTATGTTTTAATAAACTGACAATCAGTTGGTATGAAGATATTGAAAAAATATTTTGGTGTGATGCTCCTTCTGACTGCCCTTACCGGTAGCCAGGCCCAGAACATCACGGAAGTGAGCACGGTTACAACCCCCGTTTCCTGCGGAGGAGCAACCGACGGAACCATCACAGTTACGGTTGAAGGAGGGTTGGGAAACCTGAACTATTCACTGATGCAGGAAGGCGTGTTCGTGGAATTCAGTACCTTTATCCCCGACCGGTCCTATACCTTTTCAAACTACAAAAAAAGCATCGACTACACTATTTTCGTTTCTGATGCCAATTCAGGAACCCAGAACCTGGTGGTCTCCACCGCCATTGGCGGACCCGATCCCATCATGATTACCGGAGCGCTCACGACGGATGTTAACTGTGCCGGAATACCCGATGGCACGATAACAGTTGCCGCTACCGGGGAAGACGGAAACCTGGTGTATGATCTTTCCGGACCTGTAACCAGGCAAAGCATTTCCGGGTTTTTCGACAACCTTCCCGCCGGCTCGTATGATGTCACCGTTTCACATGGTACATGCTTCAGCACCTATGATACCACGGACCTCATTATTGACACACCTCCGCCCCTGGCCATCAACCTGGACAACATTGTCCCCGTCAATTGCTTTGGAGAAAGTACCGGCGCGCTGGAAATTACTCCTTCAGGAGGAACACCTTCC
>Ga0180430_10004088_pt1 | contig 12398 bp, 9 predicted proteins | sample SS_ome_9_FD_132999 | JGI IMG/M metagenome (GOLD analysis project Ga0180430, IMG submission 132999) | Hypersaline lake sediment archaeal communities from the Salton Sea, California, USA - SS_1_S_2 metaG | ecosystem: Environmental > Aquatic > Non-marine Saline and Alkaline > Hypersaline > Sediment... | reverse complement strand
CCCATCGGCAGGCCGCCGGCCAGCGGTTTGGCCAGGGTCATAATATCCGGGGCGACCCCGTACCCCTGATACGCCCACAGGGTGCCGGTCCGGCCCAGGCCGCATTGCACCTCATCGAAAATCAGTCGCGCCCCGGTTTCGTCGCACAGACGGCGCAAGTCCTGCAAAAATTCCGGCTCTGCCGGGGTGACGCCGCCTTCGCCCTGTACCGGCTCCACAATGACTGCCGCGGTTTCGGAGGTGATGGCCTGCCGGGCGCTGGCAAGGTTGTTGAATTCGGCAAAAGCCACATTGCCGATGAGCGGCTCAAAGGGCGTGCGGTACTTTTTGGTAGCGGTTGCGGCCAGCGCGCCCATGGTGCGCCCGTGAAACGAGCCGGAAAAAGCCACAATGCCGGTTTTATCGGCGTGGCCCTGCGCGCGGGCATATTTGCGGGCGAACTTCAGCGCGCCTTCGTTGGCCTCGGCCCCGGAATTGGCAAAAAAGACCCGGTCGGCAAAAGATGACTCGACCAGGGCGCGGGCCAGCCGGACCTGGGGCGCGGTGTGGTACAGGTTGGAGACGTGCAGCAATCCGTCCGCGGCCTGCCTGAGGGCCGACACAATGGCCGGGTGTTGGTATCCCAGGGCGTTCACGGCGATGCCGCTGGCCGCGTCGAGGTATTGCCGCCCGTCGGTGTCGTACAGCCACACCCCTTCGCCCCGGTCAAAGACAAAATCAGGCCGAATATAAGTTTGCAGCAGGTACTGCTGTTCCAGTGCGATAATTTCTTGAGCGGTTGTCATCGGGTTTTCTCCTGTGCGAATAACTTTTGCAATGTCACCCTGAGCGCAGCGAAGGGTCTAATCAGGAATAACAGGCAAAAGATTCTTCGCCTACGGCTCAGAATGACAATTTCATTCTTCGGGGTTGAGTTAATTTCCTGTGAGAACAACCATATTGGGAATGGTTAATGTCATCTTGCGACTTTGCAATCTTGTAACTCTACAAATCAAACCAACAAATTGCTGACCGGCTCCCAAATAAGCGAGGCGGCGATGGCCCACATAATGCAGCCGATAATAATATCGAGAATGCGCCACACGCTGGGCCGCTCGAATAGTTTTGACAGCCGGGCCGCGCCGTAGGCCAGGCCAAAAAACCAGACAAACGAGGCCGTCACCGCCCCCACCCCAAACAGAATCCGTTCTGAGTCGGGATATTTGGCGCCCACGCTGCCAATCAGGACCACGGTGTCGAGGTAAGCGTGCGGATTGAGCAGGCTAAAGCCTATCGCGGCCAGCACACTGCCGTAAAGTGTGGTCGAGGGCTGTTGGTCTGTTTCAACGACCAGACCGGAGGCATCGGCCGGGGTAAGCGCAGCTTTGAACGACCGCGTCCCGTAATACAGCAAAAATATCGCCCCGCCCCAGGTTGCCAACCCGGTGAGAACTACTGAACCGGCAATAATTGTACCCAGACCGGCGATGCCGACCGTAATCAGCAAGGCGTCGGCCAGCGAACTGACCCCGGCGGTGGCGAACATGTGCCGGCGTTTAAGGCCCTGGCGCAGTACAAACGCGTTTTGCGCGCCAATGGCAATAATCAAGCCGGCGCTCAACCCCAGCCCCTGTAGCAGCGGCAGCCACGTAAAATTCGCCATATCTCTATTCGGCCACAATTACGGTGCCGGTCCCAGCCTTCAACCCCACCAGGTTGGTAATTTTGACCGCGGCCACTCCACCGTTGACCGCCTCCAGCGCCGAGCGCACTTTGGGGATCATCCCGTCTTTGATAACGCCGGTTTTGATGAGCTGTTCCACCTCGGCGGTGGTCAGGTGGGGCAGCAGGGTATCATCTTTGAGTACTCCCGGCACGTTCGACACAAAGACCAGCGTATCGGCCTGGATGGCAATGGCCACGGCCTGGGCCACGTGGTCGGCATTAACATTGAAGATGCTGCCATCGGCGCCGTAACAAATGGGCGACAACACCGGGGTGACGTTATCTTCTAATAATCGGGCGAACACCTCTGTCCGCACCGAGACCACCCGGCCCACCAGCCCCAAATCGCCGGAGGGGTGCAGCAGTTTTTCGGCCTTGACCGCGCTCCGGTCCACCCCGGACATGCCAAAGGCATCCACCCCGGCCTTGCCCAGCGAGGCCACCACCCGCTTGTTCACCCGGCCGGCCACCACCATCTTGACGATGTCCAGCGACTCGGTATCGGTAACGCGCAGACCGTCAATGTATTGCGGCTTCACGCCCAGCCGGGTTTGCAGTTCCCGGATTTCCTTACCGCCGCCATGAACCAGAATCGGTGCTACGGGCAGGGCGGCGATGGCCTGCCCCATTTCGGCAATAAAGACCGGATCGTCAATTTCATTGCCCCCAACTTTGATAACCAGCATTGCCTCTCCTAAATTAGTTTGTTAGTTAGTTTGTTTGTTAACCTGAGTTCGGGAATTCCGGCGTAGGTTGGGTTGAGCTACCCCCTTGGTCGTATTCAAACCAAATGTTGGGTATCACTGACTAAATTTCCGTCATTGATAATGACGAAACCCAACATTTTACGCCGAAAAATCAAGCAATTACCCCGTTCTACCCAACCTACAATTAATTATTGAACTCAGGTTGTTAGTTTGTTTGTTTGATGGTTGGCGTGTGGGGAAGTTGTAAACCAACCAACTAACTAATCATCAAATTAATCCGGCTGTTTCAGTCAGCCCGAACATTACGTTGAAATTTTGCACGGCCTGACCTGCCGCTCCTTTGCCCAGATTGTCTATGGACGAACAGAGGATGAGTTGCCGGTTATTGACCGGGGTGATGGAAATGGCAGCCATATTGGTATTTTGGGTATGGCCCATCGAGGCCAGTTGGCCCGGCGGCAGCACCCACACCAGCGGTTCGTTGGCGTAGGTATCGGTGTACAGGCGCTGGGCCGACGTCGCGGGCAGGTCCGCAGCCAGGGTAACGTACACTGTTGACAGCATGCCCCGGTTGACCGGGGTCAGGTGCGGCGAAAAAATCAACTGCTCGCCCGGCCCGCCCAGATTGGTGATGGTTTGGGCCATTTCGGCCACGTGCCGGTGGTTCTGTCCGATGTTGTACGGTGAAAAATTTTCGTTGACTTCCACAAAGTGGGTGGTCAGGCTGGCTTTGCGCCCCGCCCCGCTGACGCCGCTTTTGCTGTCGGCGATGATAGGGGTTTCAGGGTGGAGCAGACCGGTTTTGAGCAGGGGAAACAGTACCAGCAGGACGCTGGTGGGGTAGCAGCCGGGGTTTGCCAACAGGTTGGTTTGTCTGACTGCGGTTCGGTTGATTTCCGGGATGCCGTACACGGCCTTGTTGAGCAAATCCGGGGCCTGATGCGCCACGTTGTACCATTGTTCATACACCGCGGCATCGGTCAGCCGGAAATCCGCGGACAGGTCAATCACCCGCACCCCCGCTTGCCGGGCGGCGATAACGGTTGGCATACTGGCGCCGTGCGGCAGGCAACAAAAAACTGCGTCCACATCGTCCAGCGGCGCGTCAGCCGCGGCAGTCAGTGGAACATTCCACGGTACGGGATACAGGCTGCTCAGCAGTTGCCCCGCCGAGCTTTCTGAGGTGGCAAATACCAGTTCAACATCCGGGTGTTGTCGTAATATTTTGATGGTTTCAAAGCCGGTATAGCCGCTGGCTCCGAACACGCCTACTTTGATCATTACTTATCCCTCCAAACAAAAAAGCCGACTCCGTATGTCTGGAGCCGGCCCCACAGCCGATGCAAAAAGCACACCAAAGCCCGCTATCCAGACGCGATGTCTGGCATACGACGCAGGCTCCTGATAGAATGGCTGGGCAAAATCATCTTGAATACTCACTTTTTGGATTTCCGCGAGTTTAGCACAATCGAGATAGCGAGTCAAATGTGAATTCGTCTTACCGGGCCAACTCGGCAATGGCCCGCCGGTAGGTTTCGATAGTCAACCCGGCGATTCGGGGCCAATTGAAATCCTCTTTCACCTTGTTGAAAGCCCGGTTCGCGTGTCGTTTGGCCCATTCCGGATTGTTGAGGGCGTGCGTTACACCCCAGGCCGTTGAGTCGACATTATCCGGATAAATTTTGATGCCGGTTTCAGCATGCTTGACCACTTCTGCAAAGCCGCCCACGTCGCTAACAATAACCGGGCAATGCAGGGCCATCGCCTCCAGAGCCACGATGCCAAACGGCTCGTACAGGCTGGGGAAGATGGCGCAATCGGCTGTTTCCAGAAACATATTTCGTTCCGCATCAGAGACAAAGCCGATGAAATTAATTCTGTCGGCGATACCCAAATTTTTGGCCTGCTGCTGTAAATTTTTGGCCTCCGGCCCTTTGCCGGCAATAATAAACCTGGCCTGGGGACATTCCTGCAAAATTTGGGGGATAGCCTGCACCAATAAATGAATGCCTTTTTCATACACCAGCCGACCCACCGAGAAGACTACTTTGTCATCAGGGGCCGCGTATTTGGCCCGGAACTCGGCCAGTTCTGCCGGGCCGACATTATTTTGCAAGGCCTCAATATTGACCCCGTTGGGAATGACATCCAGTTTGTCTGCCGGGATCCGAAAGAAATATTGTACTTCATTGGCCATATGGCAACTGCACACAATGACCCGTTCTGAATGCTGGGTCAGTTTCCGTTCGGCGTTGTCAATAGCGTGTTGCAACTGGCTGCCCAGGTGGCCGCGGTTTCGCCCCCGCTCGGTGGCGTGAATGGTGGTAATCACCGAACATTCCCATTTTTCTTTTAGCCCCAAAGCGGTAAAGCCGGTCAGCCAATCGTGGGTGTGGATTAAGTCACAGGCGCCGCGTTGCCGGCTCAGTTCGTACAGGTGACTTTCCAGGGTTTGGTTGACTTTTTTCACCCGCTGAAAAATATTGGTGGAGGTGTTGAGGGCCGGGGCAAAAACCCGGTGGACGGTCAGTCCATTTTCGGTGGTGACCGGAGGGGCATCAGGGCTGGCAGTGGGCGTAGCCAGATGCAGTTCGACATCCTGCCGGGCCAGTTCCGGCGATAATTCGGCTACGTGCCGGCCCATCCCACCGACAACATTAGGGGGGTATTCCCACGACAACACTAAAATTCGCATAGTCATAAACCTATTCTTCTTTGAACAGCAATTCACCCGGATACTGTCCGGCGATAATTTGATAAAACCAGACCGGCGACTTAAGTCGTTGGCCGGTTGTGGCAAAGGTAATGGGGCCGGTTATTCCCTGTCGGCTGGTTTTGGTGATAGCGGTCTGAATCTGAGCGCGGGTCGGGAGTTGTTTTGTTGATAGCATAACCTGTTCGATGGTATCAAGCAAAATATGTGTGGCATCATAGGCGAGCGCGGCCCGCGGGCCAGGGGGAAAGCCGGCCAGTTTTTGATAGGCTTCAATAAAACCGGTCGCCTCGACATCAGCCGGATTGGGACCGGGCGAGACAAAAACAAACCCATTCGCGGCGGCTTTGGCTGTTTGAACCAGTTGGGGGCTGCCGGTATCAACCTGACCAAACATGGGAGATGTGGTTTGCCCGCGACTCACAATTATTTCTGCAGCCGTTACACCGTCCGCGGCCAGATAGAGGGGCGTTGACGAGGGAGGCGCGCTGCTTTGGTCGGTTATGGGTCGGCCCGGCTTAAGACCCTGCTGCTGCATTAGCTGCTCCAGCCGGGTGGCAGACTCCTCGGTGGTGGCAGCCACACTGACCGCGCCCGCATTGGCAGCGAATACAGATTCAGACACCGGCCAGGGGATGCTGACTGCCAGCCCGGCCTGCCGGTAAACGGGCAGGGCTGCTGCTGTGGCCGCGCTTGATAGATGGCCGACCGCGCCCAGCACATCGGGGTCGGCGGTCAGCGCTCTGGCCTGGATTGCGGCCTCGGCGGGGGCGTCGAAGTCGTTCAGGGCCACCAGTTCGATGTGATACCCCTCGATGCCGCCGGCCTGGTTTCTCTCCTGCACGGCCAGTTTGGCTGCAAATAAAGCCTCGTAGCCCAGGGGGCGATGCAGGCCTTCAAACGGAGCCGCCAGCCCAATTTTAAATGTGCGGGGAGCCGTAGCACAGGCCGTTAGCAGCCACAGCGCCAGCAAGAGCAACGTTATCCGGCAAAGCGGTTGGCATTGCCCCATTGGCATGGTATAATTTTGGCCGTTATCAATGTGAGGAGAAAAAATTTTATGCGTATTCATCGTTACCGTTTTTGGACGATAGCTACCTTGTTTGCCTTTTTAATGTTGGCCTGCCGTCCGTCGTTTCTGGCTGAGCAGCCACCCACCCCGACCGCGACGCCCACCAAAACCCCCACTTCGCCGCCGACCGCAACTCTGGTCGCTGCGGAGATGACCGCCACCGGGCAGGCCATCCCCACCGATACCCCGCCTCCGGAGCCGACTGACACCGCCGCGCCGGAGCCGACGGCCACCGAAACACCGCTTCCGGCGCCGACCCCCACCGAAGCTCCGCTGCCCACCGACACGCCCACGCCGGCACCGCCTACCAATACGCCTGAACCGGCGCCACCCACCGCCACCCCGGAACCAACCGCGACTCCAACACCAGAGGTGGCCTACCGTATTGTCCACTATAAGGTATTGGGCGAGGGCGAAAATAACGGCGGCATTTTTAATAAAGGCGGTCAGCATTTGATTTTTCTGACAGTGCTCGACGCCAACGGTAACGGTGTAGACGGGGCCGTAGTGAAAGATGCTAACGGTAGCAGCCTGGAAGTAGTGACCGGCGATAAAGGGCCGGGCAAGGCTGAAATTTCAATGGAGTGGGAGCCATACAAATTATTTGTGGCTGCCGACCCCGCCGGCCCGACCACCAGCGAGGTTTCAAACCAGATGAATAACGCCTTTCCGCATATACCCGATGTAGTGGGTAAATTGGGGCCGGCCGATAACCCGGCCAGTGTTTGTCCCACCATTGATTTTCAGTGCGAACCGCCTTTTTATTCGGTCCATTTTTCGTATGAGATTACGTTTCAAAAGGTGGGGCCGTAGCGGGTGGAACATTGCGAGTAGCGGGTGATTAATTGTGAATGCTTCCGTCCGGAAGTATGTCCCGTTCGCAGTTTATATTTTGGCAGCTACCACCTCCTCAATAGTCGGTATCAAATCGGTGTTGAGCGTGTCTTTGGCCACAAAGGCATCGGCGCCGGCGGTCAGGGCGGCCTGCCGGTAGCCGCTGGTATCCAGTAGAGTCAGGGCGATGACCCCCATTTTGGGCCAGGCAGCCCGTAACCGCAAAATAGTTTCCATCCCCGATATCTGGGGCATCGCCAGATCAATCAAAACCACATCCGGCCTGAGTTTGTGAACCAGGGCCAGCGCTTCTTTGCCGTTTTCCACCGCGCCGATAACGTTGATTTCCTCCTCATTGTGCAGAAATCTTTGTACAATATTCAAAAATGTGGGATTATCATCTACCAATAAGACTGAGATAGGTTTCATTACGCTTTCCCCCTGTCGGCGATTGTTAATGGCAAGCGAGCGGTGATACAGGTGCCGTTGCCCGGCGTTGTATCAATGGCTAGATTACCGCCCAGCAGAACCGCCCGTTCTTGCATGCCGGATAGTCCACTGAATTTGCCGATCGTCTGGTTCGTTTTGATATCAAATCCGGTGCCTTCATCTTCGACTTGAATATACAGGTTTTCGTCCTCCTGCCAAATACTGACCGCGGCTTCGCCAACATTGGTATGACGGGCCACGTTTGTCAACGCTTCCTGGATGATGCGGTATGCCGCGGTTTCGATGGCAGAAGGCAGCCGATTGTTTAATGTGCAGGTGTTTATCTGTACCTGGATGTTGGTTTTGGCCGTATACCGTTCAATATGCCATTGCAGGGTGGGCAATAACCCCAGGTCGTCGAGCATGGCCGGACGCAGCTCCAGCGAAAGTTCCCGAACCTGTTTTATCAATTCGTTGACCAGGCTTTGCGGTTCCTCCAGGCTGGATTTTATGTCGGGCGGGGGCAGGCGCTGGCTCATCTCCAGAGTTAGTTTCAGGCCGGTCAGAAGTTGGCCCACTTCATCATGCAGTTCACGGGCGATATGGCGGCGTTCTGCTTCCTGCACCTCCACCAACCGGTGCGATAGGTGTTGCAAACGGTCCTGCCCGGCTTTGACCTGTTCCAGCAGGCGTTGTTGCTCCTGGAACAGTTGGGCGTTGGCCAGAGCCACCGATAACTGGTTAGCCACAATTTCCAGAGTCCGCACTTCGTTTAAGTCAAAATGGTCAGCCTGATTGTGTTGAACATCGAGAACTCCGATAAGCTGTTGGCCGGCAAACAGGGGCAAGGCCACTTCGGCGCGGGTATCAGGTAGCAGCGGATTGGGCAGGTGGTCCGGTGACTGGGCCACATCGTTAACCACCACCGGCTTTTGCCGGCGGGCGGCCTGGGCCACCAAACTTTTGGCCGCGTGTAAGGCGATGGCGTGCTTTTGGTCTTTTAATCTGACACCGGCTTCACCCGTTCCTTCAGCCACAATCAACCACTCTGCTTCACCCGCTTCGTCGGGGAGGGTCTGGGTTAGATAAACGTGGACGTGATAATAACCCAGCGTATCTTTCAGGCGGTTAACCGTTTTTTCCAACAAAATTTCAGGATTCAACACCGTGGCCAGTTGCAGTCCAAGTTCATAGGCCAGCATTTCGCGTTGTTCCACCTCTTTGCGCTCGGAAATATCGCGCGCAATCGCCAGGATTCTGTCCGGTTCAATCATTTTGGCGCTGATTTCAACCGGTATCTGCCCGCCGTCTGTTCGGGCCAGGAACCGTTCTTTGAGTACGGTTTCACCGCTTAAGAGGTTGTTAATATCAGGCGGGTCAGTTTGCAACTCTTCCGGGGTCATCAACTCGGTAAAGTTTAGGCCAATCAATGTGTCCGGGGCACAGACCAGCATTTCTGCAATTTTGGAATTGACCTTTAAAATATTCCCATTTCCATTGATGATGATAATTCCGTCTGAGGCATTTTCCATCAGGAGCCGGTATCTTTTTTCGCTCCGGCGCAGCGCCTCTTCTGCCTCTTTGCGGTCAGTGATGTCTGTCACCAGCCCATCATAGGAAATCAAATTGCCGTGTTGGTCTTTACGTAAAACTGTGGTATTTCTTACCCAGCGGATGGAGCCGTCTTTATGGGTAATACGATGCTCCAGCGGGGCAACAGTCTCACCGGCCAGCAGGCGTCCAATTTGGGCCGTAACGGCCTGCCGGTCCGGTTCATAAATCATCTGGTACCATAAATTGGGGTTGACCTCATATTCTTGATGACTATAGCCGGTCACAGCTACGCAGTTTGGGCTGTGTGTGGTTCTGGCTACCCGATTGTCTTCGATGTAGACCGTGTAAATATAATCTGTGACCGAACCGAGCAATTGCTTGTACCGCCGCTCGCTTTGTCGCAGGGCAATTTCCGCCTGTTGTTGTTCCCGGATTTTGGCCTGGAGTGATTCGTTGGCTATGGCCAGTTCCGTGGTTCGTTCCAGGACGCGTATCTCTAACTCATCGTGGGCCTGGCGCAGCAAATCTTCGGCCTGTTTTTGCTGGGTAATATCACGGCTGATTCCGAGCAATCCGATAACCTCGGTCTGATTATTGTGAATGGGGACTTTGGTGGTTAAGTACCATCGCTGGATGCCGGTGGGGTGCATTACCAGTTCCCGGCGATTAATCAGGGGCCGGTTCTGCTCGATGACCTGCCGGTCGTCGGACCGGAGTTGGTCGGCCAAATCCGGCGGGAAAAAATCATAGGACGATTTCCCAACTACATCTTGCTGGCAGGTTGCGCCCAATGCCGCCAGGTGACTGGCGTTGTTAATGATGAAATTCCCGGCTTTATCTTTGACAAAGATAAAATCAAGCTGATTGTCCATCAGGGTGCGCATCAGGTTGTGTTCCCGTTCCAGCGTTTGCTGAAACTTCTTGCGCTCTGTGATATCTCGGCTCAAGCAAATCAGGCCAATGACCCGGCGTTGGTCGTCAAACAAAGGAACTTTGGTGGTGAGGCGGCAGCGAAGCTGACCGGCCGCGTCAATAATTTCCTCCTCCTGATTGATCAGAGATTTTCCATTTTCAAGGACGTGCCGGTCGTCGGTCTGAAATTTTTCAGCAAATTCAGCCGGATAAAAATCGAAGTCGGTTTTGCCGATAGCTTCTTTGGGATGTGTAACTCCCATTGCGCTGGCACCGTGATGATTGCACAACACAAAGCGGCTTTCGGTATCTTTTACATAAATCGGATGGGGTAGATTATCCACCAGCGCCCACAGTAGATTTTCAGTAATATCCAGATTTGTCAGCGTGCTTTCTTCAAAATTGTCCATAAATCAATAACCAAAGTAACATCAACGATTCTCTTGAAGTCATTATTATACCCCAATTTGCCGGGTTGAACAGCCCACCCCGCCCATAATTTTTGACAGAATCAACGACCGCCTCCTGAAATTTGAGAGCGCGCCCCGAATGTGTTATACTTTGGCATCTTATGTTGTGTTTGACGAGGAATTCAGAATGCCATTGCTTCAGCATCATTCCGATGCACCGCTCAAACTCAGACTGGCCCGCGACCTGACCCGCGTGATTAAACGGGGTAACCCCTGGGTTTTTGCCGAGGCTCTGCGTCACTGCCCTCCGGCGGCACCCGGCACCCCGGCCCTTCTGCTCGATAACAAACGGGGCAAACCCATCGCCCGCGGTTTTTACCACCCGCGCAGCCCCCTGGCCTTTCGCACCTGCACCGCCGAACCAACCCAGCCGTTAAACGATGATTGGGCGCGGTATCAATTTGAGCGGGCATTGGCGTTGCGCCAGACCCTGTTCGACGCGAGTACCACCGGCTACCGGCTGTTCAACGGCGAGGGCGACGGCCTGCCCGGTCTGATTGCCGACATTTACGGTGATACTGCCGTTTTACAGCTTGATGGCGATGGCCCGGCCGGTTTCTGGGATGTCCCCGGCATCGCCGGCTGGCTGGCCGAGCGATTGTCGCTGCAACGGGTTTATCTGCGACCCCAGGCCCGGACCGAGGCCGACAGCGACGGACAACTGCTCATTGGCTCCCCTCCCCAAAAAAACATCTCCTTTTTGGAAAACAATCTGCATTTTACAGTTGATGTGGTGCAGGGCCAGAAAACCGGCTTTTTTCTGGATCAGCGAGACAACCGGCAGCGCATCGGGCGGCTGGCTGCCGGGCGGCGAGTGTTAAACCTGTTTGGTTACACCGGCGGCTTTTCGGTGTATGCCGGCGCAGCCCGCGCCGACCACGTGACCACGGTTGATGTAGCCGGCCCGGCTCTGGCCGCAGCCGACCGGCATTGGCAGCTCAACGGCCTGCCCGCGGATCATCACCAATCTGTGCAGGCCGATGCCTTTGATTATTTGGAAAAAGCACAGCGCCGAAAAAAACAGTGGGAACTGGTCGTCATCGACCCGCCCTCATTTGCCCCCTCAAAACAAACCGTTCCCAACGCTCTCAAAGCCTACCGGAAGTTGGTGGCCGCCGGCGCAGCCGTGACTGCCACCGAGGGCCTGCTGGCGATTTCATCCTGTTCCAGCCACATTGGGCCGCAGGCATTGTTGCAGGCTGTTGAAGAGGGAGTTTCTCTGGCCCGGCGGCGAGCCACCCTGCTGGGCCTGTTCGACCAGCCCGCCGACCACCCCACCCCATTGGTTCTGCCGGAATTTCGGTATTTGCAGTTTGTACTGCTGAGAATGGAGTGACCGATGAAGCCTGTTGAATCAATTGATACGGTTGACCTTTTCCCGCTGGAACGGCAGCGGCTGCTGGCCCTGCTGGCCGGCCTGTCGCCCGATGAGTGGCAGCGGCCCACGGCCTGCCCCGGCTGGTCGGTTAAAGATGTGGCCCTGCATTTGTTTGGCGATGATGTGGGCCTGCTATCGCGCAACCCCGATTTTACCTTTCCGGTGGTTGCCGGCAGTGAAATCGGCTGGGATGAGTTGGTGGCTTTCATCAACCAGGCCAACGCGGTGTGGGTCGAAGCCACCCGCCGCATTGGCACCGATTTGCTGCTGAAACTGCTGGCCTTCACCGGCGCCGAAGTGCATCACCGCCTGTCTGAGCTTGATTTGGATGCTATCGGTGAGCCGGTAAATTGGGCCGGCCCGGACCCCGCCCCCATCTGGCTGGACGTGGCCCGCGAATACACCGAACGCTGGATGCATCAACAGCACATCCGTGAGGCTGTGGGCGCCCCCACCCTCATCGAATCGCAGCTGTTCGCCCCGGTACTCGATGCCTTTGCACGGGCTTTGCCCCACACCTATCGAAACGTCTCTGCCCCGGCGGGAACGTTGCTGACATTCACCATCAGCGGCCCGGCGGGCGGTGATTGGTGTTTGCAGAACAGTGCCGCCGGCTGGCAGCTTT
>Ga0180430_10004087_pt1 | contig 12398 bp, 11 predicted proteins | sample SS_ome_9_FD_132999 | JGI IMG/M metagenome (GOLD analysis project Ga0180430, IMG submission 132999) | Hypersaline lake sediment archaeal communities from the Salton Sea, California, USA - SS_1_S_2 metaG | ecosystem: Environmental > Aquatic > Non-marine Saline and Alkaline > Hypersaline >... | reverse complement strand
TGGCCTCGCACTCAAAGCGGTAGCGTCCTTTGTTCAGCACCTCGACGGAGTCCATCGACAGTGACGTCGCCTGCCCGAGCTCGCCGGCAGGGCTCACCAGACCGACGTAGAGCTCCACACAGACGTCATCAGGCGTCAGTTCACCCAGCATAACGGTGGCCTGTGCGCGGAAGGTCTCTCCCACGTGGAGCTCGGATGGCATGTCCCCGTTGACCGACTCGACGCGAACCTGTGCCCAGGCACTCATCAGCCTGCGGCGCCAGTCGGACAAGGCCTTTGCACCGGCGTAGCCATCGGTGACGAGGCCGCGATGTCGCTCAACCAGTGGCATATAGAAGCGATCCGTGTACTCCGCGACCATACGATTGGTGTTGAAGAAGTAGCAGAGATTGCCGATGCACCCTTTCATCTTGTCGACCCAGCGTCGCGGCACGCGACCGGTACGCTCATAGAACATCGGCACCACATCACGCTCCAACCGGTCGTAGAGCGCTTCCGCCTCAACCCAGTCCTGATAGTCTCGGTCATCGTAGACCTCACCGTCGCCGATGGCCCACCCCACCTCGGTCGAGTACGCCTCCGCCCACCACCCGTCAACCGTGCTCAGGTTGAGCACGCCGTTGGCGGCCGCCTTCATCCCACTGGTGCCGCTGGCCTCGCGTGGGACCAGTGGATTGTTAAGCCACACATCACACCCCTGCACCAAATAGCGAGCGGTGGTCATGTCGTAGTCCTCAAGGAAGACAATGCGGTTGCGGAACCGGTCTTGACGGCTCAACCGCAGAATCTCTTGGATCATCGCCTTGCCCGGGTTGTCGTGGGGATGCGCCTTCCCCGCAAAGATGATCTGCACCGGACGCTTCCGGCTGTTCAGTATCTTGCCCAACCGATCCGGATCTCGCAGGATCAAGGTTGCGCGTTTGTAGGTAGCGAAGCGCCGGGCGAAACCGATGGTCAACGCCTCCGGGTCAAGGACCTCCTCGGCTGCACGGATGTCACCCGACGAGGCTCCTCGTCGCTCTAGCTGAGTACGTAGGCGTCGCCGCGTAAACGACACCAGCCGCTCACGCCGTCGGACGTGCGTGCGCCACAGCTCGTCTGACGCGATATCCGCGGCACGCTGCCAGACAGCCTGATCGCCGGGTTCCTCACGCCACCGCGGGCCCAAGTATCGATCATAGAGCACCTTCATATCGCGCGAGATCCACGAGAGGACATGCACGCCATTCGTCACATGGGTGATCGGAATCTCGGTCAGCGGGACGCCGGGCCAGAGGCCCTGCCACATCTCGCGCGAGACCTTGCCATGGAGCGCACTCACCGCATTGGTGTAGGAGGAGAGCCGCATGGCCAGCACCGTCATGCAGAAGGGCTCATTCTGGTTGAAGGGATTCTCGCGGCCCAGCGCCATGAACGTATCGAAGCTCAACCCCAGGTCGCGCGTCGCGAAGTCGTGAAAGTAATGCTGCATAAGGTGCTTGGGGAAGCGATCATGCCCGGCAGGCACCGGCGTGTGCGTAGTGAATACTGAACCCGAGGCCGACGCCTCACTCGCCTGCTCAAAGGTCAGATCGGCCTTGACCATCAACTGGCGGATACGTTCGAGTCCCAGAAAGGCGGAATGCCCCTCATTCATGTGGCAGACAGCCGGATCGAGTCCCAGGGCCTTCAGTGCTCGGTAGCCTCCAATGCCCAACAGAATCTCCTGCTTGATCCGAAGGTCCTGGTCGCCACCATAGAGCTGATCCGTGATGTCACGATCCTCGGGCCGCACGTTCTGTGGGATGTTGGTGTCCAACAGATACAGCGGCACGCGGCCCACCTGTACACGCCAGACTTGTGCCCGCACCGCGCGACCCGGCATCTGCACATCAATCGTCAGCGGCGCGCCTGACTTATCGCGCTCCAGGGTAAGCGGCAGATTGTCAAAGTGGTTGACCTCATAGGCCTCTTGCTGCCAGCCGGCCTGATTGAGGTACTGGCGAAAGTAGCCTTGCTGGTAGAGCAGGCCGACGCCCACGAGCGGCACGTCCAGGTCGCTGGCCGACTTCAGATGATCACCGGAGAGAATCCCCAGGCCGCCGGCGAAGATCATCAGCGACTCGGTGAGACCGAACTCCAGCGAGAAGTAGGCAATGAGGCGTTGATCCGTCCGGCCATATCGCCGAGCAAACCATGCCTGTTCACTAACCTCTCCGTAGTCATCGAGATAGTGCGCCACCCGCTCCAGGTGCGCCAGGAACCCGACGTCGGTGGCCAGTTTCTCGAGCCGACCTTGATCGATCGTTCCCAGCATACGTACTGGGTTGTGGTTCGTGCTCTCCCACAGCTCGCTGTCCATCCGCATCCACAGCTCGATGATGTCGTGTTTCCACGCCCAACGCAGGTTGTAAGCCAGTGGCCAGAGAGGTCTCAGAGGCTCCGGCAACGCCGGGATAATGGAAAATGTGCGAATCGGCTTGGGCTTCACGGAGTTCTCCTTTTTCTTGGCTGCCGGAATCTCACACCGACTCCCAGAGCACGCTCTTCAACTGGTGCAGAAGCCGAGAGGAGACTGACTAGGACAGACTCTACCATGCACCAGGTGCCCCGCAACCCGGCACACGAAGCCCCAGTACAGGCGTGCTGCTGCTCGCACCAGGGCCTCGAAGGGTCAGACCTTCAGATCTATACCACGCTACAGAACGGAGAGACGCAGGGCATCCCAGCCCCCTACTACCGCGGCCATCACGCCGCCAAGCCAGCCCACCGCCAACTACTTGACAGGTCAAACGCCCTCCTCCAGGATTTTCAGTGGCTGGATTCGGTCGTTGAACCCGTTGCCAACCAGTGCCGGCAGTGTCCGCGGGTAGTAGCCGGCGTAGTCGCTCTGGATCACAATGACACCGATGATCGTCATCGCGATGCCCACGCCACTAGCGACGACGAAGCTTGGCCACGACTGAGCCCGGCCCTCCTGGTCTCCGCCGTTCCGCCTTTCTGCAGTGGGTCCTTGGCTTCGCGTGGCCTGCCCGACCCTGCATAAGGCTTGGAGCTTCGCTTCGCACGTGTTACAATGCGGTCCGATGCACATCCGAAGTCTGAGCCTGCGTCAATTCCGCACGTACAACCGCCTCGAGCTGGACCTGCCTGCGGCCCCTATCCTGTTACTGGGCGCCAATGCCCAAGGCAAGACTAGCCTGCTCGAGGCCATGGCCTTCCTTGCGCTGGGCGCCTCTCCCCTTACCGGCACAGATCAGCACGTCATACACTGGAATGCCGTCGACGCCGAGATGCCATTTGCGCACATCAGAGCTGAGGTTGTGCACGCGGGCCGGACAGAGACGTTGGAGATCGCCCTGGAGAGGAAGCATCTGACCAACGGCACGTGGCGGATGCAGAAGAGCATCCGCATCGACCAGCGCGCGGTGCGACGCGCCGACCTCGCCGGACATCTGAACATCGTGCTCTTCCTGCCCGAGGACCTCGCACTGGTCCACGGCTCACCGTCGGGACGACGACGCTATCTGGACAACCTTCTGTCACAGATCTATCCAACCTACGTTGACGTGTTGACTGTGTATCAGAAGGCCGTGTCACGCCGCAACGCCCTTCTGCGCCACCTACGGGAACACGGTGGCGATCCCCTCCAGTTGGCTCCTCTCGAAGAGCGGATCGTGCGCGCCGGCGTGACCGTCTCGCTCTACAGAAAGCAGGTGTTGCGCGAGCTCTCCGACCAGATCGACCGCCTCCACAGGGATCTTACCGGCGGCGAGGCGTGGCTACAGCTGCAGTACGCGCCCAGTATTGAGTCGATTCACCAGCCGACCGCGGCCCCGGGTGCCGAGCCCGTGTCCGATGCGCCCGCCGAGGAACTGCTAGATGTGGACGTGCTCTATGAGGCCTATCGCCGACAGCTGGCAACGCGTCGCCAGGTTGAGATCCAACGCGGGATGACGCTGGTCGGCCCTCACAGGGACGAGGTGAGGTTCATCTCCAACGGTCGCGACATGGGGACCTTCGGCTCCCGCGGCCAACAGCGCACGGCCGTGTTGGCATTGCATCTGGCCGAGCTCAACTGGCTAAAAGCCATCACCGGGGAGTCTCCGGTGCTGCTTCTGGATGAGGTCCTGGCCGAACTCGACCGAGCCCGCCGCAACTACCTCTTGGAGCTGCTCGACAGCGTGGAGCAGACGGTGCTCGCGACCACCGATGCAGAGATGTTCCCAGACAGCTTCCGCGAGCGCGTCACGACCTACCAGGTGGCGGAGGGCATCGTCACCGCAACACAGTCTGGCCCAGACTAGCTCGGCTGGCCAACCCGGCCCGACCCTCTAGCGGAACACCAGCTTGGCCAGCGGCTCCAGGTCCTCCGGGTGCTCTGGGACATCAGCCGGCTTGCCATCCAGGAGCACCCAGTCCCCCAGCAGCTCGGTCCCCTCCATCGCCATCATCACGTTCGCCATGCAGGTCCCGCCATCGAAGTAGCGATAGGCCTGCAGTTCCGGCTTGCGGCCATACCGGCTGTTGTGCCGGCGCAGGAAAAGATAGAGCACGTCATCGTGCCAGAGGAATCGCCAGGGCTGGGCGCTATTGGCCGAGGGCGCAACGTTGCCGGCATTCACGATTCGCGCCAGGATCTTGGGCGGCGAACTGCTGCGCTTGAACGATCCGTTGTAGAAGACCTGGCCGACGCTCTGCTTGCTGGCGCCGCCGCTTGCCCGACGAATCGCCGCATTGATCGTGCGATCCGGCCCCGTCTGTGCGGCTCTGCCGAAGATAAGGAACGCGCCCATCCGCGCATCTCGGTTCAGCCGGAAGCGGATGCGCACGTTCTCCTCGCGACCCAGATTGCCGATAAAGCACATGCTGATGCTCAACTGCACCATCTGGACGGCGATCTGCTCCATACGATAGCCCAGATCCACCAACGGGTGTCGCTCGCCGACAGCATAGCCGACCATATAGTGAGGGGGCGATAGGATGCGACCATAGCCGCCCATTGCCGCGATCAGGTCCTCGCCGGTCACGACGTCACGTCGCAGGATCCGGAACCGGTTCTCCGGCACAAGTGGGCGCACACCGGCGACGATGTCGTCGATCAGGGCCAGCGCGGTCTTGTCCAGGGGCTCAGCGCGGTAGCGACGCACCGAACGGCGGCTGAGTATCGCATCGTGTAGGTTCATAGTTCCCCTCAACCCCTCAGCTAGCAAAACGCCGGCCTGCAAGGGCCGGCGTCGGTGATCTATCCGAAAGCACGTCCACAGGCCGCCCTACGGGCGACCCTGCCGTGCTAGCTACTGACGGCTCGTTGCTTCTTGTGTCGATAGACGATCCGTCCACGCGTGAGATCGTATGGAGAGAGCTCCAAGCGCACGCGGTCGCCCAACAGAATGCGGATGTAGTACTTTCGCATCTTGCCGGACAGATAGGCCAGCACCTCGTGGCCCGACTCCAACCGAACACGGAACTGTGTGCTCGGGAGGGCCTCGATGACCGTACCTTCGATGGTGATCTTCTCTTCCTTTTCAGGCATGGAAACCGCCTTTAGCTCTCCGCCTCGGCATCCCCTGCTTCCGGTACAGATTCCTCAGCGACTGGGGTATCTTCGGCGGCAGCTGCGGTCTCCTCGATAGCTGCTTCAGTCTCTTCGACTTCAGCTACGATCTCCTCGACAGCGGCCTCAGCCTCCTCGGCGACAGCGGCGGTCTCCTCAACAGTGGCCTCAGCCTCTTCGGCGACAGCTGCAGTCTCCTCGACAGCGGCCTCGACCTCTTCGGCGTCAGCTGCGGTCTCCTCGACAGCGGCCTCAGCCTCTTCGGCGACGGCTGCAGTCTCCTCGACAGCGGCCTCAGCCTCTTCGGCGGCAGCTGCCTTAGCCGCGGCCTTCGCCTCGGCCTTTGCAGCAGCTTCCGCATCAGCAGCGGCCTTGGCGGCTGCCTCTTCGGCTTCCTTCTCCAGTTGAGCGATGGCCCAGTCTTCCCATTCCTCTGGGCGGACCTGGCGTACGCTCAGGCCGATACGGCGCCGGTCAGACTCAATGCGGATCACCTTGATCAGAATCTCCGCGCCGCCGGTCAGCTCTTCCCGCTGAGCGACATCAAGGAGCTCCGAGTTGTGCAGCAGACCCTCAACACCCGGCTCGAGCTCGATAAAGACACCGAAGTCCACAACTTGTGTCACGCGGCCCTGGCAGAGCGATCCGATCTGATACCGAACGACGACACTCTCCCACGGGTCTGGAGTCAGTGCCTTGATGCTGAGCGCGATGCGCTCGCGATCACGATCCACGCCAAGGACCTTGACCTTGACGCGCTGCCCGGCACGATAGACCTCGCTGGGCTTCTCGATGCGTCCCCACGACAGCTCAGAGATATGAACGAGCCCGTCCATTCCGCCGAGGTTGACAAACAAACCGAAGTCGGTGATCTGGCTGATCCGTCCCCTGCGCACCTGGCCTGGTTCCAGCTCGGTCATCAGCGTCTTGCGTCGCGCGGCCCGCCATTCCTTGGCCGCGGCGCGCTGTGACAGAATCAGTCGCCGACGCCGGCGGTTGACCTCGATGACCTTGAGGATGACCTGCTCATCCACCATGCCCTGCAGACGGCGCTGTCGCTCTGCCGGCTGGCGGATGCGATTGAAGCCGATCAGCTGCGACATTGGCACGAAGCCCCGGAGACGGCCAAACGCGACGGTCAACCCGCCACGATTCGAACCTGTAACCGTGCCTTCATAGACCTCCTGGCTCTCGAGTAGCTTCTCAGCGATCAGCCAATCCTCTTGCTGTATAGCCTGAGAGATTGAAAGCTCTGCGTTGCCATCAGAGTTCTGGAAGTTTGTCACCACGACGGCGACCTCGTCGCCGACGTTGTACTCACGACCCTCGATATCCTTGATATCGTCCATTGGGACAAACCCATCCCGCTTTGCCCCGATGTCGACGACGAATCCGTCATCTCGACGATACATGATCGTTCCCTCGCGGAGCTCACCACGCTTGAGCGTGCTCCCCGAGAGCGATTCCTCTAGTTGGTCCTCCCAAGAGGCCTGGTCCATGGAGGAGACTTCCTCCTCGGCTTCCTCGGGCGTCTCTGCCGCTTCGGGAGGTTTCGCAACCTCTACCGGCTCGTCTACCTCCGCCTCGGCCACCGGCTCGGCCGCGGCCTCGACTACCGGCTCGTCTACCGTCGCCTCCGCCTCGGCCACCGGCTCGGCCGCGGCGTCGACCACCGGCTCGTCCACGACCTCGTCCGCGACCTCAGTCGCGGCTGCGGCTGCGGTTACGGCTGCGCTCTCGGCGGCAACTTCGACTTCGGGTGTCTCTGTGGGGGTTTCCTGCTCAGGTGATGATGAGGTATGACTCAGTTCTTCCACTACCGACTCCTGTTCCATCTAATATTGCACACGGAACTCCCGAATGCAATTTGGATGGGCATAATAGGCTCTGAGTATTGTAACACGCCCACCCGCATTGTCAAACCTTCTGGACCCCGTGGACCTTACCCCGCAGCTACGACTGACTCACCACCATCCACGGGAATGACGGCTCCCGAGACCCAGGTCAACCGGGGATCGGCAAACACCACCAACGTCTCCGCGACGTCCTCTGCGGTCGTGATACGCCCCGCGGGGTGCCGGGCCACAACCTGCTCGTAGATTTCCTCGTTCCCGGGTATGGCCCTGAAAGCCGGTGTGTCGGTCACACCGGGCATCAGGCAATTTACCGCGATGCCCTGTGGGGCCAGCTCGACCGCGAGCTGGCGTGAATGCGCCTCGAGCGCGGCCTTTGCAGCCGAGACCGGTCCATAGTGGGACGACACGCGCTGTGAACCCAGGCTGCTCATGGCGTAGATGCGGCTGCCCTCGCCCAGCAGACCGGCCTGAAGCAGGTCCTGCGTCCAATAGACGAGGCTGTGCGCCATCACGTTCAGGGTCATCTCCATTTGGCTCTGATTGACGGCGACCTCGGGATCACCGGCAATGTAGGGACGTAGGCTGCCGAAAGCCAACGTGTGGACGACCATATGCACCGTGCCCGCACCTTCCTCGGTCAGGGTGTCACATATGGAGCGCACCACGCGTCCACGGCGTCGTTCGTCAGCGGCGTTGGTGTTGAAGAAGCAGGCACGTCGGCCGGCGCCCTCAACATCCGCGATCACCGCCTGGGCCCGATCCAACGTCCGACGAGGGTCCAGGTGCACGCCGAATACGTTCATACCCGCCCGAGCAAAGGCCCGTGCACAGGCAGCTCCGAAGCCGCTCGACGCACCGAGAATCAGCGCCCACCGCCCCTCCAGCGTACCATCCGCCATTGTCACGTCCCCTAACCGTCGAAGTCCGAGCCACTGTAGAAGTCGCTACCGGATGATCCGCCGCCAAAGCCGCCAGGCCCGCCACCTCCGTCCTCGCCCATCAGATCGGGCATATCGCGCTCGATCTGCTCTGGATCCTGTCCGGCCTCCAGACGATCCACGACCTCCTCGAACTCAGGGCCCAGATCGCCGGCCTCGTCGCCGATCTCGCTAATCATCTTCCGCATGAAGCGCCCCATACTCTTGGGGTCATTCTCATCGAAGTCACCCCACGCGCTCGGGTCGGCCAGATCGTCCAGACGGCTATCCTCGGATCGAACCACCCGCACCGCCGAGACCAGCCGGTTGACTACCTTGCTGCCACACCGCTTGCAGTGGATCTTCTCTTCCGCCACATCCGAATACGAGCGCCAGAATACCGAGAAGCGGCGTCCACACTCTCCGCAACGATATTCGTAGATTGGCATATCACTCTCCCGTGTCGATTTGTGGTATAGTAAACGTGCTCACTCGGCTACTTTGTAGCGTGTTGTGATGAGCACCTCGCGAATATGCAGCCGCGTATCGGAACGCAGAAGCGCTCTCATTATACTTTATCCCTCGAACAGGGACTAGGAGTAGGGCATGGGCGGTGGCGTCGTCTTCGACCCGTACAACCCACAGGTCACGCCCCTGCTGGTGGTGATCTCAGGGCCATCCGGGGTGGGCAAGGACAGCGTCGTCCAGCGCATCAAGGATCGAGGCACACAGTTCCACTTCGTCGTCACCGCCACATCCCGTCCCCCCAGACCGGGGGAACGCCACGGCATCGACTACTTCTTCGTATCCCCGGATGACTTCACACAGATGATCCGGGAGGACGAACTCCTGGAGCACGCAATCGTCTACGGGCAGTACAAGGGCATCCCCAAGCAGCAGGTTCGGGAAGCGCTGGCGAGTGGAAACGATGTCATCATGCGCCTCGACGTCCAGGGTGCAGCCACGGTGAAACGGCTGATCCCGGAGGCCATTCTGATCTTCCTCAGCGCGGCATCGGAGGAGGAGTTGGTCGAGCGTCTGCGCAGACGCAGGACCGAATCGGATGGTCAGCTTCAGCGCCGCATCGAGACAGCGCGCGAGGAGATGCAGTGCTTGGTGGACTTTGACTACGTCGTGATAAACGGCCAGTGCAAGCTGGACAGTGCCGCAGATCGGGTGGTGAGCATCATCGAGGCAGAACACTGCAAGACTCGCCAACGTCAAGTAGACCTGGCATGAGCGAATCGCCCCCTTCCTCACCCGCGGCGCTGCCCAGGCGCCTGGGACTACCGCATTTCGCCGCCCGCGTGACCTACATACTGCTCGCGGTCAACGTCATCGTCTACCTGGCCGACCTGCTCTCCGGCAACTTTCTCACCATGCTCGGCGCGCTCGTCCCTGCACTGGTCACGGACTATGGTCAATCATGGCGCGTCGTCACAGCCGGGTTCCTACACGGCGGCATCACCCACATCGCGATGAACCTCTACGCGCTCTACGGCCTGGGACGGCTGATGGAGCGCTTCTATGGACCGTGGCGATTCGCCGCCGTCTACCTTCTCTCACTCACCGGTGCCAGCATCCTCGTCACGCTGCTTTCCGACCCGGCGCGGGCGATGGTCGGCGCCTCCGGAGCGATCATGGGCGTCACCGGCGCATTACTCATCTACTTCTGGCGGTACCGGCAGCTCCTAGTGGGTGCGCGGGGATTCCTACCCCGGCTCGGCAGGATGGCGCTGATCAACGTGGCAGTCGGCCTCCTGCCAGGCATCAGCTGGTGGGGGCACCTTGGGGGCCTTCTGGCTGGCATCGGGGTCGGTGCGGTGCTACTGCCCAAGTACGTTCACGCCGACTGGACTGCCGACCATCTCGAGATGCAAACGCTGGACGCCAGCAATCAGGTGGGCCTCGCCGCGATCGTGGTCGGTGAGGCGGTGCTGCTGACGGTATGGGCGCTGACCTGAGACGATGGCTTTGCGCCCCCAAAGCGCGGCGCACGTAGGTTAGGACACATGGCAGGACCTCTGGATCTACGGGTAGGCGATGTCGTGGAACTGCGCAAGACCCACCCATGTGGCGGCAAGACGTGGCGGGTACTTCGCGTCGGGCTCGACGTCGGCATCGAGTGCAGCACGTGCCGCCGCTATGTGCTTGTGCCAAGGCGCCGCTTCGAGAGCAGCATTCGTCGCTTTGTGGAACGGGGTTTTCTCCCGGACGAGGCCACAGAACCATGAGCTGGAATCATCCGCTGAGACGCAGAACGGATAGCCGTCGACAGCCCAAGCGATTCCTCTTCCTCTTCTCCGACACCGGCGGCGGGCACAGAGCATCATCACAGGCTGTCAAGGACGAGATGGCGCGCATCTACGGCACAGCTGCCGAGGTGGAGATGATCGACGTCTTCACCGAGCTGGAGCGATGGCCCTTCTACCGGTTCCCGGACTGGTACCCGGTGTGCGTCGGGTGGAACGGCATCCCTTGGGGTGTGGGATTCCATCTCTCCAACCGTGTGCCCGTTATGAAGACAATGTCACGGTTGGTGTGGCCCTATGCTCGGAACCCCATCTGTGGCCTGCTCCGCAAGCATGCTGCCGACGTGATCGTCTCCTTCCACCCCATACCCAACTACGCGCTCTACTTGGGACTGCGAAGGATGGGTTGGCGGATTCCTGTGGGGGTGGTGGCCGTGGATCTCGTCACGGCTCACGCAGCGTGGTTCGTTCCGGGAGCGGACGTCTACCTGGTTCCCACCCACGCCGCCAAGGCGAGAGCGATGCGCTGGGGCATCGCAGAGAGCTGCATCAGTGTCACCGGCATGCCCACACGACGGCCCTTCCTCAACGCCATGGACCTCTCGAGAGATCAGGCCCGCGCCCAGCTCAATCTTCCCGGTCAGTCACCGGTGGTGCTCATCGTGGGCGGGGGTGAGGGCATGGGTCCGCTCGGTCAAGTCGTGCGACTGCTGGCCCGACAACGCCCGCAGGCTCAGGTGGTGGTGATCACCGGACGCAACAAGACACTGCGTCAGGAGCTCGTCGACAGCGACCTCCCCGCTTCCATCCGCATCGAAGGCTTTGTGAGTAACATGGAGGTCTGGATGCGTGCCGCCGACATCTTGGTGACCAAGGCCGGGCCGAACTCGCTGGCCGAGGCCTTCCTTGCGGGGCTGCCACTCGTGCTCTACACCGCCCTTCCAGGACAGGAAGAGGGCAATGTGGACCACGTGGTGGGCAACGGCGCCGGCGTCTGGGCACCTCTGCCGAGGATGGCATCGCGGGCTGTGCTGAGCCTCCTGAGGGACCCGGTGAAGCGCGAGGCGATGGCCGCCCGATCGCGGGCCTTGGCACGCCCGTTCGCGACCGAACAGATCGCTCGCGAGATTTGGCGGCTGGCGCAACCCCAACAGCCGACCACCGCCGAGCCCATCGGCAGCTACACCTCACCCCTGAAGCCAACAGCCCGCGCCGGGCGTTCGCCGTGACGCACTTCCGAGCTAGAATCGTGGATACGCACACCCCAACTCATTATGGACATCATCCTACGACGGTTCTATCGCTACCTGAAGTCTGAGCGGGGCTACTCACCGAACACTCTTTCGGCGTACCAGCGGGACCTCAAGCAATTCAGGAGCTTCGTCGAGGCAACAAGCCCGGATGGGCTCCCAGCCCTCGATCCTGAAGCGCTGGATGGCTTCGTCACCTCGCTGCAGGACATGGGTTACCAACCCTCGACGGTCGCTCGCAAGGTCGCCGCGACCCGCGCCTTTCTCAGGTTCCTATATGCAGAGGGTGTACTGGGGCCGGAACTTCTCGACTGGCTGCGCCAGCCCAAGACAAACAAGCGTCTCCCGAAGACGTTGTCGCGGGAGCAGGTAGACCGGCTACTACAAGCCACTACCCTGGATCAGACACCGTTGGGACTGCGGGATCGTGCATTGCTCGAGATGCTGTATGCCACCGGCATGCGTGCAAGCGAGATCACCCAGGTCCGCACGAGCGACGTGGACCTGGAGATGAGCTCGGTTCGGTGTCTCGGCAAGGGTAGCAAGGAGAGGGTCATCCCTCTCTATCCCGGTGCGGTGCTCAAGCT
>Ga0180430_10004085_pt1 | contig 12402 bp, 8 predicted proteins | sample SS_ome_9_FD_132999 | JGI IMG/M metagenome (GOLD analysis project Ga0180430, IMG submission 132999) | Hypersaline lake sediment archaeal communities from the Salton Sea, California, USA - SS_1_S_2 metaG | ecosystem: Environmental > Aquatic > Non-marine Saline and Alkaline > Hypersaline > Sediment... | reverse complement strand
GAACCCGGGCAATGGTGGATCGGATATCACCGAGCCGCCAAACCGCCGACCTGCTGGCCGGGTGGTATTCCGCCGCTTCAGCTTCCGTCCGATGCCGCCAGCCGCGCGTGGCTGAAAATGGAAGAGGCGCTGCTCTGGTCCCGATTTCCGATCGGACGCGGTGCCCGTTGTGCCGAACTCGGATGCGCACCCGGCGGTGCGTCACAAGCCCTGCTCGATCACGGTGCACAAGTCTTCGGAATCGACCCGGCCGAGGTTGCGCCGGTCGTACTCGAGCATCCAAACTTTACGCACATCCGCAAACGAGCACCACAAGTTAAGCGCCGCGATTACCGGAAAATCCGCTGGATCATCGCCGACATGAATACCGCGCCTGGTTATACGCTTGACGCGATCGAGGCGATCGTTAATCAGCAGAACATTTACATCCGCGGATTGATCCTAACGCTGAAGCTGACCGACTGGAAATTGGCGAAAGAAATCAGCAACTGGAAGAATCGCGTCTCGGCCTGGGGATTCGATCACGTCCGCGTTAGGCAGCTCGCCTACAACCGCCAAGAGATCTGCATGACCGCGCTAATGTCGCCCTTCATTCCCGAGTCGGAGCTTCGCGACGAGCCGGAAGTGAAAGAAGAGCAAGCTGGCCGACGTTCCTTCTCGACGGAAAAATCCGGAAGAGGACGCGGTCGAGATGACTCGGCGGGCCCCAAGCGATCGTTCGGCTCGAAGAGGACCGGCGAAGGTGGTGGCTCGGGCCCCAAGCGTTCCTTCAGCACGGGCAATAAACGTTCGTTTTCAACCAAGTCCGGTGATGGAGGCGAAGGCGGCGGACCGGGCAAGAAGCGGTCGTTCAGCACGGGCAATAAACCTTCGTTTTCGACCAAGTCCGGTGGTGGAGGCGAAGGCAGCGGATCGGGCAAGAAGCGTTCGTTCAGTACGGGCAAGAAACGATCCTTCACAACCAAGTCCGGCGATGCAGGTGAAGGCGGCGGATCGGGTAAGAAACGGTCGTTCAGCACGGGCAAGAAGCGATCGTTCACGACCAAGTCCGGCGATGGAGGCGAAGGCGGCGGATCGGGCAACAAGCGACAGTTCTTCACGGGCAGAAACACCGATGGCGATGGCGGCGGTCGACGCTCGGACGGGGACGGCGAAGGACGTCGGACCGGTGGCGAGGGCAAACGACCGTTCCGCAAAGGCACGAAGCGCTCGGGCCCACCACGCAAGGGCGGCGAAAGCAGAGGCCCTGGACGCGGGGGCAAAGGCCCCGGTAGTGGCGGAAAAGGACCAGGGCGCGGCGGCAGAGGCCCGGGCGGTAAAGGCCCCGGTCGAGGTGGCAAAGGACCGGGCCGTGGCGGAAGTGGCGGCAATCGGTAAGATCACATATCGATCGCCTTATCGACGGATAACCGTTCGATGTTGAAGATCGAATCTCTCTTATTCCGCAAGATGAGAACCACTTTTTCACCGATACGGATCGCGGAAACAATGTCAAACAGTCCATCCTGTTGCATCTGATAGATTTTCTTGGCGAACTGATCATCGAGTACCGTCAAGTCTTCCCCGAAAAACGTATCTCGCACGGTTCGTTGGAGCTCTTCAGTCTTTCCTCCAAACGGATCGCAAATGATCGGCGGCTTCGCGTGTTCGGTCACATCAACCAAAATCGGCGATATCACAAGGCAGTTGTCGTCGACTTCAGACACCAGAAGTGTTTCACCACGCCAGTAGTAATAATAAATGGAATCTTCGTCCATAATCGCATTGAGTACTTCGCGCAGCAGATCTTGGAGCACTTTTCGCATCGGTGTCTTGTCGTAAGCGACGGTAACCTTTCGCTTCAAGCATTCCATAATGCAGCGATTCGATTCGCGTGTCGCCACACCGTCGTCTTTCAAATACGCACACAAGACATCAAGGAAATCCACGGTTAAACGCTGAAAACAACGATCGTTCGATGCAACGACGAATCGCCGTTTGCCTATCCCCACGAGAACCCCTAAAAACCTACGGGCATAACGAACCCCCCGGCTTTTAAAGACTTGCGACTTGCTGATCACTATGTAATAATGAGTGTTCATACGTGTCCGTGCGATATTTTTGTGCAAAACCCACGCTTCCTTCTTTCGATGAGGAATCTCCGATGAAAACACGCGTCACTTGGATCGCCCTTCTGATTCTTGCATGCATCTTGCCGATAGCGAAATCTGTGGCGGCCGATGAAACACCTCGGCCGAACGTGCTTTGGATTACTTGCGAGGACTTGTGTCCGATCATCGGATGCTATGGCGATCCGCAGGCGATTACACCCAACATCGACGCATTGGCGGCACGCGGCGTGCGATATACCAACGCGTACGCCAACGCTCCGTGCTGCAGTCCTGCCCGATCGTGCCTGATCACGGGCGTCTTCCCGTCGCGGCTCGGTACGCTTCATCTGCGAAGCCGCACGCCGAAGCCCGACAGCATACCGTGCTTCACCGAACTTCTGCGAGCAGCCGGTTATTGGTGCAGCAACAATGTGAAGGAAGATTACCAGTTTGCGACTCCGAAGACGGCGTGGGATCAGTCGAGCGGCACGGCGCATTGGCGGGGGAAGCCATCCGACGCGCCGTTCTTCTCGGTCTTCAATTTCGTAACGACGCATCAGAGTCGACCGCGATATCCCGACGATAAATTTGCACAACTCACGAAGGATGTAACCGACGAGCAACGACACGATCCGGCAACGATCGCTCTGCCGCCTTACTATCCCGACACGCCGGCGATTCGAAAAATCGTTGCGAATCTTTACGACGCGACGACACAAATGGATTACCAGGTCGGGCAAATCTTAAAGCAGCTCGAAGAAGACGGGCTGGCCGACGATACAATCGTCTTCTTCTACTCGGATCACGGGTCGGGCATACCGCGCGGCAAGCGTTGGCTGCACGATACGGGGCTGGTCGTACCGCTGGTCGTTTACTTCCCGCCGAAGTACGCGCATCTAGCACCGACCGGTGCGGGAGAAACGAGCGACCGGATCGTTAACTTTGTCGATTTCCCGACGACCGTGCTGAGCCTTGTGGGGCTCGATATTCCCGAGCACATGCAGGGAGTCGCATTCCTGGGCAAGCAAGCCGGTCCGGAGCGCAAGTACACGTTCGCTGCACGCGATCGGGTCGACGAAGTTTACGAAATGAGTCGTGCGATCAGCGACGGTCGCTACAAGTACATCCGCAACTACTATCCGCACCGACCGCGAATGCCCTATAGCACGTACAGCGAACAGACGCCGATCCGCCCCGAGATTCGCCGCCTTGACGCCGCCGGGAAACTCTCCGGGCCGACCGTGTATCTCGCTGCCGAAACAAAACCGGCCGAGGAATTCTTCGACACGCAGGCTGACCCTTGGGAAATGAACAACCTGATCGACGATCCTGCACATGCTGATCGCATCGCGCGGATGAAGGCGCGACTTCGCTGCTGGATGATTAGTTGTCACGATACCGGTTTTTTGCCCGAGGCGGAAGTTTTCAGTCGATGCAACGAGGGCGAAACGCCGTACGAGATGGTCGCTCGTGAAGATGGGTTCGACGTCGCACCTGCCATCAACGCGGCCAACTTGGTTGGCACAGGTGCCGGTTCGCTGGACAAGATGACCGAACTACTAGGTGACGATGATAGCGCCGTAAGATTCTGGGCCACTGTAGCAATCGACTCGTTGGGAGCAGCGGGAAAACCGGCAGCCGATGCACTCGAAAAGATCGCGACGACCGACCCGGCACCGGTGGTACGAATCGCTGCCGCGGAACCGCTAGCGAAGCTCGGCCGACCGGACGTTGCCCGTGAAGTGCTGGAAAGCTTCCTGGAAAACCCAGATGAAAACATCCGCCTGCAAACGTTCTCGACGATCGAACGCCTCGCCCCGCTGGCCGCTCCTTCGGTCGAGCGTCTCCGCCAAATCATCGCCACCGAAAAAGGCCCGCTTCACGGCATGTACGGCCGTTGGGCACTGCAGCGGGCGATTCAGCTTATCGAGCAGTAATTTATCGCCGGCAAGGCCCCAGTTCGCCGGAGATGAACGCGCGGCAGATTGCGAGTGCGGCCGTGGCCCACGGGGTGGCGACCAACGGGTCGTCCTCCATGCCGGCCGAGAGTTCGTTGATCCACGTTCCGTCCTCGCGCTGAAGCTTAAGAAGCTGCCTCGCGAGCACGCGTGGCCAATCGACTGACTCGGTGGAATTCTCATCAGCCGCGTCGCCGAGTTCGAACTGGCTGGTGCGAAGCGCGATCATCGCGTGGGCGAACGACCAGACCCAGTAGTAATAAGTCGCGTCTTTGAGCGAAATCCGGTCCGGCGGAAATTGACCCGGATTTTCGGTCGCGGAAAACCGATCGGCCAACCACTTTCGCGCCGCCTCAACACGCGGATGGTCGACGGGCAACCCGCAGCGAATCAGGCACCGAATGCCATCGGCCGTCATCGTTCCATAACTTCGAAACCGCTGCTCGCCCTTGTCGTCAACCCCACACGCGCCAGCCTTATTCTGCGCCTCGTCGTCGGGCATAAAGAAGAATCCGCCGTCGTCGAAACGCGGATCGTCGCCGAAGTTTTGGCATCGAAAAACAAACTGCAGCGCCGCTTTAAAGACCTTATTGTCCTTATCCGTCTTCGCCGAACGAAACGCCGCAACCGCGAAGGTCGTCGCCGAAAGGTTCGAACTATTGAACGGACCAGCGTGACCGCCATCGGCCGGTTTCTCCGGCAGACCGATCGAATATCCCCAACCACCGTAGTATGGATCTTCCGCAGTCCAGCCGAGTCTTTCGACAAGCTGGCGGTTGGCCAAATATTCAAGAAACGCCGCCTGACCGCCACACCCCGGTGCATCGGTTGGCTTCGGATGCGCAACGACACGCGACGCCATCGCAGAGGTATAAACCGGGTAATGAAGATCGTGTGATCCGACCGCGAGTCGGCCATCTCCGCCAACCATATTGATCAAGAGCGCCCGACCCCGCCCGAATGCCGCTTCGCCCTCACGACCGGTTTGCGGCATGAATAGCAAACTACTCATCACATAGGGTGTCATCGTCGGACCGTCACGAAGCAACCCGTACGTTTCGCTATACCAGCCACCGTCTTCCGACTGTGCGTCGAGCAAAAATTTCCCCGCGAGGCGAAGGGAAGCATCGATTTCAGCAATAAGTGTTTTATCGTCGTCCGAAAGATCGACACCAGAAACACGATGCGCAGGACGAACGGGCAGATTTCCCGCCGAACCGGCCGAGGTATTTTCCTGAGCTGCCGTGTCTTCGCCATGCAACGACGGATTGCCAGCAGAAACGGAATCGACCGTCGTGGCATCTTGCCCACAACCAGCGGCGCCAATGATTATCAAAATGAAAAGAATTACGGTTCGAAAAGCGATAGTTTTCATCGAATGCATACCATCGAAGCGACGACTCGCAACGTAGCGGCCGCTTCCTATTCTTCCTCAGGTTTTAAAATTAGTCGACCCTCGATAATCAAATCGATTAAACCGGAAGGATCTTTTTTCAACTGCTCAATCGCTGTCCGATCGCCGTCGCCGGCACGTAGGATGCTTTGTTCCAATTCCTCTCGGGCGTCCTTTATGGCAGACTCGTCGAGTTCCGTCATTTTTCTCAAAACGGCGTTTTTGTCCGGATGATTCGATGCGGCAACCTGCTGCTGCGCGGTATAGAGCCGCGCATCCCAGTTCCGTCGCGCGCCGCCCGCACCTTCGATCAACCAACCGTTGTACTTTGTCCGCATCAATTGATAATAGGGCAACATTTCGTCGTAGCGCTCGAGATTCGCAAGGCAGACAACGGCCCAGCCATACCAGTAGTCGGCATTTCCGGCATCCGGATCGCTTTTGATATTCGCTTGAAGAAGCTCGAGCGCCTCCTCGTATTTCCCTTTTTGAATCAGCGAATACGCGATGTCGAATCGACCCTTGTTGATTTTTTGTCGATCTTCAATTATCCACCGATAGGAAGAATCGGTCGAATTCAGTTCGTAAGAACTCGCGGTTTTTGGCGGCTTCAGGCCGAGCTGTTCATAAGCATAGAGGGCCGAGCGAGACACCGCCGGGTGACGGCTTGCCAGGATTTCTCGAAGTTGGGGCTCGAACTCTTTCAGCCCGAGATAACCGGCCATCGAAGCGGCATAGGAGCGAGAGCTACCATCGTCCGGGCCACGGAGCATCTTCAGTATCGGCCAAGCCACCGGACGTAGATCGAGGTCGCCTTCGGCAAGCGGTTTGATTACGACTTTACTTGGTTGCGACATATCACGCCGCCGAAGCTGCTGCTTGTTGACGACATTCGACAGATAGAGTCCCGCGTACAATCGAATCGAACTGTTATCGCTGTCCAAAAAAGGCACGAGCCAAGGAATAACCTCGACCTCTTCGGTCGCCGCCAAGGTTCGCATCGCGGCGACAATCTTATCCGGATCGTCTGAATCTAGCTGCGCGACCGCACGCGGATAGTCTTTCGCAATACGAGCCGTATCGAGTGACTGGGCAAACGCTTCGTACTTCTTCTTCAGCTCCGCTTCGTTGATCTCGGACGACATCGCGAGCGTGCTCATTACGGCAATCGAGATTGATATGGCAAGCAACTGGGCGATCTGCTGTTTCAGCAACATGATATTTCTCTTGATTTCAGGTGACGTACATCAACGCACAACAGCCGAGCGAAGCATGAACCTCGCTCGGCTGAATGTGCTACGATTTCTATCGTTTCATCGATTCGTCAATTATCGACCCTTTACCTTGGCGGCAACGGGCATCGGAGCGCGATCGACCATGAGCACTAGAAGCGCGGACGACGTGCAGAACGTTCGACCGGTGATGCAGTGATGACCGGTCCAACTGCCGTCTTGGTTCTGGACACGGTTCAAGTTTTCCGAAATCGACTTATCCCATGTCTTCCAGGCATCGCCGCCCTTGATGACCAGACCTTCGCCGATATTCATGTAGCTGAGGAACTCCTCGCCACCGTTGTTACCAAACCCGGCGATGAATCGCGCATCGTCGAGCTTCTTCACCACCGCCGCTTGGGCAGCGTCCAGATCGCGGTCGACCTGCTTGAACCGCTCGAGCTTCTCGCGTGCGGCCTTGCGAACCTCTTCGGTCTTGCCCTCTTTCGCTTCGCGTTGGACATCCGCGATCTGCGTTCCGTTCGTGTTGGCATTATCCGCTAGTGCGGAGAGATTCGCACCGGCCGAATAAAGCGCCACGCCCGCCGAACCCTTCGAGGCGAACGTGCCCGAGCTGGAATCGAATTGGCCCTGTGCTTGCTTCTCGGTTCGAGCTCGCATCTGCTCGATATCGGCCGAAAGGTTCAAGGAAGGCAATTGCGCTGCGCGATTCATCCCCTTCACGGCCGCACCCTGAGCGAGCGTTGCGGCCCAACCCTGATCGGACCACGTACCGTCCTCACGCTGATTTTTCTTCATCTTCGCGAGCACTTTCTTCAGTGCCTTCTCGACTCGCGCGTTCTCTTTCTTCGTCGGCATTTTGCCAACGACTTCGAGCAGCACCAACGCGGTCATGAACGTGTCGATGTACGGACCCAATTTCGATTACACACGCGTGCCACGCGTCTTCGTTACGTAGATCGACTCTTCGTCCGACTCTTCGACTTGGCAGCACAAAAATCGGACTGCACTGGCAATCGGTTCGGCAAATTCACCCTTGGAGGGCGTGCTGCCCGAGCGAATCAGCGCGAGCGTCGCCATGCACGTGTCGGCAACGCTGGGAATCTCGGTCGGCTTTTGCTCTACAACCTCAGCCTGCTCGACTTGTGCGACTTGATCTTCAACCACGGCAGGCGCGGACGATCGAATCGGCACCGGAATCGATGACCGAATGCGGCTCGACGGGATCGCCATTTGCTGCATATCAAGATTGCGAGTCGAATTGATCGCACCGTCGAGATAGATCCGCGAACTACCGCGCATCTGGCTCGACTCGTCGCCTTGGCCCCAGCCGCCTGAATCGAGCTGACGATTGACCAGCCATTTCAGACCTTTTTTGACCTGGTCGCTCAGTGCTTTCGGCTTGACGGCGGGCGCCCATTTCGTTTCCGCCTTCTCTTCAGCTGCAGTTGCCTGCGCGTCAGCATCTTCTTTATCCTCGGCCGTGGCTAACAGCGGCGCGACGAAAATCGCGGCTGTTAGACAAACAACACCCATTTGTAACCAAACTCGTCGAAACATGGCAAAACTCCTCTTCATTTAAGTGCCAAAATACCGTCGGATGCCAAACGTCGTCGGTCGTAAGGATCAAATCCCCGCGCCCTCGCACGTCTGCCCCTTTCACCCTTTGACGTTCTAACACGTAAAGAAGTTCCATGCAAGTAAATGTAAGTAACGAGTTTGTAACAGGCCGGTCACCTCCGCATCGAAAATCTAGGAATTCGGGCGAAACAGCATCTCGTTCTGGCAGAGATAATACCGTTCTTTTCCAAGCCGCCGCAATGCAGACATGAGATCCCCTAACGAATCGCTCGAAGAGGCTTTATTTTCTTGCAGCAGCTAGCTACAATAAGGGTAACGGCCGCAGAGCGAAATATACATACTTATACACCTCTCGCCATAACATTCGAATTCGAGCTCTGAAAAGCACTGTTTTTCTACATTCCATCGTCAATCACATCTACATTGGACTACAAAGGGAAATCACGATGCCGATCGATATCAAGTGTCCCAAATGCAATCAAACCCTCCGGATTCAAGAAAATGCCACCGGAAGATTAATTCAATGTCCGAAATGTCAACATACGTTTCATGCATCTTCCCCGAGTCCAAATACGACAGGAGAAGCTTCCTTGACTGATGCCCAGTCCGAGCAGTGGTACGTGAAGACAAAAACAGGCGAGAATATCGGACCACTCACCAAACAAGAACTCACGGAAATGAAGACTCAGGGGCGAATCGATCCGGGATGCCAAATCCTAAAAGAAGGCTGGGCAAACTGGGACTGGGCTGCCAATGTATTTCCCGACTTAAGACCCCAAAGTCCTGCAATTAGTGGTCCAGCTATCAATCAAGGAACCGCGAATCCTTATGCCTCACCGCAACAGACGGGCTTTGGCATATCGAACGATGACGAGCAATTGAATTTCACTCCGAGGATGCTCCAACTACTATCCGAGACCAAACCGTGGCTGTTGTTTATGGGAGTCCTCGGATATATCGCAGCCGGAATTATGGTACTTGGCTGCATCGGGATGTTTGCGAGCGCATTGATCGGTGGAAGACGAGGATTTCCACCCGTTGCTTTCAGCATGGGCATGTTACTAGTTTTCGGTGCGATAACGGTCATCTATTTCGTTACCGCCCATAGCTTGTGGACATACGGTTCGAAATTAGGACAAGTCGTCCATACGCGATCGAAAAGCGAAATGGAAAAGGCGCTCACCGCACAAAAAACGTTCTGGCGAATCGTCGGAATCGGGGCACTGGTCATGTTGATTATCTACGCGATCCTGCTATTTGGCGCCATTACAACAAGGATGTAATTCGACGATCGTCGGCAGCCGACAAATAGAATATCCCCTTCGCAGAACTGACGAATCACATAAATAAAGGCGGTGCCACGACCTTCTCTGGTCATGACACCGCCTTATTTTGTTTCGCGAAGCAACGAATGGACTAGTGCTTGAAGTGTCGTCGTCCGGTCAAGATCATGGCAACGCCCAGTTCGTCGCATGCCTTGACGACCTTGTCGTCGTTGACCGATCCGCCGGGCTGGATAACAGCCGATACGCCCGCTGCTGCGGCAGCTTCGATCGAGTCAGGGAACGGGAAGAACGCGTCGCTACCGAGGACCGAACCAGGAGCGCGGTCGCCCGCCTTCTTGATCGAGATCTCGACCGAGTCGACACGACTCATCTGACCGGCACCGGCGCCGAGTAGCATCCCTTCCTTGCAAAGAACGATCGCGTTCGACTTGACGTGACGAACCAATTCCCAAGCGAGTCGTAGGTCGACCATCTGCGCGTCGGTCGGCTTCGTCTCGGTCGCAACCTTCCAATCAGCTTCGGGGTCTGCCTGCAGGTCGGCATCTTGGACCAGCAGTCCGCCATCGATCGGGCGAACGGCGAGTTCCGGCAACGGTCGGCCGACCGGACCGGTTCGCAGCAGTCGCACGTTCTTCTTCCACTTCGGTTTTGTCTTTAGAATCTCGAGCGCCTCGGACGAGAACTCGGGTGCGATGATCGCTTCGACGAACAGACCGGGCTCGGCCAACACCTCGGCCGTCGCTTCATCGACCGTGCGATTGACACCGATAACCGAACCGAACGCACTAAGCGGATCACCCGCCAGGCCGCGACGCATCGCTTCGGCCAAGTCATCGCAAACCGCCGCGCCACACGAGTTATTATGTTTAATCACCGAAACGGCCGGACTTTCGAGACATCGAACGATCGTGTAGGCGGCATCGAGATCGAGGAAGTTATTGTACGAAAGTTCCTTGCCGTTAAGCTGCTCGGCGTCGGTCACGGTTCCGCCAGCCGCTCCACCGGCTGGGATATAGATCCCCGCACGCTGGTGAGGATTCTCGCCATAACGAAGCTGATCGCGGAGCGTGTATTTCAGCTCGATCGACGGGGGCAGAGTTTCTTCTTCGGCAGTTTCGGGCTGGGCCACAACCTTGGCGGCGAAGTAATCGGCGATCGCACGATCGTAACAGGCGGTATGCTCAAACGCGTCGCCTGCAAGCTTCTTTCGCATCTCGAGCGTCGTGCAACCGTCCGCTTTAATTGCCGCTAGAACTTCGTCATACTGGGATGCCGATGTAACGATCGACGTGAACTTGTGATTCTTCGCGGCCGCGCGAACCATCGTCGGACCGCCAATGTCGATCTGCTCGATCGCTTGTTCGGTCGTGACGTCCGGTCGGGAGATCGTCTCGAGGAATGGATAGAGATTCACAATGACAAGTTCGATCGTCAGAATGCCGTGCTCGTCGAGCGACTTGATATCTTCCGGATTGTCGTGCCTACAGAGCAAACCGCCATGAACGGCCGGATGGAGCGTTTTCAGTCGACCATCCATCATCTCTGGAAATCCGGTGTAGTCGGAGACGTCTCGGACAGCGATACCGGCTTCAGTAAGCGTCCGAGCGGTTCCGCCCGTGCTTAAGATCTCGATGCCCGCTTCGACCAGCCCTGCGGCGAAGTCAACCAGACCCTCTTTGTTGCTAACGCTAATAAGAGCACGCTTGATTTGGGGGGATTCCATCTGCCGTTTTCCTCTTGTTCGTTGCCAGTGTGAGAAGTAGTGCGGCCGCCGACACGATCCAACCAGTCGACCAATCACGGATGATATTGCCGCTGAAAACGAAAGGAATATTGTGGTCTTGTTAAGGGCAAATCGTCAACACTGCCAAATATAGGGGAATGCAAGTAGCAATTCGTCGCAACTTGTTGCCAAACGATGAGATGGGGCGAAACACCACGCGAGATACAGGGTTGAAATTTGGATTTTCCAGGTGATTTTTTCGCTTCAACCATAATGCTGCGAACGGCGACCCGACCATCAACATGAACATCTGTGCCCTTTCATTGAATATGTGGGATAAAAATATGTCTTGAAATTCGCGAATTAGCAACCGCAAACAAACTAGCCGTTTTGCGGGGAAATCAATATTGACCCGTGCAGTCGATCTCGATAAACTCCCGAGCATGATGAAACATACTCTTGCGACCATTATCGTTTTTTCTTCGCTTCTTGCATCCTCTCCTTTCGTGAGGGCACAATCTGATAGCGCAAGCACGGATTCGCCAACGATCCTGATCCTCACCAACGGCGAGGTTCTCCAAGGAGATATCAAGAAAGAGCTCGATTATTACCGTGTCGACCTCGAACACGGACATCTGATCGTTCGCGACGGCCAAGTTGAGCATTGGTGCCACTCGATCGACGAAGGATATCGATTCCGTCGTGCCGGCATTCGCATGGGCGACGTCAACGAACATCTAACCCTTGCGCGTTGGTGCTTGCGACACGCGTTGACCGATGCCGCAACCGAACAGCTTCAACTGGCACGCCAAGCGGATGCGAATCACCCAACGATCGATTATCTGGCTCGGCGTCTAGAAATGATTCAAAACGCTCGTGCCGCGGCGCAAACCCCACAAACGACTGTCGACTCGAACGTTGTTGCTTGCGGAGCAACGACCGAACAAGCAGTACCAAAGGGACCGACGCTTACACAGCTCGACCAAATGGTGCGCAATTTGCCAACCGGCACGGTCGAGACGTTCACTCGAAACATTCAGCCGATTTTAATGTACAGCTGCGCGACAACGAATTGCCACGGCCCCGGAGGAAAGTCGAATTTTCAATTGTCGCGAGTCCCGATCGGCCGACCCGCGGGG
>Ga0180430_10004084_pt1 | contig 12402 bp, 17 predicted proteins | sample SS_ome_9_FD_132999 | JGI IMG/M metagenome (GOLD analysis project Ga0180430, IMG submission 132999) | Hypersaline lake sediment archaeal communities from the Salton Sea, California, USA - SS_1_S_2 metaG | ecosystem: Environmental > Aquatic > Non-marine Saline and Alkaline > Hypersaline >... | reverse complement strand
TTGGCCGCCAAGCGAAGACAGATTGTCTCGTTGGATATGGGCAACCTGCCCGACGAAGACCTCGCGACCCTGATCGACTCCGAGGGCGAACCCCTACACGAAGGGGCAGACGAGGCCGCCGGCGGCGTGGGCGACCCGGGGGACGAGGTATGATCGCGATTGACGTCGAGGGTGAGGCGGAAATCCGTGAACGGCTATTGCGCCTCGTGCCCGAGTTGAGGGATCGCGGCCTTCGTTCCGGGGCCCAGGCCGCTTTTGATACCGCCCAGGACGGGGCCGACGACCACACCGTCACCGGGGCCCTTGCCCGGTCCGTCGAACTGAGCGAGATCGACGGTGGGCGGGGCGGGTACGAGGTCGGTCATAACCCGCAGATGGCCCCCTATGCCCCTTTCGTACATTGGGGGACCCGGCCTCATAGGATCCACCGGAAATACCGGAAAGCGTTGCGCTGGCCAGCCGGTGACAAATTCGCCTTTGCGAAATACGTCGACCACCCCGGATATGAGGGCGATGCTTGGATGGTCCGAGCCCGAGACGCGGCGATTCAGGCAATCAACGACATTGTAAACAGGACCGAGTGACATGGCACTGACCTACTCCGACCCCTATCTGTCCCCCCACGCATCGGCGGAACGCGAGGCCCGCGCCCTCGAGGACGTCCGGTCCGCCGGCGACTTCCCGACGGAATGGGAGGAACGCTTGCAAGTCTTACGGGTATACATCCTGATTTGCCTCGAGTCTACAGTCGACGACGAGGATACGTTCTCAGTCAAGCTGAAACAGTACAAGGCCGAATATCAAGCCCAGTTAATCAAGGCTCGCGCTGCCGAGGCCGCCGCCGCCGGGTCGGTCCCGATCTTCGCGTCGGTCAATCTGTTGAGGGGTTGATCTATGACACGACTGACCGACTACGAACAACTGACTGGGATTAAGACCGCCCTCGCGGCGATCCCAGGCGTCTCTACCTGCAAAATTGGCCTGGAACCGAATATCACGGCCGCCGACTATCCAATCATCCGGATTGTGCCGTCGGTTATTCGTCCCCGTAACGGACGCGATTTCCGTCGATCAGAAATGGAAATCATAGTCTATTACGGCGAGTTGGCCCAGCCCTTCGAGGCAGGGGGTATCGAGGCGCAATATCAATTCCTTCTCGACACCGAGAGGGCCATCATGGCTGCCATATCTCCCGGGGCCGGGTGGACCGCCCGATGGCGGGAAACAATTCTCGACGAAGACCGCCAGCCGGGCTACAAGCTGTTCGCGTCGCGGTTCGTCATTGACTGAACCGCCCGTAAGTCCGGGCGACTTCGTTGTCGTCCGCGTCGAATTCGACAATCTCGACCCGCCTCGCTTCTTCTTCCGGGACCGGACGTCCGTCGTCGTCGCTGAAATACGACACCGCATAGGCGCCGCCGGCTGGGGTCGGCCCGGAATGGCGCCGCGTGGTTTTATCCGCTGTAGTTTTCATCCTTCATCATCCTCGCAATGATTTTGTAACGCCTTGGCGCGATATCCTTCAGCGTCGCGGGTGCGGTAAAAAACAGTTTGCAGGACTCCGCGAAGTCCTCGGCAATGGCGGCCTTGGCGTATTCGGTCGGCGGGGGCTCGACGATCGTTGCCGCGTAGAAGTCGCTCGACGACGGGGGGTCAGTTCTACCATACCGCCCCTTGGCAAAATTATGGCCCATTTCATGAACCGTTGAACTGACGTCGAGCGAGTTCCAGTTGTACACCACGACTTGCCCGTCTCCGCCCGTAGCTAGCGAGGTGAACCCCGGTTTGTTGTATTCCTTTTCCCAATAGGGATCCCTGTTGTTGCGTTGTCCCGAGAACAAGACTCGCTTGGTGTGTTTCTTGAACCGGACCGGTAGCTTTTTCAGAGTCATCATGTTTTGTATCGACTGGGTAACCGCTCCGGTCAGTTCATCGGCGGCGAGGAAATCTATCCCTTCCCAGGTTACCTTGTGCATCTTCTCGGATGCCGTCATTCCATGACTGGCTCGCCACTTTGCGAGTTTCGTCCTCGATGTGTTTACCCAGTCCCGAATCGCCCAATACTTTTTGTCGTTGTCGAGGGCGGACACGACGGCCCGAATTGACTTCTTCGCAGCAGTCGCGGCTTTCTTCGCCCCAACCTGGGCGCTTTTTACTGCCGCCTTTGTCCCCTCGGTAACCGCTGAGGCGAAATCCCGAATCCAATAGGCCGCCGGACGCCCGGCGTTGAACACCCTTTCGGGTTGCTGCCCGTCTAGGATCGCGTCGCGCTTTGCCCGCGACCCGGCGACCCTCGCGGCCGACTTGGGGCTCAGGTTCCGCAGATAGGCCGCGCCGGCGCCTGGGCGGTCCTGGGCCCCCTGGGCGGTCAAATCGAGGCGGGGGCGAATTAGGCACCGGCAAAACGGATGGAAAGGCGGTTTCGGCGCCTGCGCCTTGGGATAACAGCCCGGCCCCAGGCCGAACCGGTCTTGTCTCGCGTACAGGTCGCAGATATCCGGCTCGGGGTGGGTCTTCGACAGGACGATTTGCACGACATCGAGCGATTCCATAGCCAACAATCCCCGGGCCCGTTCGTCGGCGTGGGCCCGGTGCAACTCGGTCTGAGCAATGCGGTTTGCGAAATACCGATGCCGTTCGAAGACTGCCGACTGTAGCGCCCGCCTCATTGCCGCGTCGCCGGCCCCCTCGAGCATCGTATCCAAGGCCCGCAGATAGCCCGCCCGCAAGGCTGGGGACCGTAGGGAGGCCGCGCGCGCCCGGGCGAGGAAGGCTTGCACCTCGTCCTCGAGGCCGGCGTCCATGTACTTGGGTAGCTTCACCGCCGGCTTGATGATCTCGCCGTTCGGCGCCCGCTGCCCGTAACCGGCGAAGATCGTCCGCGCCAGATCCCGGACCGACTGTTGATACCTGACGTGTTTCCGGATGACCTCGGCCGCCTGCAACGAGGTGACCCGGGCCGATCGGTATAGGTGATGGCTCAACGTCACCTCGCCGATGCGCCACTTCTTCACCGCTGCAGTGCTGATCGACTCGGCGAGCATCTTCCCCAGGCCTTCGGCGAGGATGTCGTAATATTCCCCGTGAAACGTCGATAGGGCCCGGTCTATTGCTCGCCTGGGGGATAGTCCCCCCCGGATGTCGGCCGTGATCTTGGCGACTGCGTTGCGCAACGTCGTCTCTATGCGCCCAGCCGCCGATGACATGACGGCCGCCGCTTCTTCATCTTTCAATGACATCGTTCGTCCACCTTCTGGCGGTGCGTTTGGAGACCCCGAAACGGATGGCGATCACTCGAACCGCTTCGGCCCGGTTATACGTCGAGACGATAGCGCGAACCACTTTTCGCCGATGTTCCCGGTCTTTGCTTGTGGTCGGGACGTACAAGGTTGAACCCGCCCGGGCGAATATCCGGTCGAGGACGCGGCGTTTCGTCACCGGGCACCCGTCGAGGTTCAAAATTTCTTGAATCAGGGCGCCAAACTCACTCATAGGCTGGGCACCTGCAATCCCCGAACACCGGAAAACCGGCGCCGGATGATCGGTTCGAGTGCATAGCGAACCGCGTCCCAACCGTGATCGTTCCCCGGCAGCAGCACGGGAAGGACGTCACCGGTCAACCGGTCGATCTTGTACGACCACAACCGGGCCTCGTCGAGGATCCGAGGGCACCCTGGGTTAATCACAATATCCTCGAAGGACCTCAGATACTCGACCCCATCGTCGACCGACCCAGGCCATTTAGCTGCCGCGACAAGGCGGGGGAACGGTCGGCGGGTATGGTGCCGGACATGGTGTATCGTCTCGGGACGGGAGTTGTCCGCCCGGATAACGTGCTTGTCCGACTCCGGAACCTGGGCGAACAGGTCGGGGATAGCGTCGATCGGTGTGTTGTCCCCGAACGCCTCATGGTCGATGTACAGGGTCCGTTCATTCGGGGATATCCAGCAACGGACCAAGGCGGTCGGGTCGACGGAGAAGCCCCAGTCCGCCCCGTAGTAGGGCCCCGCCCAGCCCTTACCTGGGGACAACTCACCCCGGCGCCACTTGCCCGCGAGAACCTGGGCGTCGGTGCGCGTGACGCACTCGCCCTCCCAGACGTGGGCGTACATGTCCGGGTCGCCCCTGGCGTCACGTTGGCGATCACGTTCCAGCTTTCCCCCAAACCACGGGTTGTCGGTGTAATTGACTTTCGCAACCTTGATCGACTCGGGGGGATTGCCCAAGAACAACTCGCGGGTCGGGGAGTCGATCCGGCGCGGGTTCCAGGTTGCCCAAATCTCGGCGCCGGCCTCGCGGATCGTCGGGATCAAGTCGCGCCACGACTCCGCCGACACGTTCTCGGCTTCTTCGACCCAGCAGATATCAATGTCCGACATCGACTTGATTTCCGCGATGTTGCGTCGCAGGCCCTTGAACAGGAACTCGGACCCGCATCGCGACCGGATGAAGGATTCGCCGATTTCATAGCCCGCCGACAAGAAGTCGTAGGCCGCGATGGATCGGCTTATCTCGGCGTGGACAGAATCCTTGATGCTGTTCTGATATTCGCGGGCGCACAGGATGCGGCGTGGTCGTTCATAGCCCCGGACCGCTGCCATCGTGGCGAACGTCCGCGACTTGCCGGACCCTCGCCCACCATAGGCCCCCCGATAGTCGGCCTCGCCCGCAAACACCGGGACCAACTTCGGAATAATCTGAACGCGGGCGGTTTTGTCTCTCATTCGCCCGACCCGCCACCTTGATCGTCCCGGGACTGTGGGTCGGCCGGGCCGCCCTCAATGACGATTTGCACCGGCCGGGAGAAGTTCGGATCGACCGGGCTCCCATCCGCCCCAAGCAACTGTTTCTTGTCGACGAACAGGCCGGCGTATCGGCCCAGCAGGTCGAGGGCCTTCACCTTGTCGTGCGTCTTGATCCGCACCGACTGGGTATATCGGCCCGTCGTCTCGGATACCTCGGCGACGGCGGCCGCTTCCCCATCGGTCAGTTCGTCGGAGTCACGCAAGACAATGCCGTCCGGCCCCCATGATACCAGTTGCTTTTTGTTCGCAAATGCGACTCGCGCCAGTTCTCGGACGATCATATCGGCCGTGATCTGCGAATTTTCGATTGCCTGTTTTTTTATTTCCTCAAGGCGTGCCACGACCTGAGCGTCGCGAATCATATCCGACGCCCGTCGGTGTACCGTCGTCGTCTTCCACCGGGCCGCCTGGGGGAAGGCGTCTCGATAGGCGTCGGATAGGCTTTTGCCTTCGAACACCCCTAAAGCGAACGCTTCTTTTCTCGCCGTCAACATACCGTTTTGCCTCGTTTCGCCGTCATTGACTCGCTTACTTCGTCGATAAAAAATCGTCGATAAAAAATCGTCGATAAAAAATCGTCGATAAAAAATCGAACTTTGCGGAACCTTTCGCCTTTTTCCATTTTTTTCCGTCGAAAAAAGCGTTTCGTCCCCCCTGTTCCCCCCTTGACCCGTCGTTCCCTATATTTACCCCCCCCCTACGTTAATCCCCAATTATTAGTTGGTTATTGCGTTTTTTCTTTATACCCAGTCCTAATAGACAACTCGGGGGACAGGGGGGACAGGGGGGACAAGTATTGATTTGTAAGGGTTTTTCCGTCCCCCCCATAAAAAACAGACGGGGGTCCGGGGGGACACTGGGAAATTCCCCCCACTTTTCACCTAAAACCGCCATGGTGGGACCTCCCAGCCTTTGAACAACGCCCCCCCGCCAATCGGCCGCATCCGGACGGCAGACTTCTGCCCCGTGTGTGGATGCAGTAACCGACGCAAGGGTTCGGTGATCCCGTAGTTCCCGTTTGCCGACGGGCGTAGGTCGAGCATCTTTGCAATAGCGGTCGTCGTCACCCGTTGCCACTGTTCCCGGGGGGCGTCCCAATCGAACATGTCCTCGAGCCCCTGTTCGACGGTCCCCACCCTACGGTGCGCCTCGCCTCGCGCCTCGAGGGCCCGTTCGACGTCCTTGGGTAACAGCCACGGGGCGCCGGCCTGCACCTCGGCCAACAACTCGAGCCAAATTTTGAACAGAGTCCCGTCCCGACGCATTGCAGACAGGCGGTCCAAGTCGAAACCTTGCACCTCGAACACCCAGAACCGGGAATTGCCGGTCGAGTCGATCAAAAATTCCCGCCCGTTGACGGTGGCGCAATACACCGTCCGCCGAATGAACCGGGACTCGCGCGGCGCGTAGGGCAGGCGCACCCGGTCCTCGGTGTTCGACAGAAAGCTTTTCAAGACTGCGATGTCGGACTTTCGGAACGTCGCGTCGAGTTCGCCTAGTTCGCATAGTAGGCCTCGTGTTGCCCGGATCATGTCGTCCTTGTTTCTGGGGTCAAGATGCAGGCCTTCGAGGAACATCCCCTTCGGCAACAGTTTCCGGAAGAACGCCGTCTTACCGACGTGCTGGGGGCCGGTGAAGGTCAGGACGCCACGCGGGGGCGAATCCTCGTAGGTCCCCAGGGCCGCGACCACAATCGACCGCATCCAATGGCGCAAGACGTCCAGGAACAGGCCCGGGTCATCCACCCCATGCACGACTGACCCCAAGGCCTCGAAACGCCTCACGCCGTCCCACGTCCCCGATTTCAGCCACTCGATGAACGGGTGATAGGGCGCCTCGCAACCGAGGGCAAGAATCAGACTGTCGATTCGGTCAGTTGACAGGTTCGACGCTACGGCAATGTCGCGCATCGCACCGACTTGCAGGTTCTCCCGTTCTTCCTCGAAGAACCTCGCCCCCGGGATGTTCACCTCGATAGCGTGGGTCATCACGTTATGGCGAATCGAAATCCCGTGGTGCTGGCACAAGGCCCGCAGGTTCTCGACGTGGGGCAGGCCTCGGCCGTCGGGCAAATCACCCTCGGGGAACGGGTAAGCGATATCGCCGGGGGCGGCCTGATAGATCGGCACCGCCGGGCCGCCGCCGCCGCTCATCAATTCTTGCGCTCGCCGGGCGGCCGTTTCGCGCTTCAGGCGTTCAACAACAACGCGCTTACGGTCCTTGTACTGCCGTTGCAGGGCTTGCATGGTGACCCCAGCATGCCCCCGGACGTCCTTCAGCAGGGTTTCGACCTGGACCGGGTTGAACCCGGCCTCGGCGATGGCGTCGATAATCCGGGCGATGGCGTCGACGTCCCCATGTCGGATTGACGAGATCAACCGGCGAACACTGTCGATTGACCCGCCGTCGGCCTCCCCTGGGCCGCTGCCGCCGGGCCCGAGATTGCCCGGACCTTGGACCGCCCCGTTGCCCGCCGTCGTCACAGGACCGATCGGGGCGCCCGGCGGGGGGGCCGGCGGGGGGGCCGGCGGGGGGTCGAGAAACGACGGGATAGTCGACAAACCGGCGGGATTGGCACCCGTGGCATCGGTTCGGTTATTCTCACCTTGACCCGTCGGTGCCCCACCCCACAAGCCCGCCGCCGGGTAATCATCCTCGGATGCGCTCTCGACACCCCGGCCCGCCCCCTTTGGGTCCGGGGTGTTTTCTTCTGTCGCCCATTCGCCGGTTCCCTGGGCGGTTCCTGATAAGGGGGACTCGAGGTCCTTCAGCCCCCGAAACAACCTCCACGCGTCGACTTTCCCCTTTGCCCCGAGCTTGTCCAGGAAATCGGGCGTGTCCCGGTTCTGACAGTGTCCGTGGTGACATTCGAATCCAACCATTCCGGTGTCGAACGTCTTCAGCCATGTCCCCGAGTTGTCCCGGTCCGTGTGTTCATCGACCCAGGGGCATTCGATGTAATACTCCCCGGGACGAATATCCTTTAGGACCCGCACCGAATCGAAAATCGGGTGGTCGGCAAACTCGGCGACGGTCCGGTCCGCCCCGTCCGACCGGGATGCGTCCAGATTCACCCCGAACGGCGAGGCGAGGGCCTCGAGGGTCGTCGTGGTCCAGGGTGCCCAGTAACGCATTTGGCACCGGAACCCGCCCGGGCCGCATTTCGCCTTGGTGTTCCATCCCCCCGGTAGCCGGACGTACCGGGTTACCCCACGCATTCCCGGGTCCTTGCCGTCCGGCGCCAAGCCCAGGTTGACCAGACCGTCAAGCAGGTTGTCGACCCGGGCCCGGTCCGTTGCGGGAGCCTCGAGGATCCACCCCCACTGGTAGTTCCCCCGCGAGGTCTCGAGGACCCAGGATGGCAGGGGAAGGGTGGCGACCCGGTCAATAGGCACCTTCTCGCCGACGTCGTCCGCTACGATGCAGTGGGTTTGCCGGAACTGGGCCTTGCGGCGCCGGGGCCTGGGGTCGGCGAGTTCAACCCAAAACTGCGAAATGCAAAAATACCGATTCCACCCCTCGGCGGACAGTTGTCCATTTGCTCGGTTGTAATGGGTCCCTCCCCAGCACAACCTCTGGCGATCGACCGGTATTCGACCCGGGTCGTCCGCGAACCCGGTCACATGGGCGAACGGGGCGAGGTCACGAAATACTGACGCGAGGAACTCGTCGTCCGACACCTCGATCGGGGGTAAGCCCGGTAGACGTTGAATCAGGTCGACCGTGGGCGATCGCCCGTTCGGTCGGGCCGGCCCACTCCCGGCGACATGTTGAGTTTGCATATTTGCAGTCCGCTATCGTTTCAAATCACCGGCGCCCACCAAGGGGAGCCGATCCGGTGGGTGGTGACATGTACCACCCGCGTTCCGTCTTCATGTCACACCACGACACCCACCCGGACGCCCCGCCTTGGGGTGCCCGCGCCCGGTGGTGCAAACAGGAGTGATTGGTGCAGCCATTGGCGTCGTTATTCATCGACATCCGATTACTCTTTCGTGTATCGAATGGGCCGCCAGTCGCGTTTTTCGCGTTCTGTCCGTTCTGTTGAATCATCAAAGACATCGCGCAATGCTTCGAAATAGTCCCGCCGCTCTTCGAGGTATCCCATGCACAACGACCGGCCCATGTCCGACGCCGTCCGACCCTCGGCCTCGGCGAGTGCGCGGAAGGCGCGTTCTTCCTCCGGGGTCAAGTGGACGGTGATTTGCCCGAGTCGCTTTTCTCGCTGCATGGGTTCACCCAAAAAAAAGCCCGAAACGCGAACGGTCCGGGCGAGGTCGCGATTGGAAACACGACAGACACGAAGGGTTGATCTGTTGGCCGCTCGGACGATCGTTATGCGGCTACCGAGGCACCACCCGACGCCCGTCTCGGTATCCAGTCCGGGTCTGGATACAAGTCGGGGCGCACGTCGAACGGGCGAATGGCCCATCCGGTTTCCCGACATAGGGGGATCACCCAGGCCGCCGGGCAGGGGCCGCCCTTACGCAAGACCGCCTGCACCCGTTGTTGAGACACCCCGACCGCCCGGCCGATTTCGGCCTGGGACATTCGGGGATCCCGATTCAGGAAATATTCAATTAACTTGTCCACGCCCCCAAGATACAACGATATGTAGTAATTCCGCAAACCCGGCTACTGCGGTATGCAGTTATGCCGAGCAGTGAGATTCGCCGATCATGGCTATATCGGTTTAACGCCCATCTTGTAGACTGACCCAGGAAGGATGATGAACGAGACAATAGGTAGTAGGGTGGTAAAATTGCGAAAACTCAAAGGATGGACACAAGGCCAGCTCGCCAAGCGGGCGAGTCTCACGCAGCAGGCAATAAGCCATGTTGAAACAGGCAGGCGAGCCGATCCCCGCACGTTGAGCCGTATCGCTGAGGCCCTCGACGTACCCGAGGCCTTTCTTCGGTATGGCCCGGATGAACTCGGCACCCTCGACGAACAGACCATCGATATCGCTATGCGGATCGCGAAACTCTCGCCAGAGGACCGCGCCAAAATCGGTGGCCTTCTGGATTTGATCGACGGCAAATAAAAGTCGAGAAATAATCTCCTGATTAACAGCCCGGCCTTGCGCCGGGTTTTTTTGTGCCGGAAAACTACGTTTCGTTGTTGACCCGTAACAACAATTCGTTGTAATCTGGGGTTCCCTTCGGGGGGCCGGGACCTTTCCCAACAGGGGGAAGCGGTCGGGACACCGGGACCCCCCGAAGGGCCATAACAACGAACCGAAGACACGAACGAGGCCAACATGAACAAAAGCCCAGCCGACCATCCGACTAATCGCCAGCCTGCCCCCTATACCGCCATTCGTCGCGCGGATGCCGAAGTGGCTTGCGCGATGCGTTCGATCCCGGCGACCTGGGTCGAGCTGACCGCCATCGGGACCGGGAGCGACACCTTCGAGGGTTATCTCGAGCGGGTGCTAATTCGAGCCCGAGCCGCATATTTCGACAAGATCGAACGTCGGCGTCTCGCCTTTCAATCCCGCCTGACCGCCAACATCAACCCGGCGACCGGTCGGGTCCGCTTGGTACATCGGTTCCGCGATTGCGACATGGTCGAAGGGTCCCGCCTCGTCGACATCGAACCAACACTTGAGGCCTACGAGGCGTTGTTCGACGACCTCTCGGAATGGGCAGAGGGCCCGTTTTCCCTGACGATCGTCAGCCCAGAGGACGCCTGCGAGTTCCGGCCCGAGTTCAGGGACCTCGCCCTCGAGGCCTTCGAGGACGGTCACCCCCACGTCGTTTTCGGTTGAGGGCCTACCATGTCCAAATACACCGTTTTTATTGAGGTGCGAACGTGATTATCATTCAAGGCATCAACGACAAACAGGCGCGGACTTTCATCGCGCTATCGCGCAAGGTCAAGGCGACAGGTGACCGATATCCGGATGTAACCGGGTGGGACAATCGTACCCTCGGGGCCCTCGAACGTCGGCGCCTCGTCCACGTCTTTGGTGACAACACCGCGTCGATCACTCGACGAGGCGAGGCAATGTTGGAGATCGTCCGTTGTGCCCTCGACGAGGCCCGCCCGACCCACTCCGACACCACCCGGAGGGTCCACGAATGGGTGACCTAATCATTTTTCTGATCTTCCTCGGGGGATTCCTCGGGGCATTGTGTGTTGGCGCTTATATCGCCGACGCGATCGTCGACATCAAGAGCCGGAAGGCAGGAGGTGAAAAATGGCGCATCCGTTGAAAACTCCACCGTGCGACAGAACCGAGTCCGGGGCACCGTGCCCCCTTCGAGGGGAATGCTTCGCTGAAAAAATGGCATGTCAGCAGTTCGCTAAATACATCACCGGGCAGGGAAAAGAGCTGACCCGAAACCCGACCCCGGAACTTTACGATGCCCTGTTCGGCGATGCGGAGAACGATGAACTCGTTGGGTCCGGCCTGGGTCGCTCTGACGATTATCTCGGTGAACAAGACGACATCCCGGTTACTCCGGTTCACCTTCGGGTCGACCCGGCCCAGGTCGGCCGGTTATCGCCTCGCGTCGGCGACCCGGAGGTCGCAACGGCGAATGGCTCCCGTCGCCCCCGGGGTTCGTACAAGGTCCGGCGTGACTATTATCAATCCGGTTCCGAAGTCGCCGGGATGGTCATCAAGGACGGGCCGTATTGCTACGCGGCCAAAGCAACAAGGTCGAAGGGCGCTGTTTTTTATCGCGTAGGGTGCCGCTGCGGGCACGACATGGTAATCAGCCATAAGCGGATTCAGGAGCGGAGGCGGCGCGAGGCGAATCATGGTCTTTGCGCGACGTGCGGGGTAGGGCGTCGGGGTCAACACCTAAAGGCAAAACTGCGCGAAGACGGTGACAAAGGGGATTCCATGCCCGGAGATATGTCGCGCACAATCTCGGTTGCGTTTTGGCCGGCAATACAACAAACTGTTGTTTCTTCCAGGGGGTGACCATGAACCACAGTCCGACGGTCCGGGAATTTCGCCACATGTCCGACGCCGAAATCCTGCAACACGTAGACCGGGACCACCTACCCGGGGCCCTTGTAACAGAACGTTTCGAGGCGTTGAGCGACAAAGTCGACGATCTGATCGAAATCGTGTCACGCGACATAGGGGGGGACGTCGAGGACATCGACGACCTGTTGGCCTGGGCGGCGGCGGTTGCTAGGGCGATTAAGGTTCAACGTTTGTCGATACCTGACAATACTACGAAACGGAGTATCCGAAAATGAGTATCGAATCCAATATCAAAAGTCTCGCCGAAAGTAGTCGGCGGATCGCCGACGCACTCGAGGCGATCGCTGATGTACTGCCGACTATGGTCGGCGGGCCCCCTCGACATCCCGTTGGGGCCCCGGCCGACACCGATGCGATGTTCGCCGACGTCCCGTCCGTTATGGCCGACGCGGGACAGGACGTCGCCGACGCCAGCCGAACCGACCCGACCTCCGATTACGACCCGCTCGAGGTCGACGCCGAGCTACGGGATATCGCCCGGCGCGTCGATAACGGTGTCGAACTGATCCGGGGCATTCTCGGAAAACATCAGGTCGCCGGGTTGACCCAGGCGACGCCCGAACAGGTCCACTCTGTTATTACCGAGGCAAGGTC
>Ga0180430_10004083_pt1 | contig 12402 bp, 11 predicted proteins | sample SS_ome_9_FD_132999 | JGI IMG/M metagenome (GOLD analysis project Ga0180430, IMG submission 132999) | Hypersaline lake sediment archaeal communities from the Salton Sea, California, USA - SS_1_S_2 metaG | ecosystem: Environmental > Aquatic > Non-marine Saline and Alkaline > Hypersaline >... | reverse complement strand
CGGGTGGCCGTCTCGGGGATGATGAACGGGCCGGGGCTGTACGAGATGCTTGCCATCCTTGGGCGTGAGCGGGTGCTCGCCCGCATGGAGCGTACGCTTAAGCAGTTCCGCGGCGATAAAGAAGCGACCGATACGGAAGGGGGTTGAGATCGACGGCAAAGGCAAATCCGCAATTACGCTGGCGACTAGGGTGACCATTCTGCGTATTCTGGGGGTGCCGGTCTTTGTTCTCCTTTTGATCTACTACAAGAACTGTCTCGTTCAGGGTGCGCCGTCCGATGGCTACCGGATCGCCGCACTTGTGGTTTTCTTCCTGATCGCGGTCACCGATGCCCTCGATGGATATCTGGCCCGCAGCCGCGATGAAATAAGCCGGCTCGGGACGATCCTCGATCCAATCGCCGACAAGGCCCTGATGCTCGCCTCGCTGATCCTGCTGACGCGGCCATCGCTCGATGTGCTCAAACCCCAGTTCCCGATCTGGTTCACGCTGCTCGTGATAAGCCGCGATACGATTCTTATCCTGGGCTCGTTCCTAATCAACAGCATCCACTCGCATGTCGATATCAAACCGCGCCTCTCCGGCAAGGCGAGCACTGCCTTAATGATGCTGGCGATAGTTCTGGTGCTGCTGAAGGTCTCGCAATCGATTGTCAATCCCTTGCTCATCGTTATCGGGGCCTGCGTTCTCATGTCCGGCCTGCAGTACCTCTATGACGGCATAGTCCAGCTCGAACATGGCCATGCCGGAAGCGGTGAAGAGGATTCCCCATGAGCGGGCAGTTGGACAGCAGGGATCGCGTGGTCGTCATAGTTGGACGCCCCAATGTCGGGAAGTCGGCGCTGTTCAACCGGATCATCGGGCGCCGCACCGCAATCGTGCACGAAATGGCGGGAGTTACCCGCGACCGCCTCGCGGCCGAGGCCGTTCGGGGCGATGAGCGTTTCCGGCTGATTGACACTGGCGGGATCGGAGTCTTCGACAATGTCGAGACCGGAAACGAGATCGAGGATGGCACCCATCGCCAGGCGCAGAGCGCCATCCGCGACGCGGCGGTAGCCATTATGGTGGTCGATGTCAAAAGCGGTCTTCTCCCGCTCGACAGCGAGGTCGCCGGACTCCTGCATCAAAGCGGGGTTCCGGTGATGCTGGCGGCCAACAAGGCCGACAACGAAGCGCTGGCGGGCGGCGCACCGGAGTTCGAGCAGCTCGGCTTCCCGGTCTTTCCTGTCTCCGCCCTGCACAATATCGGCATCGACGCCCTGATGGAGCGCGTCGTCGCCGCCCTGCCGCCGGCCGAAAATTCCCATACCGAAACCGATCCGCTCAAGGTCGCTGTGGTGGGTCGCCCGAACGCGGGCAAGAGCTCCTTTATCAATCGAGTATTGCGCGATGAGCGGGTGCTGGTGTCCTCGCTGGCCGGCACCACCCGCGACAGCATCGAAGTCCCGTTTGCGATAGGGCAGGGGTCGCAGGCACGCCACTATCTTCTGATCGATACGGCCGGCATCCGGCAGCGCCGCAAGGTCAGGGATACCGTTGAGCATTTCAGTATGATCCGGGCCCGCAAGAGCATCCGCAGCTGCGATGTGGCGGTGATGCTGCTCGATGCCGAGAAGGGCCCCTCGGCCCAGGAGAAGAAGATCGCCGCGATGATTCTCAAGGAGGAGAAGGGTTGTCTGATTGTGGTCAACAAATGGGATCTGGCCGAGGGCGTGGTCACCCAGCGCGCTTATGGGAAGGCGATGAACGATACGCTTCCGTTTCTCTCCTTCGTCCCGGTCATGTTCGCCTCTGCCAAGAGCGGCTACAATATCCGCAGGACGATCGAGGCCATCGACCATGTCGGGGCCCAGATCGAGACCCATATCACCACCGGGGTTCTCAATCGGGTCCTGCACTCTGCCTTTGATTCATATCAGCCGCCCGGTGTCGGCGGTCGCCGGCTTAAGTTCTTCTATGCTACCCAGGTGCGCGCCAACCCGATCGTGATCCGGCTCTTTGTAAACGATCCATCCCTCTGCAAGGCGAACTACGAGGCCTATCTTGTAAACGCCTTGCGCGATTCGTTTGGGCTGGAGGGAGCGCCGGTCATCTTCCAGCTCCGCAATCGCGAGGGCCGCCGCTCGCAGAAGGCCTGAATCGATTGCTCATTTCCTGACTTCTGCTGGATCTCCGAGTTCGTCAAAGCGAAACCGATTTCTATTCAAACTTGACTATATCAGCACTATCATCCATCATCAAATCCCAATGAAGCAAGTTGCCGCGTTCCGATAGAGTAGGAATCGGGTAGGAAGTGAAAACGGGGTGTGTGTTGGCTGATATGGGAACAGTTGCGGATCCGGCAAGGCTGGTCTTTCTGGGTGTCCCGTTCCACAATGTCACCTTTGATGAAACTATAGCCTGGTCGCTCAAGCGAATTCGTTGCCGCAGGCCGGGCTATATCGTTGCAGCCAATCTCGATTTCCTGATGCAGGCATGGAAGGATCCCGAGCTGCAGCGGATACTGATCGACGCCGACCTTGTCATTGCCGACGGGATGTCGGTGGTGATGCTCTCGGGTTTTTTCGGCCCCAAGTTGAAGGAGCGTGTGATGGCCGGCGATCTCGTGTCCGTCATTGCCGGGCCATTGGCTGAAAACGGAATGTCTGTTTTCGGTCTTGGCGCAGCGCCGGGCATGGCCCAGACGGCTCTCGATAATCTGCAGCGCGCCAATCCCGGCCTGAAGATAGCTGGGGCATATTCGCCACCCAATGCCGATATTCTCGACATGAACAACTCCGAGATTGTCGATACTGTTTCGAAGGCCGAGCCGGATATGCTTCTGCTGGCATTCGGCGCACCGAAACAGGAAAAATGGATCAATATGAATATCGACCAGCTCAATGTTCCGGTCTCGATCGGCATCGGGGAGAGCTTGGATTTTATCGCCGGAGCACAGAAGCGGGCCCCGAAGGTATTCCGGGCAGTCGGAATGGAATGCTTTTGGAGAATGCTCTCGAATCCGAAGCGGCTGTCCGTGCGCTATATCAAGAATATCTTCTTTCTGATGACCGCAATCGTCAGGGTGGTCTTTATCAGGTTTTTCGTCTCCGGCCGGATAGCCAATCCGGTCGAGATCGATCCGCAGGATCTGGCCAAGTTCCAGGCTCAGAGCATACCCTATGAGAACATTGCGTCCGAGATGAAGAGCGGACGCCTGCGCGCCCTGACCAAGTCGGCCACGGAGAGGCTGGCCCCGGTCCTGGATCTGCGCTCGGTGAAATGGCTGAACAGCGTAGAAATCGGGACGCTGCTCGATCTGAGCCGTGAATGCGGCCGGAATGGAAAGCGGCTCTACCTCGTCAATGTCACTCCCCGCATCAAAAGGTTCTTGATGATGAGTCGCCTGCATCATTATCTGCAGATGCCGGAAAGCGTAAGCGGACTGGCGGCGGATTTAAGGATCTTGACCCATGTCTCTGACTCGTGGATAGATCACAGCGCGGACGAATCACAAGTCAGGATCATGCTCCCGATGGAGATCACCGCCGCCAATCGCGAGCGGCTTGAGGCCGAGCTTGAGAAGGTTTGGGTCGAAGTTGTCAGCCCCAGGCCCGATCACTCGCTCTTCGTGGATGCGAGCGGATTGGATTTTGTGGATAGCTCGGGGCTTGGATTTCTGGCCTCCTTGAACAAGCGTGCCGTCGGAGAGAATCGGCAAATAGTCTGGCACGGCTTCCACGGCAAGGCGCGCAAGACAATCGAGATCAGCAGAATGGAAGCCGTCTTTCGTATCAACTGATCTATCCGGCTTTATGGGTTTGCCGCGAATTCAGAGCGAGGAGTGCCAGGGCCGCTAGCCCGATGCACAGCAGTACTGCGTCATGGGTTGCGGTTGCGTTGAATTTCGATGGATTCCAGCCCTTCGGCAACGGGGTAGGGACCTTGACGGATTCCAGGTTCCCATCCGGATCTCTCGATATGCGCTCTTCTACCGCGACCCGCGAAGTGAATGCCGATACTAGCTGATGCTTGATGGCGACATCCACTATCTGGGCCCTGATCAGCTCCCGTTCCTGATTGCTAGCGGCTCGCAGATGTTCGTACATCAGCGAGTCGATGCGGGCCCGGCCGTAAAGCTTGTCCACGGTCTCGAAGCGCTCGTCGCCGCTCGAGTCGATCGTCTTCCGGAGGCGGCTGGCTTTGCCGTCTAGAGTCCCGCTGATTATAACATCACCCGTGAAACCCGCCCCCGATCTCGCCAGCAAGCGTAGCGGCCGCCCGATGAAGATGTCCGCTGCCCGGCGACGATAGACCTCTAATTCGCGACGCCGCCCCTCCTGGTCCAGCCATTCGATTTCGACATCGGTGAAAACCGGTGCCGCCAGCGTCTTGAAAAAATCCGCCATAACCGAATCAATCTCCTCGTGCGAGTGGATGAAACGGAACTGCCCGCGACCGATTTCGGCCATGCGCCGTGTCAGGAATTCATTCGGAGCGCTGCCAATTGCGAAGGTGAAGAGCCGGGCGTTTCCGAGTTTCTTTCCCAGCAGTCGCATCAGACTATCCTCGTTGCCTACGCATCCGTCCGTCAGGAATACGATCAGCCGCATTGTTCCCGGAGCCTGCGGGATGTCGAGACAGTGCTCCAGCGCTGGCTGCATTTCGGTGCCGCCATCGGCGGTCAGCGAATCGATATACGAGCGTGCCGCTGCCAGCTTGTTCGCATTGGCCGGCCTCAAATCGGGTGCGAAAGAGGAATGCTCGCTGGCGAAACGGACGATGTTGAAGCTGTCTTCCGGCGTCAGCATTTCCAGGCACTGTTTCAGACCGGCCTTGGCCTGGCCGATCGATGCCCCGCTCATCGAGCCGCTCGTGTCGATCAGAAAGATGACCTCGCGCGGCATCCCGGACCTTGCCTGCTCGCCTGCCTGTGTTGGCGGGAAGACGGTCAGCAGCCCGTAATGCTCTCCGCCGCCTCCAGATTCGACAAATGATATCTGCGGTCGCTTGCTCTCCGCCAACGCGATTTTCAGCGCGAAATCGGAATCGGGAATGGTCACCCCATCGCGCAGGGAGACCCTCGTGCTTGCCGAATCAAGCTGATCGATCACTATTGCATGGGTGCTCGACTCGATTGAGGCAAGTGGGATCCCGGTGATCCGGGCGCTCAGGCTCAGTCGGTGCCCGGAGTCGATGTTCGGATGCAGTATCGGCGGGTTTAGCCTGCCGGCATCCTTGACCGTACTCTCGATGACTGCCTTGCCCTGCTCGTCGGGCTTGATCTGCCATGGAATATAGCGCTGGCCGACCACCATCGGGAAGTTGAGATGGTAGCAGCCGTTGTCGTAGGCAATCGGTTCCATGTAGGTGAAACTCACGCTGACCGTCTCTCCCGGCATGAAATTGGCAATGGAGGTCGTGAAGATATTGGGTCGTTCCTGCTCCAGCAAAGCCGTCTTCTTCCCGGCCTTTTTCGCCTGCTCATAGGTCTTCTTGGCCTCTTCCTTCTCCTGGACCACGCTCTTGATTATCCGCTCGCCAACGCGCAGCTCCATGTCGGTAACACTGGCGCGCGACGGCAGAGGGAAGATGTATGCCGCCTCGAGCGGGTAGGGGGTGTCGTTCTCAAAGACCTGGGTTACACGCGCGGCAACTTGACCCGCGCTCACATCCAGTTCGACCGAGGTCTTCTTCAGCGGCAGAAAGAGCTGGATCGGTTTCTTGCCTTCAGTGCCGATGCTCCTTCCGCAAAGGACCCCGCACACTTCGGCGCTTTCCGGCTCCGTCTCGGCAGCGGCCGAGCAGACGAATAATACTGCGAGGATCGATAGGGTAAGATTTCTCATGGCTTAACTCCTTTCTTTGCGTTTTGCCATTTCCTGCGATGCCGCAATAAGAGCATATAAATGAGGCAGAATTATGACAGGATTGTGAAAGATTGTGATATTTGCTGTACTTCTGGGTTGGGGAATGGGTCGATGACCACCATTGCTTCTACTTTTTTTCAAACAAGACAGTTGATGTGGGGGCCGACTGGGGACAGACAATTCTGAATCTCACGACCAACCAGAAGGATTGGGGGACGCTTTCCCAATCAAACACCACCAAGATCGCGCGCGATCTATTTGGCGAACCTCAGCAGTATGGATTTGTCGTGATCGGCAGTTCATCCTCACCGTCCGGCACGGTTGGTTTCGACAAGTTCGAGGCTATACCCGAACCAAGCGCGTTGCTCCTGGCCGTTTTCGCCTCGCTGGGCACCCTCTTCCTGGCACGCAGGTTTTCGGATCGCTGAAGCGCACATGCGCTCGCAACTTTGAGGCCGCAAGCGTTACATCCAAAAGTGCGATCGTCAATCTGGATGTCATGCCGGACTACCGAGAGTGGACACTCAAGAACCCGGGATTTTGATTGCAAATCAACGACATTCGAATGAAAATCGGCTGTTCGGAAGTTGGGAAGCGCACATGCGCTCGCAACTTTGAGGCCGCAAGCGTTACATCCAAAAGTGCGATCGTCAATCTGGATGTCATGCTGATTCGGGCGCTAGGATGAGTGCGCGGGCTTTGAAGTTGGGCTTCCTCCTGCGGCACTGCCACATCATCAGGCGCGATCATGCATCAAAAAGCTGGAAAACTGCAAGGATGGGCACGGCCCGATCTCAGCCGGCGGCGAACCTGAGCACGCTTAGAATATAGAATGCGGCGGTGTCGGTTCGCAGTACGAGGTCCCCTAGGCTGAGAGGTATTGCGCCGGCATCGATTGCTTGGCTGTATTCCCTATCGCTGAAGTCGCCCTCGGGTCCAACCAGGACATCGATGGCCAGAGTCTCGCCGAGCGGGGTCTGCTCGACGAATTTCTTGATCGGTATAGCATTCCCCTCCAACGAACATATGAGCATGGTTCTGTCGCGAGAGCGCATGGCGAGGTAGCGATCGAATTCCTCGATCGGCTTGAGCTTCGGAAGGATCGATACCCCGCATTGCTTTGCGGCGCCGATCAATATCGATCGCCAGCGTTCCTCCTTCCTGCGGGCGCGTTGGCCTTCGAGTTTGACGACTGTGTTCTCCGTCAGCAAGGGCTGTATCGCTCTCGCGCCCAGCTCGGTGGCCTTCTGGAGTATCATCTCCATTCGTCCCTGCTTGGGCAGGGCCTGCACCAACTCTATCTCGAGCGGCAGAGATCGGGATGGCAGTTCCTCCGTGATCTCGATCTCGGCCTCGTTCCTTGCGCCCGGCCGCAGACAGGCAAGCGCCTCGCGCCCTTCGCCGTCGAAGACAAGCACCGTGTCGCCGGGCTCGGCCCGCAGCACGCGCAGAAGGTGCTTGGTCTCACCCTCGTCAAGTGTGGCAATCTCTCCCTGCCAGCACTTGGGCGGGGCATAGCAGCGATGAAGGTTGCGGGGGAGGGGCATAGCTACCGCCCCATTTTCTTCTTCTTGGCAAAGAATGACTCGGCCCGCTTCTTCAGTTTGCGGGTCAGCGGCAGGTTTGCTTCGGCGAGACTGTTCTGCAAGTCCTTGATCAAGCCCTTCTGGTTCTTGTCAAGGTTCTGGGGCACCTCGATCACCACCCGGACATGCTGATCGCCGCTGCCGATGCCATGGATCGATTTAACACCCTTGCCGCGCAGGCGGAAGACCCGTCCGCTTTCGGTTCCCGCCGGTATCTTCAGCTTGGCGTAGCCGCCGATGGTCGGAACGCGTACCTGGCCGCCGAGGGCGGCGATGTCGAAGGGGACCGGCATCTCGATGTAGATGTCGGTATCCTGGCGCTGGAAGAGGTCATGCGGCCGGACATGCAGGACAACATATAGGTCGCCGGCCGGGGCGCCTTTGACGCCGCCTTCACCCTTGCCGCTCAGTCGCAGGCGCGATCCGGTCTCGACGCCGGCCGGGATCTTGAGGGTCAGATGCCTTTCGACCTTCATGCGTCCGCTGCCGCGGCATTTCTTGCAGGGTGTCTTTATGACCTGTCCGCTGCCGCGGCAGATCGGGCAAGTCTGGCGCATCTGGAAGAATCCGCTGGACGATACCACATATCCCGAGCCTCCGCATTGGGCGCAACTCTCCTTTTTGGTGCCCTTCTCAGCCCCGCTTCCATCGCAGGCATCGCATTGCTCGTTGACCGAAAGGGTCATATCGCGCTCCGACCCCAGCACCGCCTCCTCGAAATCTATCTCGAGGTCGTAGCGCAGGTCCGCGCCGCGCGAGCGGCTGCTCGCCCCGCCCCGGCTGCTGCCGCCGAAGAAGTCGTCGAAGATGCTGCTGCCGCCTCCGGAGGCGCCCATGAATGTGCGCAGCGCCTCCTCGAGATCGATCCCGCCGAAGCCACCGAATCCTGCTCCTCCGCCGCCGGTACCGGGCCCGAAGGCCTGGTGCCCGAACTGGTCGTATTTCTGTCGGCGGCTGGGGTCGCTCAGAACCTCGTAGGCCTCGGATACCTCCTTGAACTTCTCCTCGGCCTCCTTGTCGCCCGGGTTCTTGTCGGGATGGTATTTCACCGCCAGCTTGCGGTAGGCCTTCTTGATCTGCTCGGCCGTCGCTTCCCGTTCGACACCGAGAACCTCGTAGTAGTCTCTCTTGTTTCTGTTGCGAGCCATCTATTCCCCGTTTGATTGATTTTCGTCTTCCTGCCCGCCCGTATTGGCCGGTCCGCTCGACACGACCACCTGCGCGGCGCGCAGGATGTAGCTGCCGATCTTGTAGCCGCAGCGCGTCTGCGCCGAGACATGTCCCTCGGGCACCTCTTCGGAGGGGATGTGCGAGATGCATTCGTGCAGGTGCGGGTTGAATTCCTCGCCCTCGGCATCGATGCGTTCGACCCCGGCCTTTTCGATCGCCTGCACAAGCTGGCCGTATACCAGGCGGAAGCCGTCCTGCACCGAATCCTCGACATTGTTCTCGTCCGCGGTCTTGAGCCCCATCTCGAAATGGTCGATGACCGGGATGAGTTCCTGGATCAGGTTCTCGTTCGAGCGGCGGGCAATGTCGCTGCGTTCCTTGACCGTCCGCTTTCTGAAGTTGTCGAAGTCGGCCCGCAGGCGCAGGATGCGTTCGTTGAGACGCTCGTTCTCGGCCTTGATCTCCTCGAACTCCTTGTCGAGTGCATCTGCCTGGCTAGACTTCTCCTTCTCATCGCTTGCAAGCTGATCGCTTTTCGAATCGGCTTCCAGATCTGTCTTCTTCTTTTGCTTGCCGTTTTTTGCCATCGTTGCCACTCTCCCGAAATTCAATTGACCTTCAATACCAGCATGGTCATGTCGTCGTACTGGTTGCTCTCGAGCGTGAATCCATCCACGCGGCGCGTTATATTATCCAGAATCGCATTCGCGTTTTCATGCGCAGAACTGCGGATAACAGTCCGCAGAGCTTCAACTCCCCATTCGTTTTGCTCGGGATCCATCGCCTCGCTTATCCCGTCCGTGTAGGCCACAACGCAATCGCCGCTGGCCAGATTCAATTCGGTCTGCTCCAGATTGCTGTCGAAGAGCTCCCCGTCCGCAAGTCCGATCGCCATCCCGGAAGAAGCCGGGGTTTCGATCTCGCCCTTTTCCGCCCGCCAAACCAGAGGCGGTTCATGACCGGCCCTGCATATCGACAGATTCCCGGTATCCGTGTTCAAAATCATATAGAGCATGCTGATGAACATCTCGTGCGCGATGTCGCTGCTCATGGCGCGGTTGATCTCGCGCAACACAGCGGCCGGATCGAGGTTGTTTTTGGCCTGCGCGCGCAGGACGCTGCGGCAGCTCGACATCAGGATTGCTCCCGGTATGCCCTTGCCGGAGACATCGGCTATCGCCAGCCCAATATGGCTCTCGTCGACCTCGATCACATCGTAGTAGTCGCCGCCGATCGCGAGCGCGGGTCGGTTGAAGGCGGCTATGTTGTAGCCCGCTACCTGAGGGATATTCTTCGGCAGAAGCGACATCTGTATGTTGCGGGCGACATTCAGGTCGTGCTCCATGCGCTTCTGGGCCTCGATCGTCTCGCGCAAACTGATGAAATGGGCCGAGGCCGAGGCCTGGGCGGCCAGTCCCTCGAGCAGGTTCTGGTTCTCGCGACTGAAGGGGTTGCCGTCGGTGCGGTTGACCACCGCCAGCACGCCGAGCACGGTGCTTCGGAAGCGCATCGGCACCAGGAGCACGGATCTGATCCGCAGGTATTCCTCATCGTAGTGGGGGATGCGCGCGTCACGCTCGGCATCAGCGATAAGTATCGATATGCCGAAGTCGGCCGCCTCGCCGATCACGCCCTCGCCCTTGCGGACGGGCGTGGAGCGCACGGACTCCTTCAGATAATCGGATTTGCTGCGCGCCTGCTCAAGCAAGGCGGCGAAGTCGCCCGCCAGAGGCGGGAATACGCCGGCGACCGCATGGCAGCGCAGATCTTCGGCTTCGCTGTTCATGTAGATCGCCCCCGAGGAGGCCTTGGTGGTGCGCATCGAATAGAATAGAACCCGCTCGAGGAAGGAGTCGAGGTCGATATTCTCCGCATCGGCAAAGGCCTCGCCGACATCGTGGACATAATCGAGCATGACCTCTTTTTCGCGCAGGAGCCGGTTGCGGTGGGCCTTGTAGTTGTTGCCGCGCTTTATTAGATAGGCGATCGCTATCACCATCGCCGCTTCGAGAAGCAGGTTGAATATCATAAGCAATGTTGGCGCGAAGTATTCCATGAAAAGACCCTCAGCTCTCCGTGTTTCGGTTTAGATCTTCGCGTAGAAAATCGATTACATCGCGGAACTTCTTTATGTTGTCGGGCTCGACATCAACCAGCGATTCGTGTGCGTTCAACATCGTTTCGGTTGTGTCCTCATCGCTTTCGCGGCGCTGTATCAGCGTTTCGAAATCATCCTTGTCGCCGAGAAGTGCGCGGATCTCGTCCGGTTCCTCCCCGTCAAGATAGGGTTCGGTGATGCGGTCCAGGCCCAGGGTTCGCACGAGACCGATGGTCTTCGCACTTAGCCTGCAGAGGATCACGGATCCTGAAGAGGATCGCTTCTCGCGCAGCCGCAATGCCAGGCCGGCGATGGTGCCCATGAAGGTGCTGTCCATGCCAACGCAGCCGGACATGTCGAATACTATCCGGCTGCAGTCCATCCCGATCGCGGCGATTCCGAATTCGCGCAAAGACGAGCTGATCCTGAAAGTGCCGCGACCGGACACCTTGACCAGCGCGCTGTCGTTTTGGACGGCAACGCGCAGTCGGTCTGTAGCTGATTCTTGACCCGCCATGAATCCAGATTCCCCCTGGCTTGCTGTTTCGAAACCAACACGCTACTATTACTGCATCGTCAATTCAAGTTCAAGTGATCAAAAACAGGTGTAAATGTTCGCAGTTCCGAATTGGATTGCACTGTCTTCCCGAATCTGCGACACTGCGCGCTTCGCCATTGAGGCCGGAGGATGATATGAAGTTCAAGTTGCAGATCGTGTTTGTTTTGCTCGGTGCATGCTGTCTGGTACCGTCGATAATCCGAGCCGGGATGGCTGCGGATCGTCTTTATCAGAAGGTGGAGCCCACCGTGGTCGAGGTCCTGCTCGACGGGGTCCATTCGGGATCGGGGAACTTTGTCGATCCTCAGGGGCGGGTATTGACGGCGGCGCACATATTCAAGCACTTCGATGAGGGAATGAAGATCAAGCTCGTTTCCGAGCGATTCGGACTGCTGGATGCCGCGTTGCTGAAGCTCAGCCCTGTCAACGATCTGGCGCTTCTGCAAGTGGTCGGGGCTGACCGCGGTTTCCCGTATCTGAAGCCCGCCGGGGAGATCCCGCCGGTGGGTTCACGCATCCATCTGCTGGCGGCGCCCAGTTATCTGCACTCGCTCTTCAACATTGGCTATGTCGCGCGCGACAGGCTCGACTACCGCTTTGGCGATTACTGTGGCTGCCGGGGATACGCAGAGCTGCTCTATGTCGTGGCGGCGACCGACCGCGGCAGTTCCGGCGGAGGCTGGGTCAACGACGAGGGCGAGCTGCTGGGGGTGCAGTCGGGCTGGGTCGATCGCCTCGGCGTCGCGGGACAAAACTCGGGCGTCTGCATGATCTCTTCGCCGCGGGCCACCGCCGACTTCGTGGCAAGCGGAAAGGCGGTCGCAAAAACCTGGCTGGGGGCGGTGGTCGAGGAGCTTTGGACTCAGCCAAAGGGGTTTATCGATCGCTTTCCCCCCGGATCGGTCGGGCTGGTCCTGCACCGCCTCCTTGATGATGGTCCCTTCAAAGAATCCGGCATCGAACACGAATGGCTGATAAGCGCCATGAACGGCGAGCCGACCGTATTCCGGCATCTCTTCCTGGATGAGATACGCGCAATGAAAGCGGGCGACGAGATTGTCCTGGAACTCATTAAGCCAGACAGCCACGAGAAAGTCGAGCGCAGGATCGTGCTCGGCGAACTGGAATAGGCAGGG
>Ga0180430_10004081_pt1 | contig 12403 bp, 9 predicted proteins | sample SS_ome_9_FD_132999 | JGI IMG/M metagenome (GOLD analysis project Ga0180430, IMG submission 132999) | Hypersaline lake sediment archaeal communities from the Salton Sea, California, USA - SS_1_S_2 metaG | ecosystem: Environmental > Aquatic > Non-marine Saline and Alkaline > Hypersaline > Sediment... | reverse complement strand
GCATCCGGGTCGTCGTAGAGTACCAGAACGTGGGGCGTCTCGATCGCCGCTCCCTCGCGAATCGCGATCCGTGCGGGCAGGCGGCTCGGGATCGTTTCTTCGCTGGCACGAACCAGCGAGTCGCTCCCCCGGTGGTAGTCGTACCGTTCGAGATCGAGGGCGAGGACGATACCGCGTCGGGTCCCGCCACCACGCAGATGCCGCCGTACGTAGACCGCGGACCGTTCGATCTTCCTGAAAACATCGGAATCGAGATACTGCTGCATCGTTGCCTTGATGTCGTCGTATGCCGTCGGCGCGTCCGAGTCCTCTTCGAGATAGATTTCGGGAAGCACGATCCGCAGCGTCGACGGAGCATCGCCGACAAAGGTCTCCACCGCGGCCCAGTAGTCGGGATCGGACGTAAACTGATCGCAGGCGATAACCGCCCACCGTTCGAGGTCGATCGATGATCGGGGGATCAGGACGTCCGGAAGGTGTACGCCCAGCTCCCCGAGTCGCGTGATGGGGTTCATATCTGCAGAGTAGTGCACCGGACCGTATCGGGCAAGCACACGGAGGCGGCGATCAGATCGTGGTGCGAAGGATTGCGTCGGTGAGATCGCGACCCGACAGCTCCGTCCCCGGGACCAGGTATGCCTCACGCCCATGAACCGCCTCGGTGATCGGTCTTCCCTCCCCGTTCAGCAGCTCGAGTCCCCGCAGGGTAAGCACCTCGCCCTCGGGAAGCATCACCTCCACCGTATCGTCGCGGCCGATGTTGTTTCGCGCCTGCAGTTCCACGGCATGAAGGATACCTCCGCGGTCGTCGTGGATCGTGCGGCGTGCCGCCAGCACTCCCAGTAACCTCCGTCCCCGCCGGGTATCGTCCAGCGCGGGATCGTGAATCGTCGGGTCGTCAAAGAGGAATCCGCTGGTGTACGGACGGTGGGAGAGCTCCAGGAGCTCCCGGCGCCAGCGATCGAGCTCCGTCCCCGGCGACGACGCGGTCGGCACGCTATCGCTGCCGGACAGGGCATCCAGGGCGGTACGGTAGGCACGAACGGTGGTAGCCGTATAGAGGGAGCTTTTCATCCGCCCTTCGATTTTGATCGCGTCAACGCCGGCGGCGGCAAGCTCGCCGATGTGATCGTAGAGCATCAGGTCCCGCGACGAGAGGATTGAGAGGTAGCGTCCGTCCTGTTCCACCGGGAAATACTCACCGGGTCGCTTCTCTTCGGTGAGCGAGAAGTTCCAGCGGCAGGTGTGAGCACAGTCGCCGCGGTTGGCGGACCGACCGGTGGTAAACTCCGAGAGAAAACACCGGCCCGAGTAGGCCATGCACATCGCTCCGTGCGCAAAGAGTTCGATCTCCAGCTCCGGTACCGCGTCTTTGATCGCGCGAATCTCGTCGAGATCGAGCTCCCGGGATGGAACGATCCGGGAAAAGCCCATGGAGTGGTAGATTTTCGCGGCGGCGGCGTTGGTGCAGTTTGCCTGCGTGGACAGGTGAAGCTCCGTCCCCGGTAACGTACGCATGATCGGCTCTATCAGTCCGATATCAGAGACGATCAGCGCATCGATCGGATACTCCGCGAGTTCCGCCAGAACCTCCGGGAGGCGTTCCAGGTCCCGGCGCTGCGCAAAGATGTTGAGGGCTCCGTAGAGACGGCGTCCGGTGGCGATTCGTCGTATCTCCGCGGCATTTCCCGGGGCGATCACCCGTTCGGCGGAACTTCGGAGGGAGAATCCCGGGACACCCACGTAGGCCGCGTCCGCACCATAGCGGTAGGCGATCCGCAGTTTTTCCGGCGTGCCTGCGGGAGCAAGGAGTTCCACGGCGCTACTCCGGAGCGACCACGTCGGTATGCGCGCTATCGCGGAGACGCTGCCGAAAGAACGGTTCCTGCCGGTTCCAGAACTCGAGCATCCTCTGCTGAACGCCTCCGAAGAACTCGCGTTCCATCCGTGCGGCGGTTCGAGAAATATACCGAAAATGCCAGGGCTCATAGCTGTACCCGGTGAGATCCTCGAACCCTTCCGGATATGAGAGGGAAAACCCGTATCGCCAGGCGTGCTCCGCCAGCCACCGTCCGCCGGGAGTGTCGGCGAACTCCACCGTTACGCTCCCGAAGTCGATAGTGGTTCCCAGCTGGTGCTGGCTGCTTCCTGCCCGGGCGCTCACGCGCTCCGCCTCCGCGAGTCCGAGCTCAGACACCCAGTACTCGAACAGGTTCTCCTGATACGCGTAGCTGCGGTAGCTGCTGGAAATATCCAGGGTAACGCCGTCGAGTCGGGCCGCAGCGACCATGGCAAAGAAGTCCGGGAGAATCGCCGCGCGCAGCGACAGGTCATCGCGATTGAGGACCAGGTGATCGCGATACTGGTTGAGATCCTGCAGGTCCTGCGGTGCGTAGGTGTCGTCCAGGAGGTGCTGTTTGTCCACCAGGACCAGGAGGATCGGGTCCTCCGCGAGCATCCGGCGGACGTAGTCGAGAAATACCTGCGGTCGCGACGACACCGCCGCGACCGTCTCCTCCGGCAGACCCGCCAGCATCGACGGTAGGTCCGCGCCGGTAAGGTCAAAGGCGGGATGGATCGGCGCGAGATCGGCCGCGGTATCCGCCGTGTCGATCGGTTCCGGTTTCGCACGGCAACCGCCAAGGAGCGCCATCACGGCGATACCCAGAATCGCCGCCCCCCGGGCCCTACCGCCGCGGTTCGCCAAAGGCGATCGCCAAAACCTCCTCGAGGCGAGAGACTGGGTAAAACGCGATCCCTTTTTTAATATGGTCCGGTATCTCATCCAGATCCTTCTCATTTGCCTCAGGGATGATAACCGTTTTGATACCGTTTCTGCGAGCGGCTATCGTTTTTTCCTTGAGACCGCCGATCGGGAGTACCTGTCCCACCAGTGAGAGCTCGCCGGTCATCGCCACGCGCTGTTTGATCGGTTTGCCCCGCGCAAGAGACAGGAGCGTCGTTGCCATTGTGATGCCCGCGGAGGGGCCGTCCTTGGGAGTGGCGCCCGCGGGTATATGGATGTGAATCTCGTGGTCTTCGAAGTACTTCGTATCGACCCCGTAGTCGGCGGCGATACTCCGGACGTAGCTGTAGGCGATCCCCGCCGATTCCTGCATGACGTCGCCCATCTGTCCGGTCAGTTTAAACGCCCGGCTCCCGGGGTTGGCGATCGCCTCGATAATGAGCGTATCGCCGCCGTAGGGGGTCCAGGCGAGACCGATCGTCATGCCCGGGCGACGCACTTTTTTGGTCACATCTTCCGGGAAGAACGGTTTTCCCAGGTATTGTTCGAGATTGTCCGCATCGATCGAATAGACCTCGGGCGCCTCCGGATTTGTTACGCGGTCCCGCGCCAGCTTCCGATGGACTTTGTCGAGCATCTGCTCGTACCGACGCATACCGGCCTCCCGGGCGTAGTCGTTGGCGATACCGCGAAGCGCCGCTTTGGTATACCGAACCTGCTTTTTCGACAGTCCTGCTCGCTTCGTCGAACGGGGAATCAGGTACTTGCGGGCGATCGCGATCTTCTCCTCGTCGATATATCCGGACAGACGGATCACCTCCATGCGGTCCAGAAGTGGAGCGGGTATTCGATCCAGCGTGTTGGCCGTGGCGATAAACAGGATCGATGAGATATCAAAGGGCAGGTCCAGATAATGATCGCGAAACGCTACGTTCTGTTCGGGATCGAGTACCTCCAGGAGCGCCGAAGACGGATCACCTTGAAAACTCGCGCCGAGCTTGTCGATCTCGTCGATCATGAACACCGGGTCTTTGGTCCCCACCACCTTGAGCCCCTGGATCACCTTGCCGGGCATCGCACCGATATAGGTGCGCCGGTGTCCCTTGATCTCCGCTTCATCACGCATGCCCCCCACGGAAAACCGGAAGAACTCTTTGCCCAGGGCGCGCGCCACAGACTTGCCGATCGAAGTTTTTCCGACCCCGGGAGGACCGACGAGACAGATGATCGAACCGCGGTTGTCGTTTTTCAGTTTTCTCACCGCCAGGAACTCGAGAATCCGTTCCTTCACATCCTCCAGACCGTAATGGTCGGCGTTGAGGACTTTCTCGGCTTTTGCCATGTCGAGTTCGCGGGGCTCAGGATCCGCCCAGGGAAGCGCCACGATTGTATCGAGGTAGTTCCTCGTCACCGAGAACTCCGGCGACGCCGGTTCCATCAGCTGAAACTTCTCGAGCTCGCTTTCCACCTGTTTTCGCGCTTCCGCCGGGAGGGGGAGCTTCTCGATCGCCTCGTGAAAGCGCGCATACTCGGAGCTCTTGGCGTCGGTAGGCATTCCGAGCTCCTGCTTGATCGCCTTGAGCTCCTCTTTGAGGAAATACTCGCGCTGGCTCTTTTCGATCTTCTCGTTGATCTGAGACTGGATTCGTTTCTGGATTCGCAGGAGCTCCTGTTCCCGTTTGATGAACACCAACACTTTCTCGAGGCGAGAATAAACGTTTGTGGTCTCCAGGATATCCTGCTGAACATCGCGATCGATATTCAGGATGCTCGTCACGAAATCCGCGATACGCCCGGGTTGATCGATATTGACCATGTTGAGGCGCATCTCTTCGGAGAAGAGCGGGTTGTTCTCGCTGACCTGTTTGGTCTCCTGGATAATCGCTCGAGTCATTGCGGCGACTTCCGGAGAATCGCCGTCCTCATCGTCCAGGTATTCCACCGCCGCCGCCAGAGGTGTGCCCTCGCTGCCGATATGCTTCCGGATTCGAAAGCGTTTGAGGGTGGAAATAAAGATGTTGATACCGCCGTCGGGCAGGTTGATTCGCTTCAGGATCTTCGCCGCCGTGCCGACGGTGTGCAGATCCTGCGGACTCGGGTCGTCCTGGTCTTCTTCCCGGGTGAGAACCAGCCCGATGTGGCGGTCGCCCTCGGTGGCACGATCCACCACATCGATATCGTGCTGGTCCTTGATCATGAGCGGCGTAAAGAGCCCCGGGAAGATCGGTTTCCCGTTGAGCGCGATGAGAAACAGTTTGTTCGGCAGAATCTGGTCTACCGGAAGTAAATCGTGTTGGTCCGACATATCGTGTTCCTTGTGTTTGCTATAAGCTATGAACGATGAATCGCAGCAGTCAACACCGGGCGATCGTTCTGCGCATATCTCCCCTCGGAGATACCCATGCGGTTGCCGATCTGCTTACGCCGGAGGAGGGGCTCCTGCGGGCGACCGTGTACGGTCTCCGGGGACGGAGGAGCTCGCTCCGGGGCCTGGTAGTCCCGTTTGCGCGGGGAACTGCCTGGCTTTATCGCGATCCCCGGCGCGACTCGGTAAAACTGACGGACTTCTCGGTGGAGCGATATGCGCTGGTGCTCCAGAGCGATCTGCGAGCGTTCTACCACGCCAGCCTCTACGCGGAGGTGCTGTGGCGATCCCACGCCTCCGGGGACGGAGGTTCCGAGAGCTTCGCGCTGATCGGCGAGGCCCTGGACCTGCTGGAGGGCACCTCCGTCCCCGGCGCGACCTCGGGCGCTGCTCCCCGCGATGAAGCCTGGTACCGTCGCCTCACCGTTCTCGTCCTTTGGCGATATCTCGCGATTCTGGGGCTACAGCCGGATCTCGCCGGCGGGGACGGAGGGGGACACGCCGCTGAGGGACGACGATTCTACGATCCCCGGGAGTCGGCGATCGTCGGTGAGGAGTGGGCGGACCCGGGTATGGTGGAGCTTCCCGCCGGCGCGATCAGATTTCTTGACCGCGCCCGCGGAGGATCGCTTGCGGCGGGGACGGAGGTCCGGCTTGCCGCCGAGGCGCTCGCCGCGCTTCGGACGGTAGTCCTTGCGGCGGTGCAGGACGCGATTCATGTTCCGCTCAATACCCTGCGCGTCGCCGGGACCTGGATATGACCGGCGCACCGACAGCGCAACCTGTTACCGACGCTACTTTTCATGCTACCCTGATCATACGATTCTTCATCCGCGGGAGGTAGCAATGCGTATACTCGATCTGATCATCAAAAAACGGAACGGCGAGGCTCTCACGGGCGAAGAAATTGCCTTTTTTGTTCGATCCTACGTGGATGGATCGATACCTGAGTATCAGGTTTCGGCGCTGCTCATGGCGATCTACTTTCAGGGGATGACTCCGGAGGAAACCGGCTACCTCACGCGGCAGATGATCGACTCCGGTGAGACGATCGATCTCTCGGCGCTGTCCGGGCCCTTTGTGGACAAACATTCTACCGGCGGCGTAGGTGACAAGGTTTCGCTGATACTTGCTCCGATCGCCGCCGCCTGCGGTGTCCAGGTCCCGATGATGAGTGGCCGGTCCCTGGGGCATACCGGCGGAACCTTGGACAAGCTCGAGTCGATCCCGGGGTTCCGGACGGACCTGACGCCGTCGCGATTCGCCGAGATCATCGATTCCTGCGGATTTGCCATGACCGGGCAAAGCAAAGCGGTGGTTCCCGCGGATAGGAAGTTGTATGGACTTCGTGATGTTACGGGAACCGTGGAGAGCGTACCGCTTATCACGTCGAGCATTCTCTCCAAGAAATTTGCCGAGGGCGCGGATGCGCTGGTTTTTGACGTCAAGACGGGACCGGGGGCGTTTATGAAAACCCTGGAGGACGCCAGAACGCTGGCGCGCTCGCTGGTCGATACCGGCAGGAGCCTCGGCAAGGAGATTGTGGCCGTACTCACCAGGATGGAGACGCCCCTGGGAGCCAAGGTCGGGAATTTTCTCGAGGTGGAGGAGTCGCTGGCGCTTCTCGGGGCGCCGCCGGCGGTGGATCGGGTCCCCACGGATCGTCGCAGCGACGATCTTATGGAGGTCACCCTGCGGCTCACCGCGTGGATGCTCGTTGCGGCGGGTATCGAGAAAACGGTTGACGGAGCTCTCGAGCGCTGTCTCGAGGTGATCGAGAACGGGAGTGCCTGGCGGAGCATGGAGAAGAACATCCGATTGCAGGGCGGCGATCCGGACAGGCTGTACGGTTTCCTGGGATCGCATCGTGCTCCGATTGAGGCGGCGATCACCGCTCCCGCTTCGGGATTCCTGAGCCGGATCGATGCATACTCCGTGGGAATGGCCGGCGTGTACCTCGGTGCCGGACGAAGCAAGACCGACGACGACGTCCATACCGATGTGGGCTTCGAGGTGCTCGCCAAGCCCGGCGACGCGGTCAAACTCGGTGAACCGATCATGCGCGCCTGGGCGCACAGTGATGACGCGATGAAGCTCGCGATCGATACGGTGAACGCCGGAATCACCGTTGCCGATGCGCCACCGGAGGCGCAGGCGATGATTCTGGAGGAACTGTCCACGGTATGAAGTGGCAAAAACCTCCCGTCGATCCGGAGACGGTCAAGCGTATCTCGGCACGATTCGATCTGGACCTCCTCAGTGCCGCGATTCTCGTCCGGCGGGGAGTCACCGAGAGTGCAAGCCTGCGGTACTACCTCGAGGACGACCTGCGATACCTACACGATCCGTTCCTTTTTCTCGATATGGAAGACCTGGTGATACGACTCTCGCAGGCGCGGGACGAGGGTGAACGTGTTCTCGTCTTTGGTGACCGCGACGTTGACGGGATCACCAGTACCGCCGTGCTTGTCCGGACGCTCCGGGAGTTCGGCCTGGAAGACGTGCGCTGGGAAGTCCCCGAAGGAGACGCTGAATACGGGCTTACCGTCGATGTGGTGGAGCGCTTTGCCGCGGACAACGGTACGCTCATCCTTACGATCGACTGCGGGATCACCAACGTGGCCGAGGTGAATCGCGCGACGGAGCTCGGAACAGACGTGATCGTGATCGACCACCACAACCCGCACGAGGAACTGCCGTCGGCAGTGGCGACGATTAACCCCAAGGTAGGCGACGAGTACCCCTTTGACGGTCTCTGTGCCTGCGCGCTGGCGGCCAAGGTCCGCCAGGCTCTTGCGATCGGCTCCACCGAGATATTCGGTCAGACCGTGACGCTCATCAATGCGTACCCCACGAACGAGACGATCATCGTGGATGCGATCCTCTTAGAGAACGGGATCGAGGTCGACCGGGTTTCGGAGGCGCTCGTTCCGGGAGTGGCGGCACTCGAATCGAGTCGATTGTCGTCATTTCTCCTGGATAAAACCCTCGTCGCCTACGACGTGCCGCTCCAGACGAGCCTGATCCGGAAGGGCCTGGGCGGGTCCGTAGATGTATATCTTCTCGACCTGGCTCCGCAGGTGGCCGAGTCGTTTCCCGCTCTCGCGGGAAAGAGCCTGCTCCAGATGCGTGAGGGTTCGCGCATGGCCCGGTACTCCGAGGAGCACCCCACCGAAATAGACGTTCTGTACGCGCTGTACCGATCGCTGGTGGACGCCCGGTTTCCACAGATTCGTGAAGCCATGGAGTCGGTGATCGACTACGTGGCGGTGGCGACGCTGGTGGATATGATGCCGGTCTGCGATGAAAACCGTATCCTCGTTCGTGCGGGGTTGTCGCGATTGAACGCCGCACCGGCCCCGGGATTTCAGGCGCTGATCGACGAACTGGGATTGCGCGGAAAGACGATCGGCAGTCGCGAGATCAGCTGGACGATCGGGCCGGTCATAAACGCCAGCGGGCGCATGGGGACCCCCTCCCGAGCGGTTCAGCTTCTGCTCTCGGAGGACTCGGCGGAACGGACGGAGCTGGCGGCGGAGATTCACGGGCTCAACCGGCGACGCCGCCAGGTCGGTGACGACGCATGGAAAGCGGTGCTCCCCCGGGTAGACGAATCAATGCAGAATCTCGGTGGCAAGCTGATCGCCATGTACGAGCCCGGGGTACACCGTGGGGTGACCGGTATCGTGGCGGGGCGTCTCAGCAAACGCTACAACGTTCCCGCCGCGGTGATAACCTCTGTGGGTGATACCGCGATCGGGAGTATCAGGAGTGCCCGCGGGTTTGTCGCCACGGACTTTCTCGCCCGCTTCGAAGACATCCTCGAGAAGTGGGGCGGTCACGATCAGGCGGCAGGATTCAACCTTCCGGAGGAACGGCTCGATCAGTTCTGGTCGCGTCTCGATAGCGTTCTGCCCGAGCTTCGGCTCGACGCTGAAACGGAGCAGGAGGTTCGAATCGACGCCGAACTGCCTTCGAAGTATCTCAACCCGTCCCTGGAGGATCTGGTTCGTCGTTTTGAGCCGTTCGGGCAGGGAAGCCCGCCGCTCCAGTTTCTTGCGCGAAACATGGTCGTGGATGATATGCAGGTGATCGGCAAAGACAGCTCGCATCTGCGTCTCCGTCTTGCCGGTGGTGGTTACAAGTGGCCTGCCGTATTCTGGGGAGCCGCCGAACGAGCGGGTTCAACGATCATTGCCGGGAACCGCGTCGACGTGGTCTTCGAGTTTACCAGGAACGTGTATCAGGGGAATGAAACGATTCAACTTGTTCTCACGGATCTGCGTCCGAGCGCAAACCAGATTGTCGATGAATCTTCGATTGAATAGGGTCCGGCGCTACGGCGTTCTCGTACTTCTGGTTTTCTCGGTTCTCCCGGCATTCTCGGATTCGCCTGAAGCGGACGAACATGGCGATGCCCGGAATCCCCCGGTGGATCCGGGATCGATAGCCCTCATTCTCCCGGCTTCGGTGGAGCGGGGGACCGTTCTCAGAGCGTTCGTGGTTGCCCCGCAACGCCTCGTGGTGGAGGCGATTTCCGCGCGTCTCACCCGTCCGGACGGGTATGAAATCGGTACGCACGGTTGGCGCGTCGCCTCGGCGGACCACGAGGGGGATCTCTGGCAACTCCTGTTCGGTATCGGAAGCGATCTCGCACCGGGTCCCGCGGCGATCTACGCGGCGATCACGTTTTCCGATGGACGCACCCTCGTTATCGAGGATCAGTTCGAGATAGGGATGCGAGGTTTTCGCGAGGAGGAGATCGCCCTGTCCTTCGCGCTCACGTCGTTGCGGACCGCCGAGGCGGAACGACGCGCGGCGGAATCGCGGGAACTGTGGTCGATCCTGCAGACGACGGATCTTGCGGCGCGATACCATTCGGGGCGATTCATCGAGCCGCTGATGCAGTATCGTCGGACCTCCCTGTTTGGCGATCGTCGTCGCTACCGGTACGCCGACGGTACCCGAGTCCCCTCCCTTCATAACGGTCTGGATATGGCCGCGCCCACGGGAACGCTGATCGCCGCGGCGGGGCGGGGTCGTGTCGCCATGGCCCGGCGAAGGATCGTCACGGGCAACACGGTGGTTATCGAGCACCAGCCGGGAGTCTACTCGCTCTACTACCATCTCGAGCGGATCGACGTGCAGACGGGGCAAACGGTCGATCAGGGTGATATCATCGGAACCGTGGGCTCCACGGGACTTTCCACCGGTCCCCATCTTCACTGGGAGGTTCGCGTCGCCGGTGTTCCGGTTGATCCGGAGTGGTTCGTTCGGGCGCCCGTAGTTGACACTGAGGGTGTCCGCGGTGCACTATCGGCGGTACCGTAGGAAAGGGGGTGATTGTATCGCCTACGTAAAGGTAGAAGACGCGGATAATCTCGAGAAGTCGATCAAACGGTTCAAACGCCTCGTCGAAAAAGAGGGCATCATTCGCGAGTGGAAGAAGCGCGAGTTTTACGAAAAACCGTCAACGATAAAGAATCGGAAGAAGAAAGCGCTGCAGCGCAAGATACAGAAGAAGATCCGCAAGATGAATTCTTCAAAGAATTACTGATCGTGAAAACGACACCAGAAGCGCCCGGCAACGGGCGTTTTTTTGTGCTCCTGGCGGTGAGTCTCCTGGTGGCCGCCTCGGTCGCCTGCAGCAGCGCCGACCCGGAGATCATGCAGACCGATCTGCGCATTGTGGCGTCCTATGACCCGGTAACCGAGACTTTCTCCCGGCGCCTGCACGTCGCGGTGGACGTTCATGATCCCGATGGATCCGAGGATATGGACCTTCTCCGGGTGGAGCTGGTTCGGTATCGGCTCGGTTGGGAACGGACCGTGGACCGTCTCACTCAAACAACAACGGCCGGTCAGAACTGGTATGCCGTACATAATCTGGATCTCCCGCTCAGTGGACCGATCGGGACGGTACGTCTTACCGTGGAGGACAAATCGCAGCGATCGGCTGAACGGGAGATTGTTGTACCTCCCCCGGGAGATATTGCGATACCGGATCTCTACCCCATCCTTGTCATCGACGAGGCCGTCTCGGAAGGTGACCGCGGTTCACCGCGGATCCTGGTTCCCCGCGACTCCGACAGGGTCTATCTGATGGTTCTCGAAGCGGACGAACGATTCAGCGAACCCATCGAGCTGGATCTGCAGGGTTTTGAACCGGGGACGGAGGTAGCGATACCCGAAACGGTAGCGGAGCGCCTCGAGGGACGGAGGTTTTATCTCCTCGTCGAGAGTTCCCGAACCCTCTGGCTCGAGACCGGCCCCTGGTCCGTATCATCACCCTGATTCCCTCGTGACGTTTCTTCCGATTTGATCACGCACCTGGACAGGGCAGATGCCGGTCAAAGAGGGACCGTACCATCGACTCGATCATCGGCTTCACGATAAACTCGTCCATCCCCGCGCCGAGGCAGCGCTCTCGCTCGTCGGAGATCGCCGCGGCGGTGAGCCCTATGACCGGCGCGTGACGACCGTCACCAAAAGACGCCTCGTACTGTCGAATCCTGCGGGTGGCGGAATACCCGTCACCGTCGGGCATATGCACATCCATAAAGACGATATCCGGTGTATTCCTGCGATATTCCGCTACGGCGGCTGTGCCGGTGCCGACCTCGATCAACCGGGCTTGCGGCGCAATCGCACCGATGATCGAGCGCGCCAGAAGAAGGTTTATCTCATCGTCTTCCGCGATCATAATCGTGGGTAATCCAAAGGAACGCGGCCGACGGTCGTCGACCTCCGTCCCCGCCGACGCCACGGTTCCCGGCAACACCTCCGTCCCCGCCGACGACGCGGGACGCGCCGTATTGGTAAGCGCTCGTGCCAGCTCGATCGGCCGGACCGGTTTCTGCAGCACCTGAACGGACTCGATGCCGCGCATCGCCGATGCGAGATCGTTGATCCGAATCGTATTACCCAGTGCCAACAGAGCCGTCGTCGGACCGCAGAGGTCCCGCGCCGTCCGGAGCGTCTCCGGCGTGACCGAGGCGATCGCTACGTCGAAACCGCCGGTGGAACAGCGGTTTCCCAGCTCCTCGATGTCGGCAACCTCCGTCCCCGGAACGCCCCAGTAGTCGAGCATCGTCATGATCGATCGCCGAAACGTACTGTTCCCGTCACAAACGATGACGTTGTGTGGTTTGTATGCGAGCTGCGGACAATGGGGCTCTGATACCTCCACCGGGAGTGTTAGCTCAAAGGAGAAGGTGCTTCCTTTCCCTATCTCGCTCTCGACGGTGATGGTGCCCCCCATCAGCTCGAGGATTTGTTTGGAGATCGGGAGG
>Ga0180430_10004080_pt1 | contig 12403 bp, 11 predicted proteins | sample SS_ome_9_FD_132999 | JGI IMG/M metagenome (GOLD analysis project Ga0180430, IMG submission 132999) | Hypersaline lake sediment archaeal communities from the Salton Sea, California, USA - SS_1_S_2 metaG | ecosystem: Environmental > Aquatic > Non-marine Saline and Alkaline > Hypersaline >... | reverse complement strand
GGCAGGCACACCGCCACGTAGCGCGCGCCCTTATCGGTCCGGTAGCGGATGCGCTCACCGGCCCGGGTGATGATCGCTTGTCCCGCGGTGACTTCGGTGGTGGTGTGATCGTGATCGACAAGAAGTGACCCCTCGAGCACCACGGTGAACTCATCGAAGCGCGGCTGCTGGAATGGCTCATCCCAACCGGCCGGCGCAACCATGTGAGCTATGGACACTGCCGCGTCCCCGCTGGACTCAAGGCCAACGAATTCATCGATCGTCTTGCCGCCGGGTACGGGGATCTGGTTCGGTGCGGCGACTATCTCGGGCACGGTTACTCCTTCGTCGATTCGTCGAGCCGCTCGATGATCAAGGGCAGCCGGTCCATCGGCTGGCCACCTACTTCGTAGGCGCCGTCGAGTTCGGCGAGTGCTGCGGGGAATCGGCTTTCATCGTCGGCGAGCAGGGTCATCAGGGGTTGACCTTCGGTCACGGCATCGCCGGGCTTGGCGTGCAGCCAGATGCCGGCACCGTGCGCGATCTGGTCCTCCTTGCGGGCGCGACCGGCACCCAGGCGCCAAGCAGCGACTCCCACCCCGTAGGCCTCCAGCGTGGTGAGGGTGCCGCTCGCGGGTGCGGTGATCACGTGCTCGTGCCGGGCCCTAGGTAGTGACGCATGCGGGTCCCCGCCCTGGGCCGTGACCATCGCGTTCCAGTGATCCATCGCTTTCCCGCTGGTGATCGCCTCGGCCGGATCGGCGTCGATACCGGCGATGTCGAGCATCTCGGTCGCCAGCGCGAGGACGAGGTCGACGAGGTCAGGCGGACCGCCGCCGGCGAGGACCTCGAGTGACTCGGTGACCTCGATGGCGTTGCCTACCGCAAGACCGAGGGGAACATCCATCGCGGTGATGAGGGCGCGGGTGCGTACACCGGCGTCGTTGCCGATCTCGACCATGGTCCGGGCGAGTTTCTGGGCGCGCGGCAGATCGGACATAAAGGCGCCGTTGCCGGTCTTGACATCGAGGACCAGCCCGCCGGAGCCTTCGGCGATCTTCTTGCTCATGATGCTCGAGGCGATCAGGGGAATGGCCTCCACGGTGCCGGTCACATCACGCAGGGAGTAGAGCTTCTTGTCAGCCGGTGCGAGGCCGTCGCCCGCGGCGCAGATAACGCCACCGGACGCACGCATGACGTCCTTCATCTCGTCGTTGGTGAGTAGCGCGCGCCAGCCGGGGATGGATTCCATCTTGTCCAAGGTCCCGCCGAAGTAGCCGAGACCGCGGCCGCTGAGTTGCGGCACGACCGCACCGCAGGCCGCGACGATCGGTACGAGCGGCAAGGTGACCTTGTCCCCCACGCCGCCGGTGGAGTGCTTGTCCACGCTCGGCGCATCGAAGTCCGAGAAGTCCATGCGGGTGCCCGAGGCGATCATCGCCTCGGTCCAGCGCACGATCTCGCGCTCGTTCATCCCGTTGAGCAAGATTGCCATCGCCAGCGCGCTCATCTGCTCGTCGGCCACTACCCCGCGGGTGTAGGCATCGACCACCCAGTCGATCTGGGCATCACTGAGTTCACGACCGTCCCGTTTCGCGATGATGACGTCGACGGGGGCGAACGGCTCGCTCATACCTCGATCCTGTTCCGTGCTACTGCTTCTCATACGGCTTACCGTCCGCAGCCGGCGGTCGAGCGCGGCCAACCAGGCCAGCGACCACGATGATCGTGACGAGGTAGGGCGCCATGGCCAAGAACTCGCCCGGGATGGGCGTCTCGATCAACGCGAGCTTCTGCTGCAGGGAATCGGAGAAGCCGAACACCAATGCCGCGGCGAAAGCACCGATCGGATTCCAGGCTCCGAAGATCATCGCGGCGAGGCCGATGAATCCGCGGCCGCCCGTCATGCCCTCGTCGAATCTGCCGACCGTCCCGAGGGTGAACCAGGCACCCGCGAAACCTCCGACCATGCCTCCGTAGATGACCGACAGGTACCTCGTCTTGGAGACGCTCACGCCGAGACTGTCTGCGGCCCGCGGGTTCTCGCCGACTGCCCGGGTACGAAGTCCCCATCGGGTGCGGAAGAGGAAGTACGTGGTCAACCCGATGAGCACGTACATGCCGTAGACCATGATGGTTTGGTTGAACAGCACCGGTCCGATGATCGGGATGTCCCCCAGAATCGGAATCTTGATCGCCGGGAAGATTGGTGCGTCATTCCACTCCGGTCGCTCGACGAGTAGCTGCGCGGTGAGGAAGGACGTCAGACTCAAGACGAGAAGGTTGATGACCACACCGATGATGATCTGATCGACCTTGAAGTTGACGGCCAACACCGCCAACAGCAGCGCCAATGCTCCCCCGACGACGATCGCCGCCACCAGACCGACCCAACCGCCTATGAGTGATCCGAACACCACACCCGTAAACGCACCACCGAGCAACATCCCCTCGATGCCGATGTTGACCACACCAGCGCGTTCACACAGGATTCCGGAGAGCGCACCCAGCGCGATCGGTGTCGCCCGCGCCACCGTGGAAACCAGCATGCTGGTGAGGTTGAACTGCTCTCCGTCGGTAGCCCACACCATGAGAGCGATGACAAACACCGCGAAGGAAATTCCCAGGATGATCGTCGACTTGCCCTGGAATCCTCGTAAGAACTGCGAGGCACCCAGGAACGCGAGGACCATGGCGAGGATGTACAAAGTTCCGGTCGCCGGTACGGCCACGGGAGCGAGTTGCACCTGCTCATCGGCCAGACTCAAGCCGAAGGTGGAGTCGCCTGAGGTTCCCGGAATAAGCACCACGACGACAACCGCCGCCAGAACCAACATAACGATGCCGAGAATCCGAGCGCGACGAACCTGAGAGCGAGTCAACTCCTTGGTTCGCTTCTCGCCGAACGCGTAGGGCTCCTCGGGCATCTCCGGGCCGGCGGGAGTCATGCGAGTTTCGCCGCTCACGATCCCCACCCCCTACTGATCTGGGTGGACGCAACCGGAGTCTTCAACCGGAAGATGGCAGCGATCAGCGCGGGAGCCGCGACGAAGATAATGATCAATGCCTGGATCACACCGACCAGATCGACCCCGACCCCGGCGGTGGCCTGCATCTGTTGCCCTCCGGCGCTCAGGCCACCGAACAGCAGCCCAGCGAAGACCACGCCGATCGGATTGGACCTGCCAAGCAAGGCGACGGCAATACCGTCGAAGCCCAAACCAGCCGAGAAGCCGGGTGATGCGCGATCGAGCACACCCAGAACCTGGCCGGTGCCCGCCAGGCCCGCGAGCGAACCCGCGATCATCATCACCAAAATGTACGTGCGACCAACGGACATTCCCGCGTACTGCGCGGCGGCTGGATTCGCACCAACGGCGCGGAACTCGAATCCGGCCGTTGTCCTAAACAGCAGCCAGTGGATGAAAACCGCAGCGAGCAGCGCCACGATCAGGCCAGCGTGGACGCGCAGCCCCGGATCGAGCGCGGTCAGCAAACCCGGCAGATTGGCCGTGGGCTCAACGTTCTTGGAAATTGGATCGTTGCGACCCTCGCGCTGGAACAAATTCGTCTTGAGCAGATAGTCGACCAGACGCAACGCTATGTAGTTGAGCATGATCGTGACGATGACTTCGTGGGCGCCAGTCTTGGCTTTCAAGAAGCCGGGGATGAAGCCCCAGATCGCGCCCCCGACAATTCCGGCGATGATGGCTGCAGGCAGGTGGATGAACCAGGGAACGCCGGTGATCGAGAAACCGACGAGCACCGCGAACATTCCACCAATAAGGACCTGACCTTCGCCACCGATGTTGAACAGACCGGCGCGAAAGGCGATAGCAACAGCCATGCCTGTCAAGATCAATGGTGTAGCCGCTGTGAGAGTCTCGGAGATAGCCCGAAGCGATCCAACACTTCCCTGGGCGAGCGCCGCGTAGGCATTCATCGCTTCGGCGAAACTCATGCCGGTAGCCATGATGATGATGACGCCGATCACCAACGCCAAGAAGACGGCCAACGAGGGGATCAGCAGTGCGCTGCGCCAGTCGGTAGCCGTAGTCAATTGCAGGAAGAACTTCCGACCATTGGTCGGTTCGGGGAGCTTCGGGGTGTCAGGTTTGGTGGTGCTCATGTGGTCTTACCCGCCATAAACAGCCCGATTTCGGAGTTAGTGGTCTCGCTTGTAGTGCGCTCGGCGACGATCTTGCCGTCGAACATCACCAGGATGCGGTCGGCCAATGCGAAGATCTCATCCAACTCGGTGGATACGATCAAGATGGCTTTCCCTTCATCGCGCTTGCGAACGATCTGTTCATGGATGTATTCGATGGAACCCACATCGATACCGCGGGTCGGTTGGGCACACACAACCAGCGGTGCCTCGCGGCTGAACTCGCGCGCGACGATCATCTTTTGCGCGTTGCCCCCGGATAGAGCGCTCCCTTGATTCGCGATGTTGGGAGGGCGAACGTCGTAGTCTGCAACGAGTGTTCGAGCGGAAGACTCGATCGCCTCGGAATTCAACCTGATACCGCGCGAGAAAGGTTTGGCGTAGTAAGAGTCGAGGATGAGGTTCTCGGCGATCGTGAAAGAGCCGACCATGCCCATGTGGTTGCGATCCTCAGGCACATGCGCGATACCCAACTCATGGAGCTCACGAGGTGACAACTTGGTCACGTCTTCGCCCTGGAAGCGGATCGTTCCATCGGACAAGGGCAACAGGCCGGTGATGGCGGATACCAGCTCGGTCTGACCGTTGCCCTGGATGCCCGCTATGCCGACGATCTCCCCAGCATCGACGTGCATATCGATTTCGTCGAGTAGGCGACGTCCATAGTCGTCGACCATGGTGGCCGACTCCAGTTCCAGCACCCGACTCCCGGTGCGCCCCTGACTCTTCGACACCGTCAAGCTGATGTCGCGCCCGACCATCATCGTTGCCAACTGCTCAGGAGTAGCGGTTGCGGGGTCAGCGGTGCCCACTACCTTTCCGCCGCGAAGAACCACGATGTCGTCAGCGATGGCGAGCGCTTCCTTGAGCTTGTGTGTGATGAAGATGATGGTCGCACCGCGTTCCTTGAGTTCGCTGACGATCCCGAAGAACTCATCCACCTCTTGCGGAGTCAGCACAGCAGTCGGCTCATCGAAGACCAGGATCTGCGCTCCGCGGAGCAGCACCTTGATGATCTCTACTCGCTGCTGGATGCCCACCGGCAAGGTTTCGACGAGCGCATCCGGGTCGACAGCGAGGCCGTACTTGCGCGAGATCTCACGAACTTCGGTCCGAGCTCGCCTCCTGTTCAAGACGGTACCCATGATCGTCGGTTCCTCGCCGAGGACCACGTTCTCGGCAACGGTGAAGACCGGGACCAGCATGAAATGCTGATGCACCATCCCGATACCGGCGGCGATGGCGTCGCCAGGGTCTTTGAAGTTCTGGACTACACCGTCTATTCGGATTTCACCCGAATCGGCTGTGTACAAGCCGGAGAGAATATTCATCAGCGTGCTCTTGCCCGCGCCGTTCTCGCCGATCAGAGCCAGCACCTTGCCCGACCGTGCTGTCAAAGTGATGTCGTCGTTGGCGAGGACCCCGGGGAATCGTTTGGTGATTCCCGTCAAATGCAGCTCCACGCAAACCTCACCTTCGTAACCGGCACGACTGGCATACCTTGGCAGAAAAGGTGGGGAGGAACCCGTGAAACGAGCTCCTCCCCACCGGAAAAACGGGGACCTTAGTTGGCGACGGACACCGATCCGTCGATGATCCCAGCCTTGATCGTCTCGATCTGATCCTTCAATTCCTGCGGAACTGCGTCCTCGAAGGCGTGGTACGGAGCCAGGCCGACACCACCATTGGCCAGATCACCGATCGTGACCCCGCCCTCGAACGAGCCATCCACCACTGCCGCGATGGCGTTGAACGTGGTGACGTCCATGTTCTTGAGCACCGAGGTGAGGTATACGTCCTGGTTGGCCGTATCGGTTTCGAACTGATCAGCATCGACGCCGATGATCATCAACTTGTCCGTGCCGAGCTCGCTGGCTAGCGCCGCCGATCCGAGGCCGACAGGGCCTGCCACCGGCATAACGATGTCTGCGCCCTCGTCCACGAGGTTCTGGGCGAACGTACGACCGTCATCGAGGCTCTCGAAGTTCTCGGTGAACAGACCGGACTGCTCCGCCGGATTCCAGCCGAGTACCTGAACATCGGTTCCGTTGTCGGCGTTGTACTGCTGAACGCCGGCGTAGTAGCCGTCCATGAAGATGGTGACCGGCGGGATGTTGACGCCACCGAATGTTCCAACTGTTCCAGTCTGAGTCATGCCTGCGGCCAAGTATCCGGCCAGGAACGCGGCCTCGTCAGTATTGAAGAGCTGACCGAGGACGTTGTTGTTGGTGATCGCGCCTTCGTCGTAGGCGAAGTCGACGATCGTGAACGGTACATCCGGGTTCGCGTTGGCGGATTCCTGAGTGGCATCACCCAGCAAGAAGCCGACGGTGACGATGATCGAGCAGTCTTGATCGATCAGCGACTGGATGTTCGGCGCGTAGTCGGTCTCGGCCTGTGATTCCAGGACGACCGCTTCCATTCCGAACTCGGATGCCGCGTCAGTCACACCCTTGAAGGCGGTCTGGTTGAAGCCCTTGTCGTCGACGCCACCGACGTCGGTGACCTGGCATGCCTTGAGAGTTGTTGCGGCTTCCTCGGCAGCGCCATCATCCGCGGATTCCTCCGGAGCTGCTTCTTCCTCGGTGGCCTCTGCGGTCTCCTCCGCTGTTGCTGCTGCGGTTTCTTCGGAACTACCGCTATCCGACCCGCAGGCCGCAAGGCCAAGGGAGGCAACGGCCACGATGGCTGCTGCCATCTTCATTCTCGTCTTCACTCTGTCTCCTCGTAGTTTGCACCCCTGAAAAAGGGCAGGAACCGAGCACCTGGAGGTGTCGGAAATGCGGGGCCTGTCTGCAGGCCCAAAGTTAATCCACGACGCTAGATAACCGCTGTGTCAACAGGGTTACGAATTGGTCACGATCAATGTCGAGCCCGACATGGCAGTTGGCGGGTCGTTCGGTCACCTGCCAGCGATCGACCACGGTGCGACCCAGGCACAGTTCCGATTCGAGTTCGATTTGAACATTTGCGTCGATGGTGTCGACGAGCGTCCGATCGATCACGTGGGCAATCGCCACCGCGTCGTGGATGGGCGCGCCCGGCCAGCCGAAGCGCTCTTGATGGAAGCCGACGAAGTGATCGAGTAGTTCCGCGACGAACCGGCCGCAGTCGCCGCGGTCGCGCAGTTCCTCGGCATGTTCGTCGGCGAGCCAGGCTTGATGCGTCACCTCCAGACCGATCATGGTCAGATCCAGACCGCTTCGCATGACGATATCCGCCGCATGCGGGTCGACCCAGATGTTGAACTCCGCAGCAGGGGTCCAGTTGCCGAGATCGATCGCCCCGCCCATGAAGACGACGCGCTCGATTCGCGACATGAGGTGCGGACGCTGCTGGATGAGCGATGCCAGGTTGGTCTGCGGTCCGGTCACCACGAGCGTCGCCGGGGTTTCCGCGAGGACGGACTCGATCAGATCGAGCGCGCCGCCGGGAACCTCGGTCCGACTGGGTGCCACCGGCAGCGGGCCGGCGAGTCCGCTCTCCCCGTGCATGACCGCCGCCGTGGACAACTCGCGAACCAGCGGCCGATCCGCACCTCGGGCCACGGGGATGTCGGGTCGCCCCACCATGTCGAGAACACGCAAGGCATTCGTCGTCGTCATGTCCAGCGGGACGTTGCCAGCGACGGTCGTCACAGCACGCAATTCGATGCTCGGATCGGCAACGGCGAGCATGATCGCCAGGGCGTCGTCGTGCCCTGGATCGCAATCCAAGATAACCGGTATCGGGCCCATCGGCGCTTAATGTACGCGCGTCCGCAAGCGATCGGCGACGAGCTGCTCGGCCGTCTCGCGCGGGAACTCCGCGGCTACCGGTCCTCCACGTGGGCGCGCGCATCCTCCATGACCTCCCGCTGATCGACCTTGGTGGGACGCCGGTTCGCGATCACCTGCTCGCCTTCGACGAAGACGTCGCGGACGTCGCTGCGGCCGGCTGCATAGACGAGCGCGGTGTGCGGTTCGCGCAACGGCGTCAGGTGCGGGGCCGCGGTGTCGATCAGGATGAGGTCGGCTCGCTTGCCGACTTCGATGCTGCCGATCTCCTCGCCCATACCGATCGCCCGCGCCCCGTGCAGCGTTGCCGCCTGCAGGATCTGCGCCGCGGAGATGGCAGCCGGATCGTGGCGCACCAGCCGGGCGAGATTGGCGGCTAGTCGAATCACCGCGAACATGTCCAGATCGTTGCTCGACGAGCAACCGTCGGTCCCCAGACCAACGTTGATGCCCCGGCGTCGGTAGCCCACGAGGTCCATGGCGCCGCTGGCGAGTTTGAGGTTCGAGCCGGGGTTATGGGCGATGCTCGCGCCCGCGCGGGCGATCATCGCTTGATCGTCGGCGTCGAGGGTCACGCAGTGCGCGAGCACCGTTCGCGGATCGAGCAGTCCAGCATCGGCTAGCAACCGCGTGGGGCGAGCGCCATGCGCGGCGATAGTCGCCTCGTCTTCCTTGGCATTCTCGGAATTATGGGTGTGAATCCGCGCATCGATCTCACCGGCGATGGCGTCGATCTCGCGCAGATGATCGGGATTCACGATAAGCGGGCTGTGCGGCATCAAGAACACCGGAACCTGAGCCCCACCGATGCGGTCAAGGATCATCGGCCAGTTGCGGGCAAGGTCCAATCGTTCGTGCCATTGCATGTCGTCGGGGCCGGGAAAGTCGAAGAAGACCGGCCCGATCGCGTGCCGGATACCCACCTCGACGGCGCCTTGGTGCGCGGCCTCCGGGTGGAAGTACATGTCCAGTGCCGTGGTGGTGCCCCCCAGAAGTGCTTCCAGCGCACCGAGGCGCGCGCCCAGGTAGGTGCCACGCGGTCCCATGATGCGGGCTTCCTCTGCCCAGACGGTCTCGAGGAATCCCTGCAGATCGACGTTCTCAGCGATGCCACGCAACAGTGTCATCGGAAGATGCGTGTGCAGGTTCACGAAACCGGGAAGCACGATGCCTTCCCTTACGTCGATCACCTGCTCGCCGGTGTAGCCGGAAACATCGCCGATGGCGACGATCACACCGTCGAGAATCGCAATGCCCGCGTGCTCGAACGTCGTGGCATCGTCATCGCAGGCGAGGACGAAACGCGCATTCGTGATGATGGTGTCGACGTTCATCACGCAAGCAATCTCGCTGCTTCGGACAGCACCCGGGTGACCGTTGTCGCACCCTGTGCCACGACGGCGTTCACATCCTCGATGGTGATCGGTTCACTGCCCTGGCCTGCAGCAGGGTTCGCGACGATGCACAAGCTCGCGTAGGGCAGATCACGCTCCACCGCGAGCACTACTTCGGGCACACCGGTCATCCCAACGACCGTCACGCCGGCCGCTGCAGCCAGGCGGATCTCAGCCTTGGTCTCGAAGCGTGGTCCTTCGTACGCTCCATAGATGCCGTGGTCGATGACCTCGACTCCGAGGTTATCCGCGGCCTGCTTCCACGCCGCACGCAAGCGCGGGTGGTAGGGCTCGCCCATATCCACGTGGACTACGCCCTCAGGGCTCGAGCCGTCGAAGAACGTAATCGGCCGTGCCTTGGTGAAGTCGATGAAATCGTCGATGAGCACCAGGTCACCAGCATCGGTGCCGACTCCTCCGACAACGTTCACCGCGAGGATCTCGGTGACTCCGAGATCGAGCATGGCTTGGATATTCGCGCGGTAGTTGACCATGTGCGGGGGGACCGAGTGGTCATAACCGTGGCGGCTGATGAATACGGTGCGCCGGTCGTGCAGCGTCCCCACCCGCGCGCGGGTAGGTCCGTAGATCGTCTCGACGGTGATGTCCTCGGGGTCACGAAGATCTGCGAGTGCGTAGAAGCCGGTACCGGCGATGACGCCGAGTGCTGCGCTGGTCACAGGCGGCAGGTTAGCGATGACCCGGCAGGTCCTCGGGGCCGAAGCCATCGGGCAGCAGCACCGACAACGGGGTGGGGCCGCCTTCGCGGTCGATGATCAGGTCAGGTCCGCCGTGTTCCCACAGCAGTTGGCGACAGCGTCCACATGGCAGCAGCGGTCCGGGGTTGGGGCCCACGCAGGCGAAGGCGACGAGACGCGCCTTGCGTCCTGGCTCACTCGTGCGGGCGAGTTCGCTCACCAGTCCGCACTCCGCGCACAGCGTGGTGCCGATGGATGCGTTCTCGACGTTGCAGCCGGTCACGACGCGGCCGTCGTCGGTGAGGGCGGCTGCACCTACCGGGTGCTGGGAGTAGGGGGCGTAGGCGTGGTCGCGTGCGTCCGCGGCGGCGGCCCGCAATGCGTCCCAATCGACATCTGTTTGCGATTCAGGCATAACCGGACGCTACTGCGGGCCGCTGCCGCGGCTTGGCTTATCCCGTCATTCGATGCGCGCTATCTCCTGTCCCTGCTTGGCGGTGCCTTCCTCTTCCACCAGGCAGGTGACCACGCCGTCTATAGGAGCTTCGACATCGACGGACACCTTGTCCACCATGACCTCGGCGATGACCTGGCCGGCCTTGACGGCCTCACCCGATTGGACGAACCAGGTGGCTACGACGCCCTCTGCTTCGGGATCGTTGGACATCTCCGGGAACGTGATGGTTTCGCTCATGCAGTCACCTTCGCGATCGCAGCCTTGATCTTGTCTCGCGTGGGCAGTGCCTCGTATTCCAGGACGCGCGCGTACGGCACTGGAATATCCGGGTAGCACACCCGCTCGACCGGAGCCTTGAGCATGCTCGGATCCTTATCGGCGATGGTGGCGATGATCTCACCGCTTAGTCCGAAGGACTTGTAGTCCTCATCGACGATCACGAGTTTTCCGGTCTTGGCCACCGAGGTGAGGATCGCCTCCCGATCCAGCGGCACGATGGATCGCAGGTCGAGGACCTCCACGCTGGTGGTGCCCTCGAGTTCCTCTGCAACGTCCAGGCAGTGCTGAACGGACATCGACACGCTCACGACCGTCACATCCGACCCCTCGTGAGCGATCGCGGCCTTGCCGATCGGCACGGTGTACTCCTCCTCGGGTACCGGCCCGATCGACCGCGGGTTCTTGGCCATCCACGGCAGACCCATGACGCCCTTGTGGAACATGAAGACCACGGGGTTGTCGTCGCGGATCGCCGAGATCATCAGGCCCTTGGCGTCGTACGGATTCGATGGCGCAACGACCTTCATGCCGGGCATGTGGGCGAAGGTGGCCCACAGGCACTGCGAGTGCTGGGCGGCATCGGAATAGCCGCCGCCCACCGCGGTCATGAGCACCATCGGCACATTGACGTTGCCACCGGACTCGTAGTGGATCTTGGCCATGTGGTTGTAGATCTGGTCGAAGCACACACCGAAGAAGTCGACGAACATGAGCTCGACAACGGGTCGCATGCCCTCGACGGCTGCGCCGATCCCGGCACCGATGAATCCAGTCTCGGAGATGGGCGTATCGATGATGCGGGTGGAACCGAACTCCTCGAATAGCCCTCCGGTAGATCCGAAGATGCCTCCGTAAGGTCCGACATCCTCACCCATCACGAACACATCGGGGTTGCTGCGCATCTCCTGGGCGATGGCCTCGGAGATCGCCTTGGCTGTGGTGACCCGGCGCGTGCCGGCGTCGACAGTGGCAGTCATCTGGTTCTCCTTTCGTATGAAACGTCGTTGTTGGGTGCGCCGGTCACGCGAACACGTGCAGGTAGGCGTCGCTGGGCTTGGGTTCGGGGCTGGAGGTCGCGAAATCGATTGCTGCTTGCACTTCGGCTTCGGCTTCGGCCTTGATCTGCGCCGCCTCTTCCTCCGTGATCAGCCCAGCGGAAATGAGGCGCTTTTCGTAGGCCGGAATCGGATCACGCTCATTCGCCTCGTTGAGCTCGTCGCCGCGATAGGCCTGCGCGTCACCTTCGAAGTGGCCCCACAAGCGCACCGTGTGGATCTCCAACAGGGTTGGCCCACCACCGGCACGTGCGCGATCGACCGCGGTCTTACAAGCCTCGTAGATCATCTCGACGTCATTGCCCTCCACGCGCTGCGATGGCATGCCGTACGCGGTCCCACGCAGCGAGCCATCTTTGATCGGTGTGGCGGTGTCACGGGCAACGGAGATCGCCCAGTCGTTGTCCTCGATGATGAATATGACCGGCAGTTTCCACATCGCGGCCAGGTTGAGCGCTTCGTGGAAGGCCCCCTGGTTCGCTGCTCCTTCGCCGGCGACGGCAACCGCAACGTTGTCGGTGCCCTTTCGGCTGAAGGCGAGAGCCTGTCCAACCGCAACCGGCATGCCTTCGGCGATGATGCCCGAGCAAGAGAAGT
>Ga0180430_10004077_pt1 | contig 12408 bp, 5 predicted proteins | sample SS_ome_9_FD_132999 | JGI IMG/M metagenome (GOLD analysis project Ga0180430, IMG submission 132999) | Hypersaline lake sediment archaeal communities from the Salton Sea, California, USA - SS_1_S_2 metaG | ecosystem: Environmental > Aquatic > Non-marine Saline and Alkaline > Hypersaline > Sediment... | reverse complement strand
TGGGTGGGTGCCTATTGCGCCGCCTCCGGATCCAGTTTCAATGAGTTGCGCCGGCCGCAATACCGTGTAACGGAGTTTTAGTCCCATGGCAGATGCGAAAAACGTCTCGAAGCAGTATATCCAGGAGGAGGCGATGTCCGACCTCTGGAATGTATGGTATACCGAACTGCACGACGGACTTTCGGGATTGACGATCAAGGTGGATCGGATTCTGAAGTCTGACCAGTCCGAGTTTCAGCGGATCGATGTGCTCGACACCAAAGACTTCGGCAAGATGCTGGTCCTCTACGGCTCGCTCATGGTTTGCGACCGGGACAATAACGCCTACAACGAGATGTTGGCCCACGTGCCGTTGTTTGTGCATCCCGATCCCGAGGATGTCTTGATTATCGGCGGTGGCGACTGCGGCTGTCTCACCGAAGTGATGCGCCATCCTGAGGTCAAGCAGTGCACGATGTGCGAGATCGATTCCAAGGTCGTTGAGACCTCCCAGGAGTTCTTTCCATACCTGTGCGAGGGAGTCTCCGACCCGCGGGCGAATTTAGTGTTCGAGGACGGCAAGAAGTTCATCGAGGATTCCGACCGCAAGTACGACGTTGTTTTGCTTGATCTGTCAGATCCGATCGGCCCCGCTGCGGATCTGTTCCAGAAGCAGTTTCACCAGACGGTATTCGACAAGTTGAAAGACGATGGCATCCTGGTTGCCCAGACGGAGTCACCGTTCTACAACCAGGAAACGGTCAAGTCACTCTACGCCAATCTCAAGGATATCTTCCCGATCGTGAAAATGTACACCTGCTTTATGCCGATATATCCTTCTGGCTACTGGTCATTCGGTTTCTGCAGCAAGAAGTACGATCCCCTGTCGGGATTCCAGAACGACCGCTACACGAAGCTTGCGCTCAAGACCCGATACTACAATCGAGAGACCCATCACGGGTCGTTCGCTCTCCCACAGTTTGTGCGCGAGTTAGTCGATTAGGCTTGGCTGACAGCCACAGAAAGACATGAAAAAGGGCCGAACAAACTCACCCAGGTTCGGCCCTTCATCTATAATAACAAACCCGATTGCTACATCATTTCATACACACCAGAGATCCGAAAGTTCATACTATTCGACTCTCCGGACAAGAAATTGAAGCCGTCAAGAAACATCGACGGGTTCGCATGCACGTCCACATGCAGGCGATTCCAGTGGAAACCGAATCCCAGATAGGTCTCGTTGTCGGGATACTTGTAGGTGGTTTCGTTGAGCGCCGTAACCAGGTCTTGCTCGACCTTCTCGGTTCGCCAGAATGAGGTGGCACCAAATCGGACATCCATCCATTTGAAGACATCGGCGTCAAAGCCGATTTTGAAGTAGGGCAGCGTGGTGATGTCGGTCTTCACCTCGTTGAGTTCGTCGTCCGGCACATCGAGGGTCTTCTCGGTCATGTTGTCCAGCGAAAAGCCAACATCGATCACGGTCAGCACATTCTTGGCCGGCGTGTACTGGAGACCGGCGCCCAGTTCGATGGCCGTGAAGTTGGTCTCGACAGTTTCGTTCAGTTCCTGAGTCTCGGCATCATAGTGTTTGGAGTTGTACTTGCCGTAGCGAATAGCGGCGTGCGGGATGATCGTGCTGGTGCTGTTGAGCTGGTGGAACATCCGAGCCATCATGTGGAATCCAAGGTTGCCATCCGGCTCACTAAGAGTAACCTGCTGAGCAGGCTGGGCGTCCGGCTGATAGGTACCCTTGTCGGTCCAGCCCATGAACTCCAGGCCGGCAGAAAGATCAAACTTGTCACCGTCGGGCGTGAAACCAAAGTCGAAACGATAGATGTTGAAAGATTTCTCATCCTTGACCGTGGCCGTATTGGCCTCCGAGGAGGAATGGCGCATCCCGAAGTGGGCGCCGAACTTGCCATCGCCGAGCATACGAGCATAGTACAAATCAAGACGTTTGTTGCTCAGAGGCGTGTCTTGACCAAGTCGCGTGGGCAGATCGATCGGGCTGTAAGAGTGCACCTCCGGGGTCCCGTTGTGGAGATAGGCGCCCAGCACCCAAGGCTTGTTTTCGTTGAACTTCAAATGTACTCCAAATTGAGTGAAGTCTTCGGATGCAAACTCGCCAATCGCCAGATTGGGATAGTCAAACAGGCGTGATGGGAAGATGACAATGTTGTGCTCGTCGAGCAGGATCGTGTTGTTGTCACCCATGGTCATGACGCGGGTCTCCGAAGCCGCGATCGGCAGCGCCAGCGCCAAGAGTAAAATCGTTACCAGTGATTTCTTCATGTGCAGATTCCTATTCTAAAAGAGTATCCTGTTTATCTTCGCTAACTCCGATTTACATCGGTAGACAACAAACTGACTTCGAGGTCGTTCCCACAACCAACCGGCCTGCTAGTCGCGTAAGCTGCCCGCGAGGTTACTTCACCGACTGCCAGATCTCCTCCAGCTCCTCGAGTGAGTATTCGGAAAATCCACGCCCTGACGCCTTGACGGAGGCCTCCAGCTTCTCGAATCGAGAACGAAACTTCTCCAGTGCCGCTTTTAGCGCTCTCTCCGGATCGATTTCCAACTTTCTAGCGAGAGAGGAGGTTACAAACAGCAGATCGCCAATTTCATCGGCCATTCTCTCCTTGTCACCCGTGTCTATAGCCTCTTTAATCTCCGACGTTTCTTCGTCGAGTTTGTCCAGAATATCGCGGGCTTCCTTCCAGTCGAATCCGACTCCTCCCGCCTTCTCTCCGATCCGAAAGGCCATGGTCAATGCCGGCATGGAACGGGGCAAACCGTTGAGAACCGATTTCTTCTCGCCGCTCTCGATTTTGATCTTCTCCCACTGGTCTCGGACTTCGTTGGGCGACAGTTCATTGCGCTCTCCGAATACGTGGGGATGCCGTTTGATCAGCTTGGCAATAATGCTCTCCAGAGCCTCGTCGGTCTCAAAATGGCCCTGTTCGGAGGCCAGCTGACCGTGAAAAACTACCTGGCACATGAGATCCCCCAACTCCTCCTTGAGCTCGTCGGGACGACCGTTCTCGATCGCCTCGGCAACCTCATAAGCTTCTTCAATGAGATAGGGGAGAAGACTGCGGTGGTCCTGTTTTCGGTCCCAGGAGCAACCTTCTGGAGACCGAAGAATTGCCATCAGAAGCTTCAAACGCTCCCAGGCCGGCAGGGATTTGTCGAACAGGCGAGCTTTAGAGTCGGACATAATTGACGATAATACAACTTGTGCAACTGTTTGCCAACCAGTTTCCGGCTGGAACCTTGACAAGCAACAGGAGCCGAACTATCTTCACCTTCCGGCCACCGAGAGGGGCCAGTTTTAGTTTATGGACCAAACATCGTAACCCCGACAAGTCATGAGCAAAGAGCAAAAAGAGAAAAAGAAATCAACAGCTTACGCCGCAGCCGAAGTTGAGGAAAAGCTTTACAAGCGCTGGCTTGACCGGGGCTTCTTCAGTGGCCAGCCGGAATCCGGAAAAGACTCCTATTCGATTGTCATTCCTCCGCCGAACGTGACCGACCGTCTCCATCTGGGACACGCCCTGAACAACACCATTCAGGACATTCTCATCCGCAAACACCGCATGGATGGCAACGAGACCAACTGGTTTCCGGGATGTGATCACGCCGGAATCGCCACTCAGGTAGTGGTCGAAAAGCAGCTTGCCAAGGAAGGCACCACCCGCCGCGAAATGGGTCGCGAGAAGTTCATTGAACGAACTTCCGATTGGTCCAATCAGAACAAGGAGATTATTCTCAGCCAGCTGCGCAAAATGGGCTGCAGTTGCGACTGGGAACGGACCCGCTTCACCAAGGACGACGGCCTCTCCCTGGCGGTTGCCGAGGTGTTTATGCACCTGTACAAGAAGGGCTGGATCTACCGCGGCCACCGCATCGTCAACTGGTGCCCCTCCTGCCAGACCTCGTTGTCCGACGACGAAGTCGAGCACCAGAATTTCGACAGCAGCCTCTGGTACATTCGCTACAAGCTCAAGGGCTCTGACGAATTTCTGACGGTCGCCACGACCCGACCCGAGACTATGCTCGGCGATACGGCCCTGGCGGTTTCGCCCAAGGACAGTCGTTTCAAGAAGTACATCGGCAAGACCGTCATCCTGCCGCTTCTGGATCGCGAGATTCCGATCGTTGCCGACAGCTATGTCGATCCCGAGTTCGGCACCGGTGTTGTCAAAGTCACACCTGCCCACGATCCGAATGACTTCGAAATCGGCCGCCGGCATGATCTTCCCGAGGTCAACATCCTGAACATCGACGGCACTCTCAACGAGAATGCCGGCAAGTTTAAGGGGATGGACCGTTACGAGGGCCGCAAGCAAGTGATCGCCGAACTCGAGAAGCGCGGACACCTGGAAAAGACCGACAAGTACGACTTGGCTGCAGGTACCTGTTATCGCTGCCACAACGTCATCGAACCATATCTTTCAAACCAGTGGTTCGTGAAGATGAAAGAGCTGGCCCAGCCGGCCATCGACGCCGTCAACGACGGCACCGTTCGTTTCCATCCCGACCACTGGCGCAAGACCTATATGTACTGGATGGAGAACATCCGCGACTGGTGTATCTCCCGACAGCTTTGGTGGGGCCACCGTATTCCTATCTGGTACGCCGAAGACGGCACCGCCTTTGCCTCGATCGATCGTCCCAAGGCCGAGGACTGCCCAGGATACGATCCCGAAACGCTGGTTCAGGACGAAGACGTCCTCGACACCTGGTTTTCTTCCTGGCTCTGGCCCTTCTCGGTGATGGGCTGGCCGGAAAAGACGCCCGAGCTTGAGAAGTTCTATCCGACCAAGGTTCTCAGCACCGCTAGCGAAATCATCTTCCTCTGGGTGGCCCGCATGGTCATGGCCGGCTACGAGTTTATGGGCGAGGCACCCTTCAACGATGTCTACATCCACGGCACAGTCCGCGACGCCAAGGGCATCAAGATGTCCAAATCGCTGGGCAATGGTATTGACCCGGTCGAAATCATCGAGCAGTTCGGCGCCGATGCCCTCCGCGTCTCGATGGTGCTGGCCACGCCCGACGGTCAGGATCCTTTGATAAGTAAGAACACGTTCGAAATAGGTCGTAACTTCGTCAACAAGCTGCACCAGGTTTCGCGTTTTGTCATGATGCGCCTGGGCGATCGCCCAGCCGTCGTTGACAAGATCGACGATTCCGATCTGGTAATTTTCGACAAGTGGATCCTATCACGTCTGCAGGGTACGATCAACGCTGTGGAGAAGGCTTACAGTGAGTTCCGCCTGGCCGCGGTAGGGAAGACGCTCTACAACTTCGTCTGGAACGATTTCTGCTCCTGGTATGTCGAACTGATCAAGCCCGACCAGCCGGATCAACCGATTCGCGAGGGCTCCATCAATATCGCCACTTATGTACTCGACAAAATACTGAAGCTGTTGCATCCGATAACGCCGTTCGTGACCGAGAACACTTATCTCGAACTGGTCGGTGCCAATGGCGATGAAACCACGCTCACTTTCGGACCCTGGCCTTCCAGCGATGACAAGTATATCGACGAAGCTCTGGAACAGCGCCTGGAACAGATTCAGGCGGTGGTTGTGGCGGTGCGTTCGGTTCGCTCCGAACTCAACGTTCCCCCGGGAAAGAAGAGCGACTTGTATGTTCGCGTCAACGAAGCTTCTTTCGGGGAGTTGCTGCAAGATCATATCGAGTACTTCCGCTCTTTAGCGCGGGTCGAGAAACTCCATACCGGAACCGATGTCAAGAAACCGCCGTTGTCGGCCTCGACCGTCATTTCTCAGGCGGAGATCTTCATTCCGCTTGAGGGCCTGATCGACATCGAACTGGAGAAGCAACGCCTCGAAAAGGAACTGGGCAATCTCCGCAACCAGCTCGAGAAGGTTTCCCGCAAACTGGCCAACGCCGACTTCCTCGCCAACGCTCCCGACAATGTGGTGGACAAAGAGAAGGCGAAGAAGGAAGACTACCAGGAACGGATCGAGCGCCTGAACAAGAATCTCGAACAGATTCTCGGCTGGTAGTATCTAGCTGACCATTCCGAAAATGATGACGCCATTGCATTGCGATGGCGTTTTCAATCTGGATAAATGTTGACACGATTCCACGACCGAGCTATATTGAAATCGCAGGGAAAGGGTCGTCCCTGTGGCGGATTACGTTCGGAATTGACATCTTGCTACTTCAGGGTTGGCACCTCGCATTGAGCCCCACTCATGCATCCATACCGCAGCCTTAGTATGTCTACGCGCGAGTTCTAGTTGTCCACGAGAGGGATATCGGAGCGCTCCGTTGCAGACGGAATGCAAGTCGTGGACCAGCATTTCGCCGAAGAGTGAGTGTTGCGCGAGAGAAAGGGATCGGCCTGCCATGGCCGGGAAGGAGGACCTTATGAGACAGTGCTACGGATGGATTCTGATACTCACCTTAATGATCATCCTGCCAGCCACGACCTACGCCGCCAAGGAAAAACCGGCCAGCCTCACTCCGATCAATCCCCTCCTTCTCAAACAGGGCGAGTATGCTTTCCCCTATGAGTCCGGATACTCCAGCTCCTCCGGTGTTTCTACCGAGGCTACTTCGTCTCTGGGTGAACTCCAATCCACCACTGCCTCGCCCGGTGTCATTATCGGCGATACCTGGTATGACTATCAGCACAACGGCCGCATGCCACGCATGGTAGATTGGGGCTACACTCCTGAGGATGGCTTCATTGTCCACTTCACCTGGATGGACCTACCCGGGCCGGTCCTAGAGCATAGGAAATCTGCCTACAACGCCTACCTTGGGGCAACCGGTACCTTTATTGGAGAATGCTACGTCCAGCCTGCCGGCGACTATGCCGGATATGTTGCGCTGGACGTGACCGATGCTAACGAGGCGGTTATCGCTTGCCACAACGATCAGGGCGCCGGTTCTCGCCCTATGGTCTATTGGGATTTTGCTCCGGCCTGGTGCTTCTTCAGTACCGGATCGCGCGTTCCGGATTCGTTGATGCGATGGGACGGAGGAATCCACGATCCACCGCTCGACCTGATTTCGACAATTTGGCCGGACATGATATACCAGGAAGTCCCGGGCCATGTCCCGGTGACTCATCTGTTCTGCCAGCAGTCACAGCCCAACGCGGCCGATCCCCAGGCGATATATTACTTTCGCAAGGAGGGTGTCAAGGAGGTCGGAGATTGGGACTTCCCACCATATGTTGTCGACACCGTCTTTGATATCGCCCAGAGTGTGACCGCCTCCTCGACAAGTGGGAAGATGGCCCTGGCCTGGATCGCTAACCGTCCCGCGGATGGCGACCCCGACACGGCCTCGGCCAACGCCGGTCAACAGTTTGTCCAGTGGGACAACGATATCTACTATCAGGCTTCACTCGACTATGGAGTTACATTTCTACCCCGTGTCAATCTGACCAGCTATCAGGACGGTGAGGCCGGACACCGGCCTTACACCGACATGTCCCTGCTCCTCGATAGCAACGACGACTTGCATATCGCCTGGAATGGACGCGTATGGCCCGGCGATGCTAATCAGGGAGGAGAGGCCGGGCTCTACGCCTGTCGCATGTTCCACTGGGGAGAGAACCTGGGAACCGGCGGTTTCGACGGCTCAGGCGATGCCATAATACGCACTGCGGCCAACCTGGAGTGGGACCAGACTACCTGTACGGCCGGAGCCTGGAATATCCAGGGGTCCAAGATGACGCTGTCGGAATGTAACGGCAAGCTATACTATTTGTACGTCCAATACAACGACATCCCCGCCGGTGTCGAGGATGACTGTGCCGAGCGCGGTCTGAGCGGCGACGACATAACCGGCGCCGCCAACGGCGAGTTGTACATGACCGTTTCCGCTGACGGCGGACTGACCTGGGAGCAACCTCGCAACCTGACCAACACCCGCACGCCCGGCTGCGATTCGGCCACCGGTGTCGGTGGTCCCTGTGATTCCGAGAACTGGCCCTCGATGGCCCGCTTCGGCACCGATCACACCGGCAACATGTCACAAGCCTACGTGTTAGACCCTACTGGATCGTATGCTGGGAGTCACTATCTCGATATTCAGTTCATCCACGACAACGATCCCGGTGGCATCGTCCAGGATGAGGGGACCTGGCAGTTGGCCGAGGTGCAATGGTTCCGCATGCCGTGCTACGAGCCGGTGCCCTGTTTTTGTCCCACTCCGATCTTTGAGGAAATCGGTTGGCCGACAATCGCCGGCCACGGCGAGGAAATCTCGCGCCCGGCCGCATGGGAAAACTACGGCAACAACGATGTCACCATGTCGGTGAGCGTGTTTGAGACTAACGGTCCGACCGGATGGCTGACAACCAGTTTCCCCTCCAGTTTCACGGTTCTGTCAGGATTCGACAACCGCGTTGACGGCGAAGTCATTATGAACACGGGAGGAATCGTCAACTCACCACCCGGTGTCATCTATTTGCAGGGTGGGCTGGTTTTCTCCGGCAATTACGTGACCAGCCCCGACACCCTGCATGTTGAATGCTGGGTGACCGGAGGATTTGTACCGGTTGTATACGACACCGCTCATGCCGGTTGTATGGCCCTGACCTACTCCAATAGCGGAAACGCGGGCAACTCCGGCGAGGGAGGAGTCAATCTCGATTTCTTCAACTACGGTGATTGTGACTACGTGGAAGAGGGACACGTGGACACCATCCCCGGCGATGCCGACGTCTATCTCTACGACGGCTCTCCCATCATCTGTTGGAGAGATGAGACCGACACCGTCCGCTGCAACTACAGCATGTTCCAGGAGTATCCCTGGGGCGGACATGGATTCGTCCCGAAGTCAGGATTCGACACGGCCGATTATGGCAACTATCTGACTTATTCAACCGAGTTCATGACACAGGATTCCTCTATCGGCCTAACTCGCACGCTGGTGGCTCCCCAGGGCGACACCTGTGACTTCATTGCCGCGATCACCAAGGTCTATTCGGAGAATGGCGAGTCGCATTCTAACCTGATTATCGGCGAGGGCATGGACTGGGATATCCCGGCTGACTCCGGTTCCTGGAATCGCGCCGGGTTTGACTCCGGACTGAAACTGATGTACCAGGTCGGCTCCGAATTCACCGACTCGCTCGGTGACATTCTCGAGTGTCAGGACAACAATCAGCGCTTTGGCGGAACGACGTTCCTGAAGATACTTGAGAACGGACAGGCATCGGACTTCTTCGCCAACATGTACACCATGGACAACAGCACCCAGGTATACGGAGTTGGTCACTTTGTGGGAGACTCGCTCTGGAAGTACATGGGTGAGAACACCGGCTATACGATCTCTGACTCGACAGATGCCGACCTTCACATGGTGTTCACGTACCGCAACAACTACACCCTCGGGCCCGAAGACACCCTAGCAATCTATACCGTCTATGTCACCGGCAAGGACGGCTTGAGCGATTACACTCAGCGAGTAGAGAAGGCTCGAGCCTGGGCCTGCGCCAATCTCGATTACGCCGATGCGCCGTGTTGCGAGATCCCCGGCGACATCAACAACAGCGGCGAGATCGACATCTCCGACCTGGTTGCAATTGTTAGCTGCATGTTCCAGGGAGGGACTTGTCAGTTTTGCATTGATTGTCCTGAACTGTGTGACTTTAACGGTGATGGGGCTCCAATGCCCGATATCGCCGATCTGGTCTACCTGGTGGCCTACATGTTCTCAGGCGGGCCACCACTACCGCCGTGCGGAGGTTGCTAGAATGTCCGTTCTGCACAAACTAAGGAAATAGAGAAGGACTGCGCCCAGGGACTAGGCGCAGTCGGTACAAGGAAACAGTGTGACGTGTGAGACATTTAAGACAAGGGAGAGGTAAAATGACCAACCAAACTCTCAGACTTATAGCTACAGTCCTCATCATATGTACCGCTCTAGTCGGAACCGCCGGATCCGCCGACAAACCACCGCCTCATCGACCTGACAGCGCCTTCCCAACCTCGCCATACAACTCGAATCTAAAGGTCCAACAGGGACTTGCCGCGAATGATGGCGCCGAAACGCCCGGGACATCCAGCTCCGGAACTAAAGCAACCCAGTCCCTCGGTGAACCTTTGTTCGCCACTTCGGCCTCACCCGGTGTGGTCATTGGCGATACCTGGTACGATCAGCAACACAACGGTCGTATGCCGCGGATGGTTGACTGGGGTTATTCCGATGTCGAAGGTCTAATAGTGCATTTCCTGTGGACCTATCTTCCTGACAAAGTGTTTGAGCACCGCAAATACCAGTATGCCGCCTATTTGGCTCAGTCCGGTACTTTCGTTGCACCGACCAGCGTGCAGCCGGCCGGAGATTACGCCGGATTTGTTGCGTTGGACGTCACCGACGCCAACGAAGCTGTGGCTTCCGGCCACAACAATCAGGGAGCCGGATACCAGTCGCACACGTATTGGGATTTCGCTGCAGGCTGGGCGTTTTTTGGCACCGGTTCGAGAGTGCCCGACTCGGTCTCCGCATACGGGACCGGTCTGAACTGGCAAGTCGACTCGTTGAAATCAATCATCTGGCCGGATATGATCTATCAGGAAGTACCGGGCGAGACCCCGGTATTGCACATGTTTGCCCAAGTGTCTGAACCAAACGCGGCCGATCCCCAGGCAATCTACTACTTCCGCAAAGAAGGGGCAAAGGAAGCGGGCAACTTCGACTACCCGCCCTATGTCGTCGACACCGTCTTCGACATCGCTCAATCTCTGGCCGCGTCCAACACCACCGGCAAGATGGCCCTGGTCTGGATCGCCAACCGACCCGACGACGGCGATTGCGACACTTGCTCCTCGCAGCAGGGACAGCAGTTTGTCCAGTGGGACAACGATATTTACTACCAGATCTCTACCGACAGAGGCGTCACATTTGAACCAAGAGTCAACATGACCATGAACCAGGACGGCGTCGACGGCTATCGTCCGTACACCGACCTTTCGCCTCTCATTGATTCCAACGACGATTTGCACATCGCCTGGAATGGACGCTACTGGCCGGCCGATGCCAACAGCGGAGGAGATGCCGGGCTTTACAGATGCCGCATGTTCCACTGGGGACAGAACCTCGGAACCGGTGGTTATGATGCCCAGGGCGATGCCATCATCCGTACCGCCGTCGATCTCAACTGGGATCAGACGGTGTGTACTCCCGGAAGCTGGAACATTAACGGTGCCAAAATGTCGCTCTCTGAGTGCGACGGAAAGCTCTATTACTTGTATGTCCAGTTCAACGACATCCCGGTCGGCATCGAAAACGACTGTGCCGCACGCGGTTTGGATGGGACGGATATCACCGGCGCTGCCAACGGCGAACTGTACCTAGCCGTGTCCGACGATGGTGGACTCACCTGGGACCAGGCTCGCAATCTGACTAACTCTCGTACCCCTGGCTGTGACTCTGCTTCCGGCATCGGTGGCGAGTGTGATGCCGACCATTGGCCTTCCATGGCCCGTTTCGGGACCGACCACACCGGCAACATGACCGGCATCGTAGCACTGGACCCGTCCGGAACCTACGCCGGCAACGACTATCTCGATGTCCAGTACATTAACGACAAGGATCCGGGCAGAATCACCGGCGATGAAGGCACCTGGCAACTATCGCCGGTGAAGTGGTTCCGGCTGGCCTGTGTCGAGCCGGCACCCAACCCGCAGCTTTCGCTGTCACGTCAGTCGGTAGGATTCCCAGAGTACACTCAGCACGGCGTGCCGAAGGCCTACGATCTTACACTTGAGAATCTCGGCAACATAGACGTGACCGTCAACGTGAGCACGATCGAGGAAGTCGGTCCGTTCTCCGGTTGGCTGGCCCACGACTTTGGCGCCAGCACAACAATTCTCCGAGGCGTTGACAACACAGTCGAGGGCAGCTTCACCCTCAACAACGGCGGCGTAATCAACTCGCCGGGGACGATCGCTTATCTCAAGGGTGGTTTGGTGTTCACCGGCAATCAGTTGACCTCGCCCGACACGCTGCCGATCGAGTTCTGGGTGACCGATACCCTATTCGCTCCGACCTGGGATACGCTTGCTACCTCTTGCGTGTCGCTGTTGGTACAGAGCAACGGTAACTTCGGCGATCAGGGAAGAGGTAGAGTCAATCTTGACTTCTTCAATACCGGCGATTGTGATACTGTCGACTCGATTCCCGGAGAAACCGAGGTGTATCTCTATGACGGTTCGCCTGTTATCTGCTGGGTAGATGAAACCGATACCGTGCGCTGCAACTACTCGATGTTTGGAGAGGGACTCCTCTCGGAGCACGGCTTCATACCTATGTCGAATTCTGACGTCGTCGACTCCGGTAGTTACACCCTGCATACCTCGGAATTCGTCACGCGCGACACCGCTATTGGCCTCGAAAGAACCTGGGTGGCACCCGACGACGACT
>Ga0180430_10004074_pt1 | contig 12414 bp, 5 predicted proteins | sample SS_ome_9_FD_132999 | JGI IMG/M metagenome (GOLD analysis project Ga0180430, IMG submission 132999) | Hypersaline lake sediment archaeal communities from the Salton Sea, California, USA - SS_1_S_2 metaG | ecosystem: Environmental > Aquatic > Non-marine Saline and Alkaline > Hypersaline > Sediment... | reverse complement strand
GGCGGCCTTGAGCGTCTCCAACGGTTTCCTGGTGAGCGTCTGTTAAATTTGTTAGTGCCAGGCCGAACAAGGCGAGCACCGTATCTACCATCGTTTTGTGGTCTCTTTCCTCGTCGGGATTAAGAAGGTGCTCAATTTTGAATCTTAATACACTTAGCCTTTCGATTTTTTCGGTTATTCTCTCGGTTCCCCATTTTTTCTGGTCCTGGAAATAGACGGAAAGCGTTGTGAGGCACCCCTGATATTCCGATACGCTTTCCCTCAGATCATTTATCCATGCCTGGCGACTCTGCGAAAGGAAGGATTTTGTAGACTGCCACAGGGCACATCGATACATTACAATTGCGGTTATTATCACTCCGACCAGCGGTACAGCTACTCTCACTAATTCTTGCCAAAATTCAGCATTTGAGTTCGAAGCGGCGATTTCCATTCCGGGCCTTCCAATCAAAATGTTGTTAAAATTATTTCTGCCAAATCACGATTCAATGTTGGGAATACGGTTGGGAGAAAATATAAATCAACACAGTGATATATGTTGAAATGCCGTAAATTATTCCCTGATAGAAGTTTAACTGGCACGCCCGGCAGGACTCGAACCTGCGACCCTCAGATTAGAAATCTGATGCTCTATCCAGCTGAGCTACGGGCGCGCATGATTTGAAATCGGGGGAACAGTATAAACCTCAGCCCCCTGAAGGGGAGGAGGTTTTCCGTTTTTTTTGGAGCGCAAGTTGCCACGGGACGTCGCGCGATCAACGATCCGCTTTTCATTTTGAAATTGACGTAAAGGTTTAGGTTGATATAAAAGAGGTCAGATTTCGGGACGGTATGGGTGTGCGTCGGTTCAGCCGGAGTGCTCAATGAGCCCACAACTCGCAAGCGGCGAAGAGGATCCCTTCGAAAATCCCAATCTCAAATACTGGTCCAGAATCCTGACAGCCATGGGGAACGAGCACCGCGTGCAGATCCTCGATCTCCTCGCCTTTGGGCAAAAGACCCTGTCGGAGATCATGGAGAAAACCGGACTCGATCGAGACCGGGCCGAAGCGCACCTCGCCATACTCGTCTTTACCTCGCTCGTTCTGAAATGGACCGACGACGAAGGCGACGGCGAGAAGATTTATGCTCTCGATCCCCGGAATTACGATTTTGCGAGAGGCGTCGACAGTTTCGATTTCGGCTCGATCAAGGTCGAATTCCGGTTGGGCCGCTCGCGGCCCGGCAAAAGAGCATTGATCCCGAAAAAGGGCGACTTTCACAGGGCGGTGGTCGAGCTCGGCCTGCCCTGGAGAAAATTCACACCCTTCGAAGTCGAGCGCATCCTCGACCGCGTGGAAGAGTTCATGCACGCCCTCGGCTTCGACTACACGGTGCAGGGGAACGCGATCCGCGCGGCGTTCCTGCAGCGACTCCACTTCGAGACGGTCCACCCCAGGACCAGAATCGAAATCAGCGAAGCCTTCGCACAGGGCAGACAAGCCCTCTGGTTGAACTACCTCAGAATACCAACCCACGAGCTGCCCGAGAAGATCGCTGACGCAGCCTGGAAGATCGAGCAGATCGTCGACGCCGGCGGCAGCGTCGCCATGCGCTTCGGACGGATCCTGCTTGCCAAGATCGAAAAAGAGGGGGACGCCCGCTTTCTGGTCAAGGTCGTCGATAACGTCGCGCTACGCCAGATCGAATCGATCCCAGGGTTCATGAACGATCCAAAGCTCGTCTACGACTTCCTCGACGCGAAAGGCGGCGGCGAAGAAACGGCGTGCACCCTTTGATCCTCTCGCTCCATCACTGAGCACTCTGCACTAACGGAAAATAAACCATCAAAAAATACTAATGGAAATATCAATAAACGACGATACATTCGTGGGGAATAGGATGGTAGGCAGTGGGAGCGCCGCGCGACTCACAGCGCGGCGCTCACCTGGCCTGCAACGGAATGCTACAACGGTCTCCTCTCAACGGGGAGCCCGCAGGGGAGGCGCGTCTCAAGGTGGCGCAAAAAAGAACATTCGAAACGAGGAACTGGGCGGCGGGTTTTTTGCTGATCCTGATTCCGCTCGCCATCGTCACCGCCGTCGCATTCTGGCACACGAGCCGGATGACGGCCGAGGCCGCTCACCTCGAGCAAGCGCTCGCCGACAGCGAGCTCGACGACGCGGTCGAGTGCGTCCACGCTTTCTGCGCCGCCTGGCAAAAGAGCCTCGAGCGGCAGGCGATCGACGGCGTCGCCGTGGGGCAAGGGGTGATTGCGGGTAAGGAGGGGATTTCATATTCAGACGCAGCGATCGCGCCCCTGGCCGACGAGATCGGACGCCTCCTCTGGCAGAGGTGCGCCATCTTCCGAAAGGTCAACGCCCGGGGCGATCTTGTCGCCGTGTCGACCAACGTGGCCGCGCCTGACGGATCGCGCCGCGTGGGAGAGACGATCACCGCCTTCGACAGGGACGGAATTCCCAATCCCATCGTGACGGCGCTAATCGAGGGCGCGACCCACGTGGGTCGCACTAAGGTGGATAACGCCTGGTTCACCGACGCTTACGGTCCGATTCTCAACAGCGACGGAGAGCTCGTCGCCGCCCTCCGCGTCTCGGTCCGCCAGCAGGAGAGCGACGCGCTGCTCGCCGAGCTCGAGACTTTCATCGATAACAGATCCGAAGATCTCTCCATCCTCGACGCGGCGGGACGCCTCATCTTTTCGAAGGACGCGAACGGCGACGGCGCGGCGCTCTGGGACGCACCCGGCGCGCGCGGCGGCCTGGTGATCGACGAGATCTGCCGCAAGGCGGCGCTTCTCGATCCGGGCGAGGTCGGCCTTCACCGCTACCGGTGGAGGGGCGAGAATCAAGACGCCGCGCGGTGCGAGGTGGCCAGGTTCATCGCCTTCGAACCGTGGGACTGGGTGATCGGCACGGGATGCGGCGAGGCAGCCTATTTCAGATCGCGCGATCGCACCCTGCGCGCCGGAATGGAGGCGCGTGAATCGATCGGGATCACGGCGGGTGTCTTCTTCCTCGCCGTGTCACTGATCTGGTTTGTCCTGGCGCGGGGGATGGCGCGGATCGGACGCGCCGCGCGGTTGATTATTCGAAGGCGTCCCTGACCGCCTTGCCGTAGCGCGTTTTGCCATACTTCTTCAGGAATCCCTTGAGCGCCTTGTGGTCGGGCTCGAGGAGCAGCTCTTCGAGAGTGGCATAGACGTTCTGGGCGGCGATCTCCTTCTTCCATGACTTTGGCGCCTCGGCAGCGCGGGCGGCGGCCTTGTCGAGGCCGAGCAGCGCGGCGATCTCGCTCAACTCTTCGAGCCGGTCGGCCGCGCCCGAAAAATCGGGCATGGGATTGTGCTTCGATTCGCAGAGCGCGATCTCCCAGTCGATCATTTCCTCAACGACACCGTCGGTCACGTTGGTGAAACCCTTCTGCTTCGACGGCCGGTCGAGGGCGTCGAACTTTTTCTGCGCTTTCTTGACCCTCTCCGGCTCCGCACCGAGAAGACCGCCGTAGTAGTCGACGACCACAGCACGCTCGGCGCCGCCAACGAGGTAGAGGGCGATGTCGGTCGCCGCCGCCAGGATCGGATCACCGTGCCGCTCGAGCAGCCCCGGCTCGTAGGGAACAAACACATCGGGCGGCGTGCCCGTGCCCTCCGGTTTGATCTTCCTGATCGGCGTCGCCCGATCGTGCGTGCCCATCCGAAAAGAAAAAAGCTTCGACGGCGCATTGAACATGCGCGGAATGATCGTCGCCCCGCCCGTCGGACGGCCCACGGCGACGGCGCGCCCCGTTTCGGTCATCGCCCAGGTGAAGGTCTCGGCCGAGCTGATCTCGCGCTCGTCCTGGAGCATGATGACAGGCCCGTCAAACTGCCAGTCGCCAGTCGGCTCGAGGGCGCGGCTCGTGCCGAGCGGCGTTTTTTTCGAATAAAACCGCCCCGCCATCGCCCACGCGGCCGAATCGCCGCCGCCGCCCATGCCGCGGCAGTCGAGGATGATCGTCTCCACGCCGCGCAGCTCGTCGAAAGCGGCGTCGAAGGCGTTGCGCGTCGCGTCGTTCATGCTGCCGAGGATCCTGATGTAGCCGATCGTCGAGTTGAGCTTTTCCGAAACGGCCAGACCCTTGGCGTCAACGCCGTCGGGCATGGTGGCCGCCTGGCGCGAAAGCCCCCGGCCGCCCGGCCCCCAGCGCGGGACCTTGACCTCCTCGATCTTCCCGTCTGCGTTGAGAAAGGTGGCGGGGATCAGGTCCTTCTCCATGTGAAAGAACTGGAAGCTCAGCCGCGCGTCGAGAAAATGATCCGACGACCAGCCGCTCCATTGCCGCGCGCGCCGGCGCGTCTCGGCGAGCACGATGCGCGCCGGCCGCCCGTCGATGCGGACGAGCTCGGCGCCGCGGTCGAGATCACGGCTGAACTGATGGCCGTCGGACAGGGCGCGCAGCAAGATCCGCCCCCGGTCGGTGGCGATCCACAGGCCGCCGCCGAACATGTTATCAAAACCGCCGGTGTGTACCGAAACCTTCGACGAGGTGATCCCCGTGTGGCTGTCGGCGAGCACGGCGAGGAGCTGGTAGACGTTGAGGAGATGCGTCTCGTCGTCGGGGCACTCCTTGAATCGCGGCTCCCACTCCTTGCAGACCTTGACCCAGTCGATGTCCTTCTTTCTCAGGGCCGGATACTGGCTCCGCACCGTGCGCTTGAGATAGTCGAAATCCTTCTTGTAGAGGGCGGCGTTCGTGGAACCCTTGGTCGACGCTCCCTTGGCCGATCCCGATTTTTTCGTGGTCTTCGGTTTCTTGCTCGTGATGTTGACGCGGATCATCCACTCCTTGTCCGGCTCGAAGGAGAAACTCCCCTGGCCCGGCCGCCCGAAGGAGGAGTGCGATTTCTTGACCGTCGAGTAACCGACAAAGATCCCCTTCGTGCTCGTGGCGTTGAAGTCGACGACGATCTTGAATTTCCTCGGCGCCCTGATCGGCTCGTCGAAGACGACCTCGGTCCACTTGAAGAGGCCGTACTTGAAAAGGCTGTAGGGCGCCTCGACGGCGGTGAGCTCGTCGAGCCCGCTGTCGCAGACGGAGACGGTGAAGAAGGTCTCCCTGGGATTGTAGCCGCCGCCGTAGGGCTGGCCATAGATCTCGACCGACTTGATCCACCACGATCCGGTCGAAATGGCGAACTCGATCACATGGCCCGCACCGCCATGGCTTTTTTTGTCCGTCATCTCGCCCGTGTCGTGGTGGAGAACCTTTTCGGCCGCCGGTGCCGGAAGCGCGACGATCAGGGAAACAAGGAGTACACATCCGACGATTGGGGGAAATTTGGCCATCGGTCTGTCCTTTTCGCGAGTGGAGAGATAATTCGCCTGGGAGATTATGGCAGATGTTTTACTGTCGAACAAGATGCGGCCTTTGACATCGAGAAAGCCCTTGTGTTCCAGGCCCTTCAAAAAAACAATAGCCTGTGAATCACTTTTGCCATCCATGGCGTCTTCTATTTAGAAAGGCGTTCTTGGAAAATGGACATGAAAGATCTCTCGACCACTCTGAAACCGGAAGACTTCCTCGCCCACGCTGATTTCGTGCACCGCCTGGCGCGGTCGCTGATCGCCGACACGAGCCGCGCCGACGATGTGGTGCAGGAGACGTGGATCGCCGCGCTGCGCCGTCCGCCTGACGAGACGGGATCGGTGCGCGCCTGGCTTGCCCGTGTGGTGCGCAATCTGGTCGCCACCGCCTATCGCGCCGAGGGCCGCCGCGCCAAACGCGAGAAGCGCGCCGCTCTGCGCGAGGCGGTTCCGTCGACGGAAGAGATCTTTCAGCGCGAGGCGATCCGGCGGCGCGTCGTCGAAGCCGTGGTCGCCCTCGACGAGCCCTACCGTTCGGCCGTCGTGCTCCGTTACTACGAGGACCTGCCTCCGAGGGAAATCGCCCTGCGACTCGACCTGCCCGTGGCCACGGTAAGGACACACATCCGCCGCGGCCTCGAAAAGCTGCGCCAGGAATTCGACGCCGACCACGGCGGCGACCGCCGTTCGTGGTGCGTGGCGCTGGCGCCGATCGCGGGGCTCGAACTGCTATCCTCCGCGGCGGGGGGCGCCACGAGCGCCGCTGCCGCGATGACCGGAGCCGTCGCCATGAGTGCAAAAGTGAAGATCGCCGCGATCGTGATTCTTGTATTGAGTTTGGGTGTGGCCCTCTGGCAGATTCTGCCTGACTCTCTTTTTCTGGACGGTGAGATGGAGCCCGCTGTGGCCGAGGGCAGAGCGCGGCTTTTGGTGGGGGAGCGGCTAAAGGTCGATGGACAAAATGATGCTCTCGTCGGCCTTGCCGATCCGGACGGCGAGGACGGTTCCGGGCGTGAGACTATTGCGCCCGATGGATTTTTCATCAAGGGACGGGTGATCGACAGCAAGTCGGGCGCGCCCGTCACCTCCTTCGACTTCAGGCTTGTGAGCGCCGACATGGGGCCCGACGTCTTTTTCTACCTCGCCTCTGCCACGGTGCAAGAGACCGTTCACGACGCCGAAGGCCGATTTCATTTTGCCCTTCCAAGGGGAGGTAAGTACAGGCTCGAGGTCCACAGTTCGCGTTACCAGACGGCGCGGCTCGATAAGGTGGAGATCACTGCCGGCGATGACGCCGCTGATCTCCACGTTGAGCTCGATCCGGGTATGGTGCTGTCGGGCCGAGTGGTTGCCGACGACACGGATCTGCCCGTCCCGGATACTGTGGTCACAATGACGAAGGACGCGGGTATCGATCTGCGATGGCTGCTCGCCGGCCGACCGGAGCGTTGTGTCCATGCGGTGACCGACGAGGAGAGCCGATTCCGGTTGACCGGCATCGCGGCCAAGAGCGACGAGGTCGTTGCCGTCCATCCCGACTACTGCGGGCGGACGGTGGAGATCGATCACAACGAGCTTTCGGGGATCGAAATCCGTCTTTGCCGATCGGACCTGTCGATTCATGGTGTGGCGCTCGACGCGCAGGGGGCCCCCAAGGCGGGTGTCCTCGTCATGATGGGTCGGGAGGATACCCATGTCATCCGATTTACAGTCACCGACAGCGGCGGCAGATACCGGCTGCCGCCGCTGTCGCCCGGAAGGGTGGAGTTGATGGCCGGGCCACCCCCGGGTGAGACAGAGTCGTCATTCGGTTTTCTCCGGGAGTGGAAGAGGGTCGAGGTCAAGGACAAAGACGTGGAGGTGCGTTTTGGTCCCCGCCCCTGGCACATCACCTGGCAGGGAACGGTTTTCGGTTTTGACGATTTACCGGAACCGTGGGCGCTCGTCGGCCTCGAGTCGAGATCGGCCGATCTGGCCGAACTGGAAATTGCGAGCGACCGTTACTACGGTGTGTGCGATCACGAGGGACGTTTCTTGATCGGAAAGATCAAGCCCGGACGCTATGTGATTTCCGTCGGCATCCCCGACGGGGCCTACGCGGGTGAGATCGATACGCTGAACCTCGTCATGCCCGGAACCACAACGCGCGACATTCGAGTCATTCCTCCGGGAAAGTCGGGAAAGCTGGGCGCGATCAGTGGTCGGCTTTTCGACGAAGCGACGGGCGCTCCGCTCGGAAAAAGCCTTGGTGTCAGCGTGAGCGCCCAGAAGAAATTTCAGACGGACAAGGCCTATCATGCCACCATCGATGAGGCAGGCGGCTTTCGTCTCCAGAACCTTCCGGCGGGAATTTACATCGTCCGCGTTTTTGTGACCGGCTACCCGCGCAAACAACTGCCCGACATGGTTCTCGCCGAGGCACAGGTCGTCGACAGCCTCGATATCGCGATGCGGCGCGGGGGCCGACTGCGGATCGAGGTCAGGGGATTGTCGGAAGAGGATCTCAACCATTTCCAGTACGAACTACAGCGCGGCGACGGCCCGCGAGACTGGCATGTAGGACGGCCCGGCGAGGACGGAATCTTCGAGACCGTTTCCGATCTCGCCCCGGGGGTGTGGACCGCTTTTCTCCGTTTCCACGAACTGGGCATTGTGGAGCGGCAGTGCGAGGTGTTCGAGGGGCAGCTTTCGGAGATCGTCGTCGACAAGAGCGACTTGCACTTCTCGTCGATCGAGGTGGCGGTGGAGGGCGTGCTCTTAAAGGCCGACCGATCTCCCCTATCCGGGGCGCGCCTTACCTTCCAGGGGCAGGGGATACCGGGACGCGTCGGGCTCTCGAACGGCGGGTCGGCTCTGACCGGTTCCGGCGGCGGTTTCACGATCGATGGACTCGGCCCCGGCCGCTGGAAGGTTTTTGCCGAGATGGAAAACCGTTCCCTCCTGATCAATTTTTCCGACCTCGTGATTCCGCCGAATCCCGACGATCCACACCTGATCCGGCTCATCGTGCCCGGAGGTTCGGTGACCGGCCGCTTGTGCAACGGCACCGACGATCTCCCCTTCGACGACGACGGCCCCGAATGGTGGGCGTCGATCGTCGACAGCCGGTCGGGCAGAACAGTGAGCGAACACTGCGGCTGGCTTCAGGGACGGCGAGGCAGTTTTTTCAGTTTATCCGGGGTACCGGATGGTGAGTTTTATTTGAAAGTCTACGCCAAGGGCTACAGCCAGTTTCAGACGGCGCCATTCACCTTCTCGGGTGTGGGGGATAAGGATCTCGGTTTGATCCGCCTGACTCCCTCGGGACGGCTTCTCATCATCGTCGAGGACAGGGCAGGGAATCGGATCGAAACTTTTCAAGCATTCTGTAACGGCAAACCTCTGCTCGGCCACCCATGCAGCCCTCTCGCGCCGGGCCGGAAGAGGTGGGAGGGACTTCCCCTCGGACAGATTGAGATCGAGGTCGACGCCAAGGGATTCGAGTCTGCCGTCAAGACTGTCATTCTCGAACAGGATCGCGTCGGCGAGGTGCGCTTTGTGCTCGGCAGGAAGTGACCGATCGCGCCGGCAAGCACGCCCTTGAATCGCTCCACCGCGATGGCTTAGAATCTCCTCCGGTATCACGGTGCCGAAACGGAGAGGATCTGAGATCGGGGCGGTCCTATGAGTGATGTGGCTGGTAAATTTTTCCTGATAGTCGTCTGTGTTGCGCTGCTCGTCGTTGGAGCGGTGTTAGTCCTGTTCTGGCCGCGCGACGAAGTGGACGAGGTCTTGAGCCCCGGCGCCAAAGGCTCGGCTGTCAATGAAGAACAGGTGTTGAACGCGGACGGGTCGGAATCCGTCCGTCCGATCGATGACGAGATGGGAGATTCACGCGAAGCGCTTCCACCGACAGGCCTCTTCATCGCAGGCCGGGTGGTCGAGAAAGGCTCGGCCCTACCGGTCGGCACCTACGGCCTCAGCCTCTATTGGAAGAAAAATTCTCAGTCGCCCACGTGGAAAAAGATGACCTACGAGTCGGTGCGCCACGAGGACGGGCGCTTTCATCTGCCCGTCGAGGAGGGCGGCCTGTACAGACTCAGGATCTCGACCGCCAACCATCTCCGGGGCGAGCCCGATGATTTCGAGATTTCCGAGGGCACCGGGATCGACACGATCCTGATCGAGCTCGATCGGGGGCTCGCTGTCAGCGGCCGCGTGGTGGTCGACGCCACCGATCGGCCCGTGGCCGATGCGCTTGTCTTGAGCAACAGGACGAGCTGGCGCGACCGAGAGCGTTTGTTGTTCGGGCTTGCTCAGAACGCCCCCCATGCGGTCACAGACTCCGACGGCCGCTTCCGCATCGAGGGGCTCTCCTCCGAAAGGCAGACGATCGCCGCACTCCACCCCGATTTCGCCCAGGCAGGAAAGAAGGCCACTCCCGGTGAAACGAAGGGGATCGAGATCAGGCTCAAGGAGGGACATTGTCTCTTCGGCAAGGCGCTCGGCGACGATGGGCGGCCCGCCGCGGGCGTTGCGATTCATACGGCTCATCGCGAAGACCAGATCTCGCGTCCTGTAGTGACCGACAGGGAGGGGGGGTATCGCTCTCCGCCGGTGCGGCCCGGTCTGGTGCAGGCCAGCGCCCGCCCTCCGCCAGATGAAACGGAAGAATCGATCGGTTTCTCCTCGGAGAGCAAGGAGGTCGAGGTCGAAGATGCTGACAGGGAGGTCAACTTCGGCCCCTCGCCGGAGCACGTGACCCTCTGCGGCACGCTGATCGGCACCGACGGCACGCCGCAGCCGGGAGGTACGGTCTTCTTGACGCGCGTTTTCGTCGATCCCACCAAGTTCAACATGCGGGGCGCAAATCACTACACCGGCCAGTGCGACGGCCAGGGGCGTTTCGCGATCAGAAAGATCATGCCCGGCCGTTTCGACGTTTCGGCCGCACTCAACGACGGAACCTTTCCCAACAAAAAGCTGACCCTTTCGCTTGAAAAGCCTGGACGCGTGGAGCAGGACATCAGCTTCGCGGGGCTGATCGATCCCGACGCCACCGGCGTGATCAGCGGCGTGGTTTTCGACGGCGCCACGGGAGCGCCGCTCGCGACCGAAAAAGTCGCCTTCGTCATGGCCTACCTGTCGGCGCAGACCCGGTCTTTCAGCGATTATCTCGGCGGCGAGGGGTGTTTCACGATCGAAAACCTTCCCGCAGGCCAGTACCGTGTTTTTGCCAGTGTGAGTGGCTATCCCGGTTCAAATCACGAAGACATCGAGCTCGCGAAGGGGCAGACGATCGGCAATCTGATCCTCGAGATCCCCGCCGGCGGCGAGATGCGGCTCCGCGTTTCGGGTTTCGGCCCAGACGACCCCAGGGAGCTCAGGGTCACCACGAAGCACGAGGAAAATCCGGGCCGGCAATACGTCCCCTTTCAGATCGGCGACGACGGAAGCTGGGAGCACACCTGGCACTACGCGGTCGGAAAATGGACGGTCACCTTTTCGGTCGACGGCCTCGGTTTCGTGGAAAAGAGCTGCACCGTGGTGCGCGGCGAACTGGTGGAGCTCCTCGCCACACGTGCCGAGTTTGAGACTCTCCTCGTCGACGAGACGGTCACGGTCACCGGCCGGGTTACCTACAGGGATGGGCAATCTGCCGAGGGGGTCACGGTCGCTTTCTACGGAGTCGACGTGCCCGGAATCGACCGCGCGGGGCGTTCGAAGAGCGGTGTCACCGATTCGAAAGGGCGATATACCGTGGAGGGTCTGGGACCGGGTCAGTGGATGGTTCACGTCAATCTTGGTGATGGCCACATGATCAGTTATCCCACCCTGTCCATTCCGCGCGATCCGCCCGCGCTGATCACACACGATCTTGTCCTCGAAGGGGGAACGATGAGCGGCATCCTTGTCGACTCCCTCACGGGGCGCAAATTCGATGAGACAGGACCCGAGTGGTGGGTGTTTGCAGAGAACAAGGAATTGAAACGGGTGGTGAGCCAGATCCAGAACGGGCACAGAGGACCGCGATTCCAGCTCGTCGGACTGCCGCCGGGCGAGTATGTGATCACCGTCAACGCGCGCGGCTACAAGATCTTCGACTCCGAGACGATCGAGCACGACGGAAGGGGCGATGTCGACTTGGGACGATTGGGACTCGAACCGAGCGGCATCGTCGATCTCGCCGTCACAGACAATCTCGGCGAAAAGATCGGTGAGTATCGAGTCCTTTTTAATGGCAACAATCGTATGCAGTGGGAAAGGTCCGATCTTCCCAACGGCCGGATCCGTTACGACAAGCTCCCCCTGGGCGAGGTGGAGATCGAGGTGCACGCCGACGGTTACATTCCGGCTCAGACCAAGGTGACAACCACCCTCGATCGCGTGGAAGAAGTGACGGTCACCCTCGAACCCGAACAAGAGCGTCACGAATGAGGATCCCATGAACGACAAGCAGAACCGCACCTTTTTCGTCTTTGTCTGCCTCGCCTTCCTCGGTCTCGTCGTGGCAGTCGTTTTTCTCTGGCCCGACGAGCCGAGTCCGATCGACGCTCTCGAATCATCGCGCAGCGCCGAGGACGGTTCAGTCTCCGGCAGCGCGATCGTGGAGAGCGACAATGTCGACGCGTTCAGCGAGGAACGGCCGGCCGACGCAGCGGCCGAGACCACGGAGCGCGAGGTGATCGCGCCTTCGGGGCTCTACATCTCGGGGCGCGTTCTGGACAAGGAGACACGCGAGCCGGTGGAAAGCTTCGAGATCGCTCTCTCCCCTGCGGCCGAGAGGATGGGCAATTACGCCATCGGAGGGAGCCCGATCAAGGCCGAGTCTTTCTCCAACGACGAAGGGCGCTTTCGAATAGGCATCGAAAAAGAGGGGCGCTACGATCTGACCGCGTCTTCGGCCCAGTATCTGATCTCATATCTGAACGATGTCGAGGTGACGGCCGGGGGCGGTCTTCACGACGTGGAGTTTTTGCTCGATCCGGGCGCGAGCGTGACAGGCGTGGTGATCGACGATGTCACGGGCCGTCCGATTTCGGGGGTGGTTCTGGGAAGCGGCGCAGGGGCGGGACCGATGTTGATGAGG
>Ga0180430_10004073_pt1 | contig 12417 bp, 8 predicted proteins | sample SS_ome_9_FD_132999 | JGI IMG/M metagenome (GOLD analysis project Ga0180430, IMG submission 132999) | Hypersaline lake sediment archaeal communities from the Salton Sea, California, USA - SS_1_S_2 metaG | ecosystem: Environmental > Aquatic > Non-marine Saline and Alkaline > Hypersaline > Sediment... | reverse complement strand
GCAGTTTTGCTTTCCAGTAAGCGGTCATCCAGCAGCAAATCAAGCCGGGCTACTTCAGCCTCGGCCTCGATTTTTACCTGGACTGCGGCCGGTTGACCAACTTCGATGTTGCCTGCCGGAGCCGACAGCGAAACTTGCAGCGGCGGCGCGACCTCTACATTCAAACTGACCTGTGCTTCGTTACCGGCCTGGTCTACCGCCTGAATGGTTAATGTATGGTTGCCGGGTGGAGTGGCGGTGGTATCCCAGTTAAAACTGTACGGCGCTGTCGAAACCTGAGCCAGTAGTTGGTTATCCAGTGCATAACTAACAGAGTCCAGCGGACTCGGCGATAGAATTTCGGCAGCCAGTTTTACCGTGCCTTTTACGGTTTGGTCGGCGGCGATGTTTTGCGGGGTGATGATGATTTTTCCCGGCGTGGCCACAAACCGACCGGATGTCTGGCCCGGTTGCCCGTCGGGGCCGGTAACGTTAATGATCAACTGGTGGGCCAGTCTATCCGCCTTCAGGCCAGATTGAAACGAAATTCGATAGCCTTTCCGCAGCATTGTCTCCAAATCGAGCAGACGGGCGGATAACTGATCCGGCGTGGTCAAGCCGGTAAACTGTCCCCCACTTAAGGCGGCCTGCGTTTTGAGCGGATGCGGTCCGGTAACTTTTTGGCCCACGCCAAAAATGTAAAGCGGCACCCCGGATTGCTGCAATTGGCTAAACACCTGTTCGGCGGTGAGGCTGCCGGTGTTATCGAAATTATCAGTAATCACCACCACGGCCTTGCGCCCCTCGGTAAATTCATCAAGCATGCCGGCCGCGTCTACCACTGCCTGGTGCAGGGCGCTTCTGTTACCGCCGGGGCTTAAGCGCCCCGCGGCAGCTTGCAGGGCCGTGGTGTTATTGGTAAAGTTGTATTCCAGGTTGACATTATCGGCAAAAGTGAGCAGCGCAGCTTTATCCCCTGGCCCTAACTGGCCCAGCATATTTATCAGAGCCGCTTTACCTTCGGCCAGATTAAGGTCAGTGGTGCTGGTATCCAGAGCCACCACCAACCGTAGATTTTTGAGCGTCTCCGCTTGCACTGTGAGCGGATTTACCGCCGTAGTCTGTACATCTTCGAGCAGGTCGAAATTATCCGCGGTCAGGCCCTCAACCGGGCCGTCTGTCCCGCTCACGGCCAATCGGGCGGTGATTTCCGGAAAATTCTTGCTGTTGAGGCCCGTCAGCCAAACAGACAGCGAATCTTCCTGGGCCATAGTGCCTGTGGCGCCCCTCAACATCAAGAGCAGGAGCAACGCCAGCCCGATCCCCCCGGCTTTTTTTCTGATGATATTCATAAGCAATGACGTTACGGAGTAGCCCACCAATCTTCTTCCTTTTCTGTTGCTGCGTTTGCAGGTGATGATTCTGGTGATGGTGCAGCCGCCTTGATTTTTTGAGCCGGGGCGGTGGTACGGCTGATCGTTTGTTCTTCGACCGCATCCGCCCACGAGTCATCTGTCTCTGTTTGCGGTTGCCGGGGCAAGGCGGCGGTGTCGGTGGGCAACGTTGTCTGCTCCGAGGCCGCCGGTGGTGTCTCCGCTGTTTGGGGCGGGGCGGGCCGGGGCGCGATGGTCGTCTCTGCCAAAGGGGGCGCGGGAGGGGCCGGCTGTGGTTGGGCGGTGGGCGCTGCCGGTCGAGCGCCGTCTGCCTTGAGGGTGACCGCCGCCGGCGAATTTTGGGGCGCAGTCATTTCCCAACCTGTTTTTTGGCGGGGGGCGGCGGCCTGGGCGGCAGGTTCCTGTTTGTGGGGTAACGTAATGCCCCGGGCCGGCATCACCTGCAACCGGTGACGACGGTACGGCAATACCTGAATAACCTGCGATACCGCGGCCTGTTCACCCGGATAGGTTTCGGGGGCGGTAGCCCGGATGACGATACGCCATTGACCGGCCAATGGCTTGCTCCCCAAATGATGCAGCCGGAACAGCACATCTTTTTCGGCTCCGGAGGAGAGCAACGGGCCGGGGGCGATGTCGTAACAACCGGCCTCCATGCCTTCCAGAGTCAGATTGAACCGGGCACCCACCTGCCGCCCCAGATTGCTGACAGTCACAATCCCCTCCAGCGATTGGTGGGGAGCCAGTTGCGTCTGGGGCATATTCAGCGTCAGCCCGATGGCCCGGCTGGTTTGGGTGGCCGCGCCCGCGGTCTGATTGTTGCCGTGAAAAATCAGGGTAAAATCCCCCAGGGTGAATTGTTGGCCCGCGGTCAAAGCCAATACCGAGCGGGGGGCCAATTCTGTTTCCGACTCTGCGCCGACCGCAATCGGAGTTTCGCTCAGGTTGATCAATTTGTAGCCGGCGTTATCGGCGGTGGCGTTAATCAACTGCACATGTAAAGGGGCTACCCCGCCGCCGAATCGTTCTCCCAGTACAATATCATTGGTTTCGGCAGAGCCAATATAAATGATGCCTTTGTGCAACGGGTATTCCCTACGCCACCCCTGCCGGGTGATAACTTCCAGTTGGTTTTGTTGGTCCATAATGATTTTCGATTCTGTCAGAGGCCAAAGCGACGCCGCTCAGCGGCGTAAGCAACGATATTCTCTCCCCACTCTACCCCGGCCCGAATCTCCTCGCGTGTGGCCGGTCCGCCCTGGCGTTCGCCCTGCCACAACAGGCCATAATTATTGGTGCTTAAAATAACGCCCTGGCTGATTTTTACCGCAGAAGCGGCCTCGGCCTGATAACCAACCGGCGGGACGGCAAACACATGGGGATGGGTTAGCAACCGGCTGCCCGGCTCTAACGGTTCGGGTTTCATCCCGGTGGTGTTGAGCATTTTCATAAACGCGGCCTCGGCTTTTTTGTCAACAGGTTCCAGTAACAGCGTGCCGTGGCCGCGCTGCACATAGTTGCGCAGCCCGTTCATATTGCTGTCCGAGAGTGAGAAATCGCCCTGCCCCACCAGATAAATTAGCGTATTGCTGACCACGCCGGGGCCAAGGTCTACATTGTCCTCAACTGTCACGGTTAAATGCCCCTGGTGATTGAGCGTTTGGGCCAGGTAGGTCGCGCCCCGGCCATGCTGCGGGTCGGCCACCTTACCCAGATAACTGACGGCAATTTTGACGGCGGGCGGCGCGCCTGTCTCCTGCCGAAAACGCAAGTCTATTTCATCCGGGCCGGGAAACAACGGGTCCGCGGCGTTGACCAGCACAGAATCCCGACTGCTACGCTGGATACGAGCTAACTCGACGCCGGGGGCGCTGTTCAACGTAACCTGGGCCGAAATTGAAAACTCGCTGTGAATATAGGTGGCCGCGCCTTCCAATTGGCTGCCGCCGGCTGTTTTGGGGGTGCTCTCGCCGTAATTGAGCATCAGATGAAACGTGCCGTCCATTTCATGGCCGATGTCATACGCCACCGGCTGGGGTAACACAATCATCTGTCCCTGCTGGTCAATGGCGATCCCCGGTAAAATATAGACTGCGGTATCTGCCGGGTCGCTGGCGATAACCTCCAGGCCGGTCAGGATGCCGGCCCCGTGACTAAACAGGGCATGCAGGCCGTGGCTGCGACGGTGGTAATCGTGAGCCTCATCCCAAATTGGGGCGGTAATGGCCATGCCGTCAAATGGTTTGATGCGTTTTGCGGGAAATTGTTGTAACAGTTCTTCCAGGTTCATGGTGATTGCTGCCTTGACTATTCGTCTAATTTGAACCAAATTGCAGCCTGAGCGGCAATTTTGTCCTCGGTGATTTGGTCCGGTGGCTGCGGTTTAGCCGGCCCGGCAGCCGCGGCGTCGACCGGCGGCTCCAGGTGTAAGGTGTAAACCGTATGAGCCGGTTTTTGACGTTCAATGATAGCTTCGATGCCTTGCCGCCGCACATCTTCCAGCCGTTTCCGTTCCGCGGCGGTTTCAGCTTCAATCGGGGGCAGGCGCATGGTAACAACAAATGTGTGTGGCGTGTTTTTCCGGCCCAGCGCCACGCCCGGCCCCAGGCGTGCCTCTGGCCCCAGCACAAAGTTTTCAGCCCGATATTCTACAATTTCGGCTTGATGACCGGTGTACAGCTCCAGGTATTTTAGCAGCCCCCAACGGGTGCCCCGGCTGCGGTGCAGGGCAATGGCCCAGCGAATCAAATGCCGGGTGCGTTCTTCCGACCAGGATTCATCAAACTCCAAATCCAGCCATGAGGCCAGCCACGGCAAGAACCGGGTCGGAGTCATGCGAGGGTCAAAATAGTGGGCGACGCTGTCAATCTGGATGTCTATGGGCGCCCAGAAGCTTTCAAACAGCATCAGAAAACGCCCCATCAATTCGTCCTGGTCATACAGTTCCGGCAGATATTGCAGATAACGCCCCTTCGGTTCGATGGAAATGGTGGCGGACTCTGCGGCCATCACCTCCCGGCCCGGGGTGGTCGCCACGGCCTGGCTTTCAAAATTGATCTTCCAGTTGGCCGGCGCTACCCTGGCCTGGGCCTGAAATTCATAACTGGTCCCGGCGGGCATCGGATGGGTCAATTGCCACACTAAAACACGCCCTTCTTTGGTGATTTCTACATACGGCACCAACCTGTTTAAGGCCGGGTCGGCTTGATAATCACCCAGTACCAGGCCATTGGGAACTGTCACCCGGAGCGTTAAATCTGCCAGCGGACGGCGGGCCTCCAGCCGGGTAAAAAATGTGACCAGTTCGCCGGGGTGGCGATGGCAAGAATCGGCCACGTGCGAAACCGCAGCCGGGCTTTCAGCGTTCTCGGGTGTTTTGGGCGGGTCAGTCCGTTGCGTTGACATATCAGGCCTCGTCGCTGTCCAGGTCTACCATCATTACTTCGTGTTGCAGCGAGCAGAGCAGGGCATTGGGGCGCACTCTGACTATTTTTTTGGTGATGGGGGTCAAATCCTGGTCAGTTTCGGAACTCTCCCGCTCCTGGTCGCTAAAGGGTATTTCTTCTCGGGGGATAACCGGCCGCCGACTGAGTTGCACATCCAGTACATGTTTGACACCCGGTATCCGTTGCACCAACGAGAAAATTTCCGGGACAAACAGATCGCGGCCAAAGGGCCAGCCACCCCAATCGGCGCCCATTAAATCATCAAGCTCTTCCGGATTCTCGGCAATGTTCAGGGGGGTGATAAAGGTGTTGAGGCTTTCGATAATCCGGGCTTTGACAATTTCCGGCTGCACAAATTCCGAGGGGACGATTTCAAGATGAGCCTTGACCCCGATGTATTCCGGCTCGCGTACGTGTAAGATGGTAGTCAGCAGGCGATATTTTTCCAGATGCTCCTCAATCATCGTGGCTAATGATTCGTCCACTTGCAGTCGAGACAAATCACCGGCTCGCAGTGAGTCGGCCACAGAGGGCACCACCAAGATTTCGACCACGCCGGGGGCCAGCCGGCCTTTGCTGTTTTGCGGTACATTGCATTTAACCCGTTCAACGGAGCGAGTCGCGGCCAGGGCCAAATCTTCATAATCTTCCGGGGTTACGGCCCGCTGCTGGGCCCGCAGCTCTCGCCTGGCCCGCTCTTTTAACTCATCCATACCTTCCTGGTCGCGCCCGCCGGTAGCCCGGTTGAGGTTGGTCACCCGCGATACGTAAGCCAGGGCCGTCGTCAAGCCTTCCAGGCTGTTAACCGGCAAATTGCCTTTGGTACCGCCGCCGTACCGGTAGCGGTTGATGCGTATTTGCCGTCCGGATTCAGGAATGCGTCCGTACTGGCGCACCGTCCCGTCGGGCTGGCGAATAGATGGGCCAAACCAGATTTCGCCGGAGGCGGTATCCATGACAAAATGACGGTCGTAGCGGGACGATTTTGAAAAATCTGCCACGCGCTGCCACGGCACAAACACCAGGTCGCCGTACTGTTTTTCTTCCACTTCCACCCATTCATCGGCGCGCAAATCCAAAATAGGGGCGTACTCCAGATTATAACTCTGGCCGGGGTCGCCGTTGCTGTGGCCCAAAAATTCGTTTTCGACCACGACGGCGTGGGTGGAGGGCACGGTTGCCCCCAAGGTAAAGGCCGATACGTTAATTACGCGGGGTGACTCGGTATACATGCCCTGTTCCGGGCGGCGCGGTTCCAGCCGGCAGCGGACCCAGTAGCCGGGTTTGCCAAACATCTGGTCCGGTTTCATTGACAGCGGCAGGTACAGGGTGATACTGCCCTCTTCGTTGTTCAAACCACCGGTGGTGTCCCGTTCGTCAGGAAAGGTGCTGGGTGTTAACTCCTGCCAAATATCGTTGCCCATAGCACATTCCCATACCCAGGGTGGGTCATCTCGCTTGATGCCGACCGCCTGTACCTGTTGACATTCAAACTCAATCTGCAAAATGTGGCCGTTGATGGGGTAGGTTTCGTCAAACCCCAAATAAAAGGTGTCGCCCTCTTGCGGCTCCTCCCGGTTAAAGGCGTAAAAATCCTCGATGCCCAGCCGGGGCAGATAATTTTTATGAAAATCATCCTGCCGTCGTAGTTGGGTTAATTTCGGCGGCACAATGGTTAGCCGGCGGTCCGTGGTAAAAATAATGTCTTCTTCGCCCATGCTTTGCGAAATTACCTGCGTACCTTGCGGGACAATAACCGGGCTATCATTTTCCGGGCTGATGGGCAAAGAGACGGACAGCCAAAAAGTTAAATCAGTGCGGGCGCTGTTGGCCGGCCGGAGCTGCATGCCCAGCAGTTCCATAAATTTGATGTAATTTTTGTCGGGTACTTTATTGAGCCGGTAAACAATCAGCTCGGTCATCCAGGCGAACAGTTCGATAAGGGTGATGCCCGGATCGCTCAGGTTGTATTCGGTCCACTCCGGGCAGTAGTGGATGATTCGTTTCCGGGCCTCGTCTACCAAATCTCTTTGGAAACGCAGGTCGTCCAGATTGGGAGCAGGTAATGACACAATTTTTCTCCTGTTTAGAACTCTTCTTCCCCGGCCAGGAAGAAGGGGTAGACAATACTGCGGGTGTCGTGGCTTTCTTTGATTAAATAGGTGATTTCCACAAGGATGGCTCCATCGGTGCCGTCGTCGCCAAATGAAACGTCAACATCCTGCACCTCGATGCGGGGCTCCCACAGTCTGAGCGCTTCTTGCACGTATTCTTGCATCGTTGCCAGGACGGATATCCCGCGGGGTTCAAAAAGTAGTTCATACGCCCGGCAGCCAAATTCGGGGCGCATCACCCGCTCGCCGGGCCGGGTTTCCAGAATAATGCGGATAGCTTGTTCGATGTCTCGTTCGCCGCCGGCCAGGGCAATACCGCCGGTAGGGGCAATTTGGAGCGGAAAGGCCAACCCTCGGCCAAGATATGCTTTGCTGTCGGTTGATTTGCTCATAATTTATCAGGGTACGTTGACTGTTGCCTGTCCGGCAAAGTTGATAGAAATAACACCGGCCCAATTGCACATCAATTTGGAACTGTTGTTGAGCGCCGGCTTGTTGCGGATCATCACCGTAGCCGAACCGGGCGCCCACGGGGCGCTGGTGGCCGGCACGCAGGGCTGCGGGGTCAGGACCCCCAGCGCGGCCGAGGTGGCCGCGGCCACCTGCGGATTGGATATTGACGAACACATACCAAAGGGCGCAATATTTTTGAACGGTACATGGTCCATGATCGTGGCTGCCGGTTTGCCGGTGGCGTTGGTCATATTTTCAGGCGTAACCACCAGCGAACTGGGCGCCGCGCCAAAGGAGCATTGCAAACTGGCTCCCATACAGACTAATTGACCCATTGTTGACCTCCTTGATTCTCAATTCAGATTGACGGTTGGCCCGGACAGGGCCACTTTGGCCCCGGCCCCGTTTGAAACGTTGACCATGGACATTCCTTTGATTTCCAACTGTGAGCCTTCCAATTTGGCCGCCCCGGTAGATTTAATGGTCAGCTTACTGCATTCCATCAAGATGTCCTTTTTACTTTTTAGCGATAGATTCCCGGTAGCCTCAATGTTGGCGTTACCTTTGGTCACAATCGTCAAATCTTTTTCCACGTCGATGCTCATGCTGTTTTGTTTAGAATCAATAACAATCTTATTCTTTTCGGTTTTATCCTGAATAATAATCTGTTCCTTGCCCTCGGTATCATCCAGAATAATTTTGTGCCCGCTGCGGGAACACAACACCCGCTGATTCACCTTCTTTTTGTCTTTGGCTACAATCTGGGCGGTGCCGGTAGGCGGCTTGTCTTTATGGTTCCAGAGCATACCTACAATGTATGGAAAGTTGGGGTCGCCATGTTCAAAAGCTACCAATACCTCATCATCTACTTCCGGCAGGTAGAAAAAGCCTCGCTCTTTCCCGGCCATCGGCGAGGCCAGCCTGGCCCAGTTGCTGGCCAACTCGGCCCCTTTGTACTTGGGCAGCCAGGGGTACATCACCTGCACCCGGCCCAACTCTTCGGGGTCTTCCAGGCTGATGACCTTGGCGGTGACCACGCCCTGTATCTGGTCTGGGCGGCCATTGCCGTTATGGCTGCTCAATAACCGGCTGGCCGTGTAGGGCGTCCGCCCGGACACGCTAAACGTCACCCGGTACAATCCTCTGGAATACATGTGACGCGCTTCGGTAATGTAATATTCTCCGGAAAACCTTTTCCCGACGCCTTTAATGGTCACCACCCGTCCGGCGGCCAGGCGGGGGTCTCCGTCGCGCACCACGCCCTCGGCCTGAATAAATTCGCTTTCGGAGGCGGCAAACCGGGCCGCGGCCATCGCTTTGGCCTGGTCTATGGTTAAGCCCGGCCTGTTGACAATGGTGTCATCAGCCTCGCCTTTGAGGGCGCTTTTGGCCACACTTCCGCCGGTTTTGTTGGGGCCAATATCCAATGTAGTTTTACTTTTGTCGCTATTAGCCTTACCTTCAACCTGTTTTTTGGCGCTGGGGTCCCAGCCTGTGACTACGGCCTGGTCAACCTGTTTGGCCAATGTCAGGCGGGGATGAAAACTGAGCAGGTTATCGGGCCATTGTAACGGAGCCGGCTTATCCGTAACGCCGCCGCGATGGGCATCTGCTTTCTGAAAGTAAAGCGTTTTATCCTCTACATAAACCTGATAACCGACTAACTCGGCCCGTGACCACAGAAACTCCAGATCAGTTTGATTCATTTGCAGCACGTAGGGGTATTTCAGATTACGCAAACCACTGGTATCAACGCTTTTGCCGGTAATACCGTCTGTTTCCTGTACAATGGTGCTGATGATTTTCTCTTCGGTGGTTCCGGCTCCTTTGGGATTGGCGTCGCCAAAGGTGCGGGTTCTTTTGCCCCGGTTAAGCCGGTAGGCACGGTCGTACCCCCGAATTTGCAGCAATTCTACGCCGTCGTTGGTAAAGGCCGGTTCCAGGGCTGTAATTTCTCCGATAATCAGCGTAGATTTAATCGGCCGAATTTCACCCGGAACATCAGGTGTTTCAAGGGAAATTTTTACTTCTGCCCCCAGTTTGAACATGTCATCGTTATCAATATGGGTCAAATTCCCGGTTATCGCATCCGGTTCATCTGAAATGAGAATACTGAACATGTTGGGCAGATGAAGATTGGTGTCAACGATGACTTCAATCAGATGCGACAGGTCTGTCAATTTCCGGCCGTCAACCGTAATGGTTATTGTTTCTCTGGTCATTGTTTGTCACTCCTTGAAGCGGCAGGCACTCGCGCTTGCCTAAGGCAGCGGCGGTAAAATCAAAACCTGTCCCGGCTGTAATGTTAGCGGATTAAGCAGGTCATTACTGTCGGCCAGATGGCGCCAATAGCCGGGATGGCCGTATTCGGCCTGGGCAATCTGGTGCAGGGTTTGGCCTTGCTGCACAATCCAGGTTTTTCTGGGTTCTGTGCGGGTGGTTGGATTTTGGGCGGTTTTTTCTTCAACCCACTCCAAAAAACCTGTCTCGGCCGTAGCCCGGACGGGTGTGCCGTCCGTATCAAACATGGTATAGCTGATGGATACACTTTCAACAACGGCCCGGAAAAGTCTGAATTTCCCCCAGACAAAATCAACCGGCGGTGGGGGGTAGAGTTCGGCTTCGTTCTTTTCCTTGCCTATAGTCAGGGCCAACAAATCATTGGTATGCCGGCGTACATCTCTGGCCGACGTACCCGGTTGTTTGTCGGTTGTATCAAATAAAAGTTCCAGGCTGTAGGTGGCCACCTCGCCGCCCTTAAATTCCAATGTAGGGGCATTTTTGTCGGGTTGGGTACCCGTTGACCCCGGGTGATAGATGGTTACCTGTTTAGCTTCATTTGATCCGGGTGGGGTATACGTGGTCTTCTCAAAATAGGCGGGCGTTCCCCCTTCATCGCTCTCCGCATCCCCGCCCGATGGCACCCAGTTAACTTTTTTGTCTATTGTTATCTCAGCCGGATTGAATTGAAACCACAATTTTTTGGGAGTAAATAATGGAAATCTTACAACGGTTTCACCGGTCTTTGCCGCTACTTCAAGATAAGCCTTTTGGTAAGAGGGCCCAAACAGGGTCAGGTCTGCGCCCACGCCACCCGCATTGACTGCGGCTATTCTCAGTGGCGTTTTTAATGATTCCAATGCCATAATAAATCTCCCTTTATCGAGCTATGAGAGTGCAAAAAACTATAACTTGTTCCCCTTCACAACGCCTTCCCCAACCGGGCGTCGGCTATTCTAATATCCCGGTCGTCGTTCACGCTCCATCGCCAGCAACCGCTTGACCAGGGGATAGACGGCCAGGGCCAGCCGACTCACATCCGGCCGGATAACCCTGTCTCGCGGCTTTTGCGTGGGAGGGGGTGTCTCGGTAGTTGCCCCGCCGCGACCGGATTTGCCTCCACCTTTGCTCCCTTTTCGGGCCAATACCAGTTGTGACCGGCTCTGGCTAATTCTGGCAGCAGGCGTTGAGCGCATTGCCTTTTTGCTTCCAGCCTCTTTTTGGCCTGGCTGCCGGCGGGCCACCTTTATTTTTGGCCGGCCCAACGAGATATTGTTGATATCAAAAGGCTGCCGCGCCGGCCTGTCGGCTCCGGGTTGCGGCTCCTGCGCCGGTGTCTTTGATTTTGGTTGCCCCAGTTCGGCCAGGCCGCCCAGCCGTTCTTGCGGAGAGGCCACCGCCGCTGCCCCAAATTTCTGTTCAATAGCCCGCAGGGCAGCCAGATGCGGGTTAGAGCTTTCGTCCATACCGGACGATGGGTGCGGCGGCAGGGTTGATGCCGGCCCTGCCGGTTGTTGCCGGGCAAAGCGTATCCCGGCGGGATCGCGTTGTGGGGGTACGCGGGGCGTCGGCTGCCGATGCACAGGTCTGCCTGCGACCGGCTGAGGAATCGCCGTTTCCTGTTTCCGCTCAAATCGGGCTAAACGGCGGATATTCCGCCCCGGCAAGTTTGTCCCGGTCGACCGGCCGATGGGGTTTGGTCCCGTCGCCGGCTGCCGGCGGTGCAACGGCAGCCGGGTTCGGGCTGTTGCCCGTTGTTGAATGGTTTGTTTTAATCCGGTCAGCGCTGCGTCTGCTGTTTTCGGGCCGGGCGATTGTTCCTTTTTTCCGACCGACGCTGCTTGCGGCCCGCTCGGATGACTGGGGCGGCTGGTGTCCGGCTTGCGCTGGTCCGGCGGGGTTATGGTTCGCTGCACCGGGGTCTCGGTGGCCGCGGTTTCGGGCGGCGGTTCTGCCGATTCCGGTTGGGGCGGTGCGGCCGGCGGCCTGGCGGCATCCGGGCCGGGCGGCTGTTCTTTTTGGTCAACCGGCGCTGTCTGCGGCCCGGTCGGATGATGTGCCTCCGGCTTGCGCGGGTCTGGCGGGGTTATGGCTCGCTGCACCGGAGTTTGGGTGGCCGCAGGTGCGGGCGGCGGTTCTGCCGATTCCGGTCGGGGTGATGCGTCCGGCCGTCCGGCGGCGTCCGGGGCGAGCGGTTGTTCTTTTTTCGCGAGCGGCGCTGCTTGCGGCCCGGTCGGATGATGTGCCTCCGGCTTGCGCTGGTCCGGCGGGGTTATTTCTCGCTGCACCGGGGTCTCGGTGGCCGCGATTTCAGGTGGCTGCTCTGCCGCGTCCGATTGGGGCGGTGCGTCCGGCCTGGCGGCGTCCGGGGCGGGCGGTTGTTCCTTTTTTGCAAGCGGTGCTGCTTGCGGCCCGCTCGGGCGATGTGTGTCCGGCTCAGGCTGGGTTGGCGGGGTTATTTCTCGCTGTACCGGGACCTCGGTGGCCGCGGTTGCGGGCGGCGGCTCTGCCGATTCCGGTTGGGGCGGTGCGTCCGGCGCTGCTTGCGGCCCGGTCGGTCGGCTCGGATGGCCTGTCTCCGGCTTGGGCGGGTCTGGCGGGGTTATGGTTCGCTGGGCCGGGGTTTCGGTGGCCGCGGGTGCGGGCGGCGGTTCTGCCGGTTCCGGTGGGGGCGGTGCGTCCGGCCTGGCGGCGTCCGGGGCGGGCGGTTGTTCCTTTTTTGCAAGCGGTGCTGCTTGCGGCCCGCTCGGG
>Ga0180430_10004071_pt1 | contig 12424 bp, 6 predicted proteins | sample SS_ome_9_FD_132999 | JGI IMG/M metagenome (GOLD analysis project Ga0180430, IMG submission 132999) | Hypersaline lake sediment archaeal communities from the Salton Sea, California, USA - SS_1_S_2 metaG | ecosystem: Environmental > Aquatic > Non-marine Saline and Alkaline > Hypersaline > Sediment... | reverse complement strand
TACGGAGCCCGTCGCCGTGACGGGGCTGGCGTGCCGGCTTCCCGGAGGGATCGTGACGGCGGATGGCTACTGGGAGCTTTTGAAAAACGGCGTGGACGGAATCGGCGAGGTCCCGCCGGACCGCTGGGATCTGGAAGCCTGGTACGACCCCCACCCCGACGCCCCCGGAAAGATGTATTGCCGCTACGGAGGGTTTCTGGAAGGAGTGGATCGGTTCGACGCGGCGTTTTTCGGGATCTCGCCCCGGGAAGCGGCACGCTTGGACCCCCAGCAACGGTTGCTTCTGGAAACGGTTTGGGAAGCTCTGGAAAACGGCTGCTACCCTCCCGACCGCCTCTACGGCTCCCCCGTGGGCGTGTTCATGGGCATCAGCGGCTTCGACTACGCGGCGTTGCAGTTGGGCGAGGGAGCTGCGGAGTCCCTGGACGCCTACTTGGGGACGGGCATGGCCCTGAGCGCGGCGGCGGGACGCATTTCCTATCTCCTGGGACTGACCGGCCCGAGCCTGGCCGTGGAAACGGCTTGCTCCTCTTCCCTGACGGCCGTCCATCTGGCGTGTCAAAGCCTGAGGCGCAAGGAATGCGACATGGCCCTGGCCGGAGGCGTCAATCTGATGCTGGTCCCCGAGCTCACCGTCAATTTCTGCAAAGCCCGCATGCTTTCCCCCGACGGGCGGTGCAAGACCTTCGACGCTTCCGCCGACGGCTACGTGCGAGGGGAAGGGTGCGGCGTGGTGGTGCTCAAGCGTCTTTCCGACGCCCTGGCCCACGGAGACCCCGTGCGGGCCCTCGTCCGGGGCTCCGCAGCCAATCAGGACGGCTCCAGCGGGGGGCTCACCGTCCCCAGCGGTCCATCCCAGGAAGCCGTCATCCGCCAAGCCCTGGAATCCTGCAAGGTCGATCCCCGCCACATCGACTACCTGGAAGCCCACGGCACGGGGACCCGCCTGGGAGACCCCATCGAAGCCAATGCGGCGGCCAAAGTCCTGGGGGGGCCTTCCAGGGAGCGCCCCCTGCTCGTGGGGTCCGTGAAGACCAATCTGGGCCATCTGGAAGCCGCTTCGGGCATTGCAAGCCTCGTCAAGGTTGTCTTGTCGTTGGAGAACGAAGCCATACCGCCCCACTTGCACTTCAAGGACCCCAGCCCCCACATCGCCTGGGAGGAAGGGAGACTGGAAGTGCCGACCCGGCTGCTCCCCTGGCCCCGAGGCCAAAAGCCCCGCCTGGCGGGAGTGAGCTCCTTCGGCTTCGCGGGCTCCAACGCCCACGTCGTTTTGGAGGAAGCGCCGGAAGGACAAGGCGGAAGGCGGAAGGCGGACGCAGGGGGGAGCCCGGGTGTTCGCCCACAGTATGCGGCGGGTGGCGAACGGCAACCCACCCACCGCGACATTCCCCCCCCTACGGCCTACGGCTTACAGCCTACTGCCTACTACCTCCTGCCCCTCTCCGCCAAAACCCCCGAGGCCCTTCGAGAGCTGGCTCGAAAGTATATCGAGCACTTGCGGAATCATCCGGATCTGCGTGCCGGGGACGCATGCTTCAGCGCCGCTGCCGGGAGGTGCCATTTCCGGCATCGGGCTGCGGTGTGCGGGCGGGATCTTTCGGAGCTGGTGGACGGTCTGCGGCGCGTCGTCTTCGAGGAAGCCCTCGAGAGCCCCCTCGATCAAGGGAAAGTGAAAACGGACTTCGAGACGGCGTCCAAAAGCTCCGCTCCGGTGTTTTTTTTCACCGGCCAAGGATCCCAGTACCCGGGCATGGGGAGAGTGCTCTACGAAACTCGGCAAGTCTTTCGGGAAGCCATGGACGAGTGCGCCGACATCCTGGCGGGAGAATTGGACCGTCCTCTCGCGGACGTGCTTTACGGAAGCGATGCGGGTCTCGCGGATCCTCTTCGTCAAACGGCGTACACCCAGCCGGCCCTTTTCGCTCTGGAAACGTCTCTCGCCCGTCTTTGGGCCTCCTGGGGCGTCCTCCCTTCCGCCGTCATGGGTCACAGCGTGGGCGAATACGCGGCGGCTTGGCAGGCGGGAGTGCTCGGTCTCGAAGACGGACTGCGCCTCGTGGCTGCCCGGGGAAGGCTCATGCAAGCCCTGCCCGCCGAAGGGGCGATGGTCTCCTTTGCGGCCGAGGAACGGCAAGTGCGGGAAGCCCTGGGGCCTTTCGCCGACCGGGCTTCCGTCGCCGCCGTCAACGGCCCCAAGAGCGTCGTGATCTCCGGGGAGCGTCGAGGGGTGGAGGCCGTTCGCTCGCAACTGGAGGCCCGGGGGATCAAGAGCAAGACCCTCGACGTTTCGCACCCCTTCCATTCCCCCCTCGTGGAGCCGGCGTTGGAAGCCTTCGCCGAAGAAGCCCGCAAGGTGCGGTATCGCCCGCCGCGATCCCCTATCGTATCCAACGTCACGGGGAGCTTCGCGGGGGAGGAGATGGCCCGCCCCGAATACTGGGTCGAGCATTCCCGCAAAACCGTTTTGTTCGCTCGCTCCGTGGAAACCTTGCACGAGGCGGGATATGGTGCTTTCCTGGAGATCGGTCCGGCCCCGGTGCTTCTGGGCATGGCCGGGCTGTGCCTGGCCGGGAAGGAAGGCGGGGAGGAGGGGCTTCGGCTGCCCAGTCTCCGTCCGGATCGCGACGACGAGGAGGTCGTGCTGGAGAGCCTGGCCCGCCTTTACGTTCACGGGGCGGATGTCCGTTGGGAAGATTTCCACGCCTCTCGATCACCCGATTCCGATACGGGCGAAACGAGCCGGCTCAAGGTCCCTCTGCCCACCTACCCGTTCCAGCGCAAGCGATTCTGGTTTCCTCGCCGGACGGAGGAACGGCCCCGTCCGAGAGCGCGAGAAGACGGGAAAGGCATCGACCTCGCCTCGGTGCTCGTCCCCGGCGTACGGCGTCATCCCCTTTTGGGAGAACGGCTGGACTCGCCTCTGGAAGCCGTCCAGTTCCACTCGGTCCTCGCACCGGACGGCCCGCCGTTTCTCGACGACCACCGCATGGGCGGCCACGTCGTCTTTCCCGCGGCAGGCTTCGTGGAAATGGCCCTGGCCGCCGGGACCCTGGTCCTCGGAGACGGCGACCTGGCCGTCGAGGAAGTGGAGGTCCTCCGTCCTCTCGTTTTCGGCGACGGGGAAGGCGAGGGAGCCTCTTCCCTTGCGGTGCGCTCGGTGCTGACGCCGGAAGAAGCGTGCTCCGCAGCTCCGAGCGCACGAGGAAGCTACGCCTTCCGAATCCACAGCCGGCCGGGACGGCGGGACCGGGACGAAGAAGGGTCTCCTTGGAAATTGCACGTCCAGGGCGAACTGAAATCATTGGAAAGGGAGGCTTCGCCAAGCTCCCCCGTCTCCGCGGAATCCTTGCGCGCTTCCTTTACGGAAATCCTTTCCGTGGAAGAGCACTACCGGGGTTTTCGGGAAAAGGGAATGGAATACGGTCCCGCGCTCCAATCCGTCGTGGAGCTGCGGCGGCGGGAAGGTCAAGTGCTGGCCCGCTTGAAGCTCCCCTCCCTTTCGGGGGAAAACGAAGCGGAACGCGGAGAGGGGGCATCGCTCCCCGGCCCCGTCGGCAAGTCCCCCTTCCACATGGATTATCTCCTCCACCCAGTGCTCCTGGACGGTTGTTTTCAAGCGTTGCAGGCGGTATTGTCGGCGGGATCCGCCCAAGATCGACGGATGCTCCTGCCGGTGGGCGTGGACCGCATGCGCTTTCATTCGTGTCAAGGCGAGGACGGCCCTTCCTCGCGAGCGCCGACCGAGCTTTGGGTGCAGGGATGGGTGCAAGCCTTGGCGTCCGAGGGGCGTCCGGGAAAGGCGTCCTTGAGGATTTCGGACGGAGAGGGCAAGATCGTGGCGGAAGTGGATGGGCTCAGGTTCCTGCCCGCCGATGCCAAGGCATTGCTGCGGGATTTCAGGCGGACAGCCGGCCGACGTTTGTACGGAACGACTTGGAAAGCCCGGGAAATCCCCGATCAAGCAGAGCCGGCTTGGTGCCTTCTGCGGGACGACGGCGGCGGGATCGGCGAACGGTTGGCCGAAGAGCTTGGGAGCAAGGGGCATTTCCCCGTCCTCGCGCCGCCGGGAACGCCCGTCGCCCAATGGGGAACGGAAGCCCCCCGTCCCCAACGGAAGCTCCCGATGCATGCCATCTACCTGCCGGCCTTCGGATTTTCGCCCCTGCGGGAACGGGAATCCCTTTCCGGAGAAGACATGCTGAAGGCCGTCGCGTCCCCGTGTATGGAGCTGGTGCGTCTGGTCCGCGAACTGGCGCATGCGGGGCTCGAAAGGCCTCCCCGCCTGTGGGTGGTCGCGCCCCATTGCTCGCGCGACCTTGAAGGAAGCGCCGATGATCGGAAGACAGGAGCCTGGACGCGAAGGCCGGCGGCTGGGCTCGCCGAAACATCCCTCCCCCACCGGCCACCGTTCAGCGACCACCGACCCCTGTCTCCGGAAATTTCCGCCCTTGGGGGGCTGTGCCGCACCATCGCTCTGGAGCACCCGGAATTGCGCTGCACCTTCCTGCACGCGGACGCGGAAAGCCCTGCGGAGCTGGCGGGGATTCTTTCCCGCGAACTGTCGGCTTCCGAAGGGGAGAACGAGATCGCATGGGTGCAAGGCAGTCGGCGACTGCTCCGGTTGCGTCCGTTGGACAAGAAGAGCGGGGACGCTCGTCCCGCCCGGGCAGGCTCGCCGAGTGCTGCCCCCTTTCAGGTGAAGCTTTCCGGGTACGGCTCCCTGGAAAACCTGGCCATTCAAACGGGTTGGCGCCGCCCGCCCGGTCCCGGAGAAGTGGAGATTCAAGTGCGTGCGGCGGGATTGAATTTCCGCGACGTTCTCAACGCCCTGGGCATGCTGGAGGAGCACGCCCGCAGCCTGGGCATCCACGAGGCCGGGGACATGCCTTTCGGCTTCGAGTGCGCCGGGACGGTGACCCGAGCGGGCGAAGGGGCTCCTCGATGGAAGCCGGGGGACGAGGTCCTGGCGGCACCGATTCAGGGGGCTTTCGCCGGTTACGCGACGGTGCCCGGAAACCGGGTGGGCCCCAAGCCCCCAAGCTGGTCCTTCGAAGAAGCCGCCGCCTTTCCTTTGGCTTTTCTGACGGCTTGGTACGGATTGCGTCGCTTGGCGAGCCTCCAACCCGGCGAGCGAGTGCTCGTTCACGCGGCGGCGGGAGGCGTGGGGCTGGCGGCGGTGCAAATCGCTCGAAGGGCGGGAGCGGAAGTGCTCGGCACGGCAAGCCCGGAAAAATGGGATGTCCTGAAAGCCTGCGGCGTCCGCCACGCCATGCATTCCCGGAAACGAGGCTTCGCAAAGGAAGTCATGGAGATCACGCAAGGTCGGGGGGTGGACGTGGTCCTCAACAGCCTCGCGGGAGAATTCATCCCCGACAGCCTGGACGTTCTGGCCGAGGGCGGCCGTTTCGTGGAGATCGGCAAGCTGGGCATCTGGAGCGCCGAGCGGGTGAAGGAGCGGCGCCCCGACATCGCCTATTTCCCCTTCGACTTGGGAGAAGCGGCGGCCGAGGACCCGGCTCTCGTCCCTTCCATGCTCGACGAGCTTCTCGAGGAAATCCGGCAAGGACGATTGTCTCCCCCGCGCCATCGCGTCTTTCCCGTTTCCGAGGTCCGAGAGGCCTTCCGCTTCATGGCAAGGGCCCGGCACACGGGCAAGATCGTTCTTTCCATGGAGAAGCCGCAAGTAGAGGAAAGCGACGCAGAGGTTGCCCTCGAAAACAACGATGAATCGAGCACCTCCTTCCAAGACTCGGCTCCGGAGTCTTCGTTCCCGCAAAAGCTGGAACCCACCAGGACGACGAAGCGGCAAGGAAATCTGCGATCCCCGAATGCCTTTCGTTTCGACCCCGATGCCACCTACCTCGTCACCGGCGGTTTGGGAGGATTGGGGCTTTTGACGGCTCGGTGGATGGTGGACCGAGGAGCGCGCTCCCTGGCGCTGACGGGAAGACCGCACGCGGACGAGAAGGGCCCCGCCTCCCGCATCAACGATTTCTCGCTGCCTACCGCTTGCCGCCTACAGCCGTCTCAACAAAAGGCCATTGGCCGCATGGAGGAAGCGGGGGCGCGGGTGGAGATCCTGCGGGCCGACGTGGCGTCGGAAGAGCAAATGCGAAGCTGCCTGGAGGACATGGCCTCTCGCCTGCCGGTCCTCAAGGGGGTGGTCCATGCGGCCGGGATCCTGGACGATTGCACGATCAAGGACCTGACGGAAGAACGGCTTCAGAAGGTGCTGGCCCCCAAAGTCGCCGGTGCCTGGAACCTGCACCGGCTGACCAGAGACCTGGATTTGGACTTCTTCGTGCTCTTCTCGTCGGCCACCTCCGTGCTGGGCAACGGGGGTCAAGGCAACTACGCCGCCGCCAACGGCTTCCTGGACGGGCTGGCCCACTACCGTCGCGCCGCGGGTCTCAAGGCCACGAGCATCGACTGGGGCCCCTGGCGAAATGTCGGGATGACGGCACCCAAGTCCGGAACCGCTTCCTCCCTTGATCCGACCGGATCGTCCTTCCCCGGTCGCGACACGGGAATCCAGCCGATGCCTCCCGGGGAAGCTCTGGAGCTTCTGGGCGAAATCCTCCACCGGGACCTTGCCCAAGCCTGCGTCCTCCATGCCGATTGGAAGCGGTTCGCGGAGCGGTGCCCGCCGGAAGCCCGGGGCCTCCTGGAGGACTTGGCTCCCCGGGAAGAGCTTTCCCAAGACAAGGGACGAAAGGAGCTTCCGGAGATGGCCGCCCGTCTCGAGAAGGCTCCCCCCGAGGGCCGGCAAGGGATTCTGGCGGACATGGTCCGGGAAACGGCGCGGAAGGTGCTGGGACTTCGGGAAGGGGAGCCTCTCGCATGGGACCAGCCCCTGGCCGAGCAGGGCTTCGATTCCCTCATGGCGGTGGAGCTTCGCAACCTTCTGGCTCGAGGTACCGGACGGCCCCTTTCGGTGGACTTGCTTTTCAACCATCCCACGGTGCAGGATATCGCGGGTTATCTAAGAAGCGAGGTCCTCGGCGAATTCTTCCCGCAAGAAGGAAAGGGGAAGCCGACCGAGTCCATTTCGGCCCCCGATGCCGGACGGGACGAGATGGCCTACGTGGACGATCTCGACCAAGACGAACTGGAAGAGCTGATCCGAAAAGAGCTTCAAACCTGACAAGCGGAGGGACCATGGAGATTCGAAAAGTCGGCGTTGCAGGAGCGGGCGTCATGGGAAGGGGCGTGGCGCAGAATCTGGCTCGAACCCGTCACCAAGTGGTGCTTTTGGACGTGGCCGACTCCCTTCTGGAGCGATGCAGGGAGCGCATGGCCCAAGAGATGCGCTTCCAATCCATGTTCAAGCGGGACGCGGCCGTCGAAGAACCGGAAGCCGTGCTGGAGCGCGTCCGTTTCACCACCGACCCGGAAGCCTTCGGAGACGTTCAGTACGTCATCGAGAACGTGACGGAGAAGTGGGAGATCAAAAAGCCTCTCTACGAGCGACTGGATGCCGTTTGCCCGGCGGAAGCCGTCTTCGCCTCCAACACCTCGGCCATTCCCATCACCCGCATCGCCTCGGCGACCACCCGGGCGGACAAGGTCATCGGGATACACTTCATGAACCCCGTCCCCCTCAAGGACACGGTGGAGGTGATTCGAGGCTACCACACTTCCGAGGAGACCATCGAGGTCACCCGCAAGCTTCTGGAAGCCATGGGCAAGGAAGGCATTCTGGTGAACGACGCCCCGGGCTTCGTGTCCAACCGGGTCCTCATGCTCACCGTCAACGAAGCCATTTTCCTGGTGCAGGACCAAGTGGCCCCGCCCGAGAACGTGGACCGCATTTTCAAATCGTGCTTCGGCCACAAGATGGGGCCGCTGGAAACGGCCGATCTCATCGGCTTGGACACCATCCTCTATTCTTTGGAAGTGCTCTACGACAGCTTCAACGACAGCAAATACCGCCCCAGCCCGCTGCTCAAGAAGATGGTGGATGCCGGCCTGCACGGACGCAAGAGCGGCAAGGGGTTCTACGACTATCCCGGCGAGGGCTGAAACGCCGTTCGTTCGAAAGGAGAATGAAATTCCCATGGCTTCCGCTGAAATCAAGGAAAAAACCCGCGCCTTTCTGGGCAAGTTCATTCAGAGCAACCACCTGGAGGACGACAAGGACCTGTTCGCTTCGGGATTGCTCAATTCCCTGTTCGCCATGCAACTGGTCTTGTTCGTGGAAAAGGAATTCGGTATCAAAGTGGAAAACGAGGATCTGGACTTGAAAAACTTCAACAGCCTGAACGCCATCGCCGGATTCGTGCAGCGCAAAGGAGCTTGAGAGCATCCCATGGACATGGACCTCACTCCGCGACAGAAGGAAGCCCAAGAAGGATTTCGAGCCTTCATGGAAGCCGAGATCGCTCCCCAAGCGGACCGCAACGACCGGGAGGAGCGCACCCCTCGGGAAACCATCGACAAGATGGCCCGCCGGGGGCTCCTGGGCTCCGTCGTCCCCGAAGAATACGGCGGAGCGGGCATGGACCCTCTCACCCACGGGCTGTTGTGCGAGGAAACGGGAAGAGCGTCGGCGTCGCTGCTGAGCCTCGTCACGGCTCACGGCATGGTGTGCCTGGCTTTGCTCAAGTGGGGGTCGGAGGCCCAGAGGAAGGACGTGCTGCCTCGATTGGCCCGGGGAGAGTCGCTGGGGGCCTTCGCCTTGAGCGAGCCCGCCATCGGGAGCGACGCCCGCAACGTTCAAACCGCCGCGACCCTTTCCAACGGGAGCTACGTCATCGACGGCAGCAAGAAGTGGATCTCCTTCGGTCAAATGGCCGACGTGTTTCTGGTGATGGCGAGGTTGGAGGAGCAGCCCACGGTCTTTCTCGTGGAGCGGGAGCGGCCCGGTATCGCCGTGAAGCCCGTCAAGGGACTTCTGGGGTTCCGCGCGGCCATGCTCGCCGAATTGGAATTCGACGGTTGCGCCGTACCCGCGGAAAATCTGGTGGGCCGCACGGGCTTCGGGTTTTCCCACGTGGTGGCGTCCGCCCTGGATCACGGCCGGTTCTCCATCGCTTTCGGCTGCACGGGGCTGTCCCAAGCGTGCCTGGACGCTTGCCTCGACTACACTCGCCGGCGTCACCAATTCGGAAAGCCCTTGAAAGACCATCAGCTCGTCCAGCGAATGATCGCCGACATGGTCGCGCGCCTCAAGGCCGCCCGCCTTTTGTGCCACCGAGCGGCCCGGCTCAAGGCTGCGGGGGACCCGTCTTCCATCATGGAAACCTCGGTCGCCAAGTACTACGCTTCCACGGCCGCTTTGCAAACGGCCACCGACGCGGTGCAGATTCACGGGGCCAACGGGTGCGGCGAGCAATATCCCGTTCAGCGGTACTTCCGGGACGCCAAGATCATGGAGATCATCGAGGGCAGCAGCCAGATTCAACAGATGATCATTGCCCGGGCCGCCTACGACCGCATGATCTGAGCAAGGAGGGTGAAGCATGAACGGTGGGCAGGCGGTGGATCGCCGCAAGGAGAAAAAGGTCAAGTGCGTGGTGTGGGACCTGGACAACACCTTGTGGGAAGGAACCCTGCTGGAAAACGACCGAGTGACTCCCCGGCAAGAGGCCCTGCACGTCATTCGGGAGCTGGACGGGCGCGGCATCCTGCAATCCGTGGCCAGTCGCAACGACCACGATCTGGCCATGGGCAAGCTTCGGGAATTCGGGATCGAGGAGTATTTCCTCTACCCACAGATCAACTGGGGCGCCAAATCGGATTCCATCGCCCGCATCGCCCGATCCATCAACATCGGCGTCGATACCCTGGCTTTCATCGACGATCAGCCCTTCGAAAGGGAGGAGGTGGGCTTCAGCCTGCCCCAAGTCCTTTGCATCGACGCCGCCCGGGTGAAAGAAGTGCCGGATCTGCCCGAGATGCGTCCCCTGTTCGTCACCGACGACTCGAGGAAGCGGCGACTGATGTACCTGAGCGACATGCGGCGCAGCCGACTGGAAGAGAGCTTCCAGGGCCCCAAGGAGGAATTCCTGGCTTCGCTGCAAATGGAATTCACCATCGCCCCGGCGCGAGAAGGGGACCTGAAGCGGGCCGAGGAGCTCACCGTGCGCACCAACCAGCTCAACACCACGGGCTACACCTACTCGTACGACGAGCTGAACGCTTTCCGCACCTCTCCCCGCCACCGCCTCTACATGGCGGGTCTCGACGACAAGTACGGGACGTACGGCAAGATCGGCCTGGCCCTCGTGGAATGCGACCCCGATGCGTGGAACCTCAAGCTTCTGCTCATGTCCTGCCGGGTCATGGCGCGGGGCGTGGGGACCATCCTCATCCACCACATCCGCGGCGAAGCCCGGCGCAACGGCGTGAAGCTGCGCTCGGAAATGATCCCCAACGACCGAAACCGCATGATGTACGCCACCTACAAGTTCGCGGGCTTCAAGGAAGCGGACCAAAACGGCAAGCTGGTGATCTTCGAAGACGACGGAGGAGACATTCCGCCCTTTCCGCAATACGTGAAAGTGAACACAGGATAAGGGGATAGGGAGGGTTGATCCGCATCGAGAACCTCTTGTGAAAGTACGACCCATGAATATCAAGAAGACGGCCATTGAAGCGATCCAGGACCTTCCCGAAGAAGCCACATGGGAAGACATTCAAGAGCGAATCAACTTCGTTGCGGCTGTAAGGAAAGGCCTTCGGGAATTGGATGAAGGCAAAGGAATCGATCACGACAGGATCAAACGCGAGCTCTCGGAATGGCTTACAAACTGATCTGGTCCCCTTCGGCCCGACTCGATCTCAAGGACCTTGCACGATTCATCGCCGAGGACAGCTCTTTCGCTGCGGAGCGATTCGCGAAGAATGTTTTTCAAACCGTCGAGAGATTGATCGACTTTCCGGAATCCGGACGCACGGTACCTGAATTCGATGATCCAACTATTCGAGAAGTGATTCGCAGACCTTGCAGGATTATCTACAGGGTGAATCATACGAAAGAAACCGTTGAGATCGTAAGAGTGTGGCATGCGGCCAGAGGAATCCCCAAAATTTAGCTGCGATCAACCGGAAGCACCCATGTCAACTCAAACGGACACCCTCAAAAACCTGTACAAGGCCTACAAGAGCACCCAGGCGAAGCTCGAAGCTCTCGAGGCCGCCCGGCGCGAGCCCGTGGCCATCGTCGGAGCGGCCTGCCGCCTTCCGGGGGGCGCTTCGACGGTGGAGCGCTTCCGGCAGTTGCTGGAATCGGGACGGGACGGCATCATCGACGTGCCGCCGGACCGGTGGGACGCCGACGCCTTTTACGACCCCGACCCCGAAGCCCCCGGGAAGGTGTACACGCGGCGGGGCGGGTTCCTCGCGGAGCCCGTCGATGGATTCGACCACGCCTTCTTTCGCATGGCCCCCCAGGAAGCCCGCAGCCTCGACCCCCAGCACCGTCTGCTTCTGGAAACGGCCTGGGAAGCCCTGGAGAGCGCGGGCATCCCTCCTTCCTCCCTCAAGGGAAGCGCCACCGGAGTTTTCTGCGGCATCTCCAACAACGACTATGCGGCGGCCCACCTGAGGTCGGGCGACCCGAATCGCATCGACGCCTTCACCACCACGGGGATCGCCTTCAGCACCGCTTCGGGCCGCCTTTCCTACTTCCTGGGACTGGAAGGTCCCAACCTGGCCGTGGACACGGCCTGCTCCTCGTCCCTGACGGCCCTCCATCTGGCGTGCCGCAGCCTGAGGGAAGGCGAATCGGAAGTGGCCCTGGCGGGAGGCGTCAACCTGATGCTCACCCCCGAGGGACACATCGGCTTCTGCCGCTTGAACATCCTCTCTCCCGACGGATCGTGCAAGAGCTTCGACGGGTCCACCGACGGCCTGGGACGAGGGGAAGGCTGCGTCATGCTGGTGCTCAAACGCTTTTCCGACGCCCGGCGGGACCATGACCCCGTGTGGGCCCTTGTCCGTGGAAGCGCCGTCAACCAGGACGGCAAGAGCAACGGCCTCACGGCCCCCAACGGCCTCGCCCAAGGCAAAGTCATCGCCCAAGCGTTGAAAGAAGCGGACGTCTCCGCGGAAACCGTTCAATACGTGGAAGCCCACGGGTCCGGGACCCCGCTGGGGGACGCCATCGAGCTGGACGCCCTGGGGAAAGCCTATGCTTCCGGACGCCATCGCGGAAATTCTCTGTTCATCGGCTCCGTCAAGGCCAACATCGGCCATTTGGAAGCGGCGGCGGGATTGGCCGGGGTCCTCAAGACCGTCCTCATGCTCCGCCACCGCCGCATTTTCCTCCAACCCCACTTCCACGAGCCCAACCCGCGGTTTCCCTGGAAGGACTTCCCCCTCGAAGTCCCCAGGAAAACGATGGACTGGCCCGATCCTCCGGCCCATGAAGGACCCCGTCCCGAGCTTCCAGGGGAGCCGTCCGATTCCCCGCCCCGCC
>Ga0180430_10004070_pt1 | contig 12428 bp, 6 predicted proteins | sample SS_ome_9_FD_132999 | JGI IMG/M metagenome (GOLD analysis project Ga0180430, IMG submission 132999) | Hypersaline lake sediment archaeal communities from the Salton Sea, California, USA - SS_1_S_2 metaG | ecosystem: Environmental > Aquatic > Non-marine Saline and Alkaline > Hypersaline > Sediment... | reverse complement strand
CCTTCCGCGCCTGTTGAAGAAGCTGGCCGCCCTGGAGGGTGCCGACTGGATCCGGCTGCATTATGCCTATCCCACCGGATTCCCGGATGAGGTGATCGACCTGATGGCTGTCACACCAAACATTTGCAACTATCTCGACATTCCCATTCAGCATATCAATGACAGGATCCTGCGTTCCATGAACCGGGGTCATGACCGCAGGAAGCTGGAGAAACTGCTGTATGATTTGCGGCAGCGTGTTCCAGGTGTTGCCATAAGAACTACGTTGCTGGTGGGGTATCCCGGGGAGACCGAGGAGGAATTCATGGAACTGTATGATTTTGTGAAGGCGTTCCGTTTCGAAAGGCTGGGAGTTTTTCCCTATTCGCACGAGGAGGATACCCCGGCGTCCGGATTGGTGGATGATGTTCCGGCAAAAGTGAAGCAGGAGCGTGCATCACGCATCATGGAGCTGCAGCAGGAAATCTCACTGGAAATCAATACTGCGAAAGTGGGGAATACCTATCGCGTGCTGATCGATGCAGAAGAGACTGAATACTACACCGGGCGGACGGAATTTGATTCTCCCGGGGTAGACAACGAAGTACTGGTGAGCAAGGGCGTAACGCTGGAACCTGGGGCTTTTGCTGATGTGAAGATTACCGGTGCCGGTGAGTTTGATCTGTTTGGTGAGCTTGCAGAATAGCCCGGACATGGCGCCCGGAATGTGCTGACCATACATCCTTGCATCTCCCTCTGCTGGGATCCTGGCCTTGTGCTGCGGACAATTTCCAAAAAAAAACAGCGGGACCGTCTTTGGACCGTCCCGCTGTTCAAGGTTCTAATATTCCCGGATCAATCTATTTCTTCTCTTGTTCTTCGTCCTTCCCCTTACCGTTTGCATCATCCTGTTGACCAGATTTTACATTGCCTGGAGAGGCAGGCAGCTCTTTTTTGGCTTCAGGCAGTTCACCAGTGCGGACAATTTCAACAGTGACCTTTTCATTTTCCTTATCGAAATCCACCACCAGCTTGTCACCTTCTACAAGTGATGACTTGATGATCGCCTCTGCCATCGGGTCTTCCAGGTATTTCTGAATGGCCCTTTTCAGCGGACGTGCACCGAACTGGATGTCGTATCCTTTTTCGAGCACGTAATCCTTTGCATCATCGGACAGGCTGATCTCGTAACCGAGAGAGTTCACCCGCTCGTAGAGTCCTTTCAGTTCGATATCGATAATCTGGTGGATATCCTCACGGGTAAGTGTATTGAACAGCACCACATCGTCGATCCTGTTCAGGAACTCCGGTGCAAAGGCGCGTTTGAGTGCCTTTTGTATCACACTTTTGGTATGCTCATTCGCTGTACTTTGTCTTGCTTTGGTGGCAAATCCGACGCCTTGTCCGAAATCTTTCAGTTCACGGGAACCGATATTGGAGGTCATGATCACGATTGTATTCCTGAAATCGACCTTTCTTCCGAGCCCGTCGGTCAGGTGTCCTTCGTCCAGCACCTGCAGCAGGATGTTGAACACATCGGGGTGGGCCTTCTCAATCTCGTCGAGGAGCACCACGGCATAGGGTTTTCTGCGTACCTTTTCGGTCAGCTGTCCGCCTTCCTCATACCCGACATATCCCGGAGGCGCGCCCATCAGTCGTGACACGGAGAATTTTTCCATGTATTCGCTCATGTCGAGGCGGATCAGGTTGTCGATCGAGTCAAACAGGTATTTGGCCAGGATCTTTGCAAGTTGTGTTTTCCCGACACCGGTCGGTCCGAGAAACACGAACGTCCCGATGGGTTTATTGGGATCCTTCAGTCCGGCACGGTTCCTTTGAATGGACTTCACCACCTTATCGATTGCTTCGTCCTGACCGATTACACCACCGCGCATATCATCGGCCATGTGGAGGAGTTTGGTTCCTTCAGCCTGGGCAATTCGTTGCACCGGCACACCGGTCATCATGGCAACCACTTCGGCCACTTTCTCCTCGTCCACTGTCTCGCGGTTCATTGCCAGTTCCTTTTCCCATTTACGTTTTTCGGAATCCAGCAGTTCGAGCAGTTCCTTCTCGCGGTCGCGGAAGCTGGCAGCCTTCTCAAAATTCTGGTTTTTCACTGCCTGGATCTTTTCCTGCTTGGTACGTTCCATTTCCTCTTCAAGCTGCACCACTCTTTCGGGTACGACAATATTGGAAATATGGACCCTGGAACCCGCTTCATCCAGTGCATCAATGGCTTTGTCGGGCAGGTGACGGTCGCTGATATAGCGCTGTGTCAGCTTCACGCAGGCTTCGATGGCTTCGCTGGTATAGAATACATTGTGGTGATCCTCGTAGCGTTCCTTGATATTGTTCAGGATATCGATGGTTTCCTCAACAGAAGTAGGTTCTATGAGCACCTTCTGAAAACGGCGTTCAAGTGCCCCGTCTTTTTCGATATGTTGCCGGTACTCATCGAGTGTGGTGGCGCCGATGCATTGGATTTCGCCCCTGGCCAGTGCAGGTTTCAGCATGTTGGCGGCATCCAGTGACCCTGTGGCCCCGCCTGCTCCGACGATTGTATGGATCTCATCGATAAACAGGATGATATTCGGGTTCTTGTTCAGTTCATTGAGGATGGCTTTCATACGCTCCTCGAACTGTCCGCGGTACTTGGTTCCGGCCACGATGGACGCGAGGTCAAGTGTAACCACCCGCTTATCGAACAGCACCCTGGAGACCTTTCGCTGCGTAATGCGCAGTGCCAGTCCTTCGGCGATGGCCGATTTACCCACGCCCGGCTCACCGATCAGGATGGGATTGTTCTTTTTCCTGCGTGAAAGGATTTGCGCCAGGCGTTCGATTTCTGTTTTCCGTCCTACGATCGGATCCAGCCGGTCCTCCTCTGCTGCCTTGGTCAGGTCAATCCCGAAATTGTCGAGCACAGGCGTGTCGGACGAAGGCTTCTGCTGTCCGCCTGCACTGCCACGCCCGCCGCCTGCAGGTCCGCCGCTGAATGGTCCTTTTGGTTCATCGTCTTCGTCACCCGGAAAATCGGCCTTGCTTTCGGGAGCCACGTGTTCCAGTTCCTGTTTTACGAGGTTGTATGTGATTCCCTGTTCCTTCATGTACCTGCTGGCATGGTTGTTCTCATCCTTGAGAATGGCCAGCAGCAGGTGGGAAGTATGTATCGTCTTGTCACGCATGGCCCTTGCTTCCAGGTAGACCAGTTTCAGTATACGTTCTGCGCTCTTTAACAGGGGAAGACTTTCGGGATCGGCAACCGGGGCGGGGGAGGGATTCCTGATCGCCTTCTCCACTTCCATCCGCATATCATATAATTCGCAACCCAGGACGATCAGCGTCTCGATGGCTTTTCCCTCACCTTCACGCAACAATCCCAGGAACAAATGCTCAACGCTGATGTGCGAATTCCCAAGCCTCACAGCCTCTTCCTTGCTGTAACTCAGAACATCTTTTACCCGTTGTGAAAACTGTGCATCCATATATTATTTCCTATCTCTTAGTTTACAAATCTTTCATCAGTACAAAGGTACAAATATAGCAATACAACAAACAACAATTATAAACAGTTCAATGTTGATAAATCCGACCTGTAAATGCTGAAAATAGCATATAATTCATTATTTTCGTAAGTTGGTTTTCAAAAGGTAAAAAACTAATACTAACTATTTGATTAATAATAAGTTGATATAGATGGCTGAAGGAGAAAAAATTCAAAGAATTAACATTGAGGAGGAAATGAAATCGGCCTACATCGATTACTCGATGTCGGTAATTGTATCCAGGGCATTGCCTGATGTGCGTGATGGTCTGAAGCCGGTACACAGGAGGGTGTTGTTTGGCATGCGCGAGTTGGGTGTGCTTTCCAACCGGTCCTACAAGAAATCAGCAAGGATTGTCGGTGAAGTGTTGGGTAAATACCATCCCCACGGTGACAGTTCGGTATACGATACCATGGTGCGCATGGCGCAGACCTGGTCGTTGCGGTACCCGTTGGTGGACGGACAGGGAAACTTCGGATCGGTTGATGGCGACAGTCCGGCAGCCATGCGATACACTGAGGCCAGGCTGCGCAAGATTGCTGAGGATACCATGATTGACCTGGACAAGGATACGGTTGATTTTCAGTTGAATTTTGACGATACACTTGAAGAGCCCAGCGTGCTGCCCACGAGGGTTCCGTTGTTGCTGGTGAACGGCACCTCGGGGATTGCGGTGGGAATGGCTACCAATATGGCACCGCATAATATTTCCGATACGGTGGATGCCATTGCAGCATATATCGACAACAAGGAAATCGAGATCCCGGAGCTGATCAACATCATCAAGGCTCCTGATTTTCCCACAGGCGGGATGATCTATGGGTACCAGGGCGTGGTTGATGCCTATGAGACCGGCAGGGGACGGATTGTAATCCGAGCAAAATCGGAGATCGAGGTAACGGATTCGGGGAGAGAGAAGATTATTATCACCGAGATCCCATACCTGGTCAACAAGGCCGATATGATCAAGAAAACCGCTGACCTGATCAATGAGAAGAAGATCGAGGGGATTTCCTACATCAACGACGAATCGGACCGCAGCGGTATGCGCATTGTGATCATCCTCAAGCGGGAGTCCAGTGCCAACGTTGTGTTGAACAACCTGCTCAAGTACACATCCCTGCAGACATCTTTCAATGTGAACAGCATTGCACTGGTAAACGGCAGGCCACGTACACTCAACCTGAAGCAGCTGATCCAGCATTTTGTCAACCACCGACACGATGTGGTGGTCAGACGTACCAGGTATGAACTGGACCAGGCGGAAAAGCGGGCACACATCCTCCAGGGGTTGCTCAAGGCACTGGACCACATCGATGAAGTGATCGCGCTGATCCGTGCATCGCAGACTCCCGAGGAGGCAAAGGAAGGGCTGATGGAGAAGTTCGGCTTTTCAGAATTGCAGGCAAAGGCCATTCTTGATATGCGTCTGCAGCGCCTTGTCGGACTCGAGCGGGCGAAGCTGCAGGCCGAATACGACGAGCTGATGGAGATGATTGCCTATTACCATAAATTGCTGGCAGATGAAGGCCTCCGGATGCAGGTGATCAAGGAAGAATTGCTGGAGATCAAGGAGAAATACGGTGATGCGAGGAAAACCGAGATCGTTCCGGATGAAGGCGAATTCAACCCGGAAGATTTCTATGCAGATGAGGAAATGGTGATTACCATCTCCAAGCTGGGATACATCAAGCGCACCCCGCTGTATGAATTCCGAACCCAGAACAGGGGAGGCGTGGGAGCGAAGGGCAGTACCACGCGCGACGAGGATGTGATTGTGAGTATGTTCTCTGCCAGTATGCACAATACGATCCTGTTCTTTACCGAGAAAGGACGTTGTTTCTGGCTGAAAGTATACGAGATTCCTGAAGGAACGCGCAGTTCCAAGGGACGGGCCATTCAGAACCTGATCAGCATTGAATCCGATGACACCGTCAGGACCTATCTCAGGGTCGGTGACCTTAAAGATGAGGAATACATCAACAATAATTTTATTGTGCTGGCCACCAAGAAGGGGATCATCAAGAAAACAAGTCTTGAAGCTTACTCCCGTCGCAGGACCAATGGTATCAATGCCATCAATGTGAGGGAAGGGGACACCCTGCTGGAAGCCAGGCTCACCGATGGTGATATGGAGATGATGCTCGCGGTGCGGTCCGGAAAAGCCATCAGGTTCCACGAATCCCAGGCACGTGCCATCGGACGTACTGCTTCCGGGGTGAAAGCGATTACGCTTGCAAACCCGAAAGATGAAGTAGTGGGCATGATCGTGGCGAAAAAGGATGAACAGGACATCATGGTCGTCTCTGAAAAAGGATACGGGAAACGTTCCGACCTGGACGGATACCGTGTAACCAACAGGGGAGGTAAAGGTGTGAAGACCATCAATATCACTGAGAAGACAGGGCACCTGGTTGCGATCAAAGCCGTTACGGATGATGATGACCTGATGATCATAACCACCGCAGGAATCGCCATCAGGCTCTCTGTGAAGAGCGTCAGGGTCATGGGCAGAAATACCCAGGGTGTCCGGCTGATCAACCTCAGGGAAGGGGACGGTATAGCAGCTGCGACGCAGGTACCCAGCGATAACGGTGATGAACAGGATCCGGATGCAGAAGTTGGACCGGATGGGCCTGGTGCAACTCCTGGTGCAACCGATGAAGGAGCCGGGGAGGAGAAAGGACAGGAGGGTGGAAATGAGGCAACAGGCGATGACATTGAATAAATGCTGCAATTGCTTCGTTCCCGGCAGTCCTTAAACATATTAAAAGATTGGCACCGTATTTGAACATTACATGAAAGTTCTTATTTTTGAATAAATTAAACCACAATAAAATGAAACGTTTGATCTACTTTGCAGTTCTGGCTGCATTTATGTCAGGAAGTGTGGCAGCACAGGATGCCTCAGTTCCTATTATGTTGAATTACAGCACTTTGCAAAAAAAGGCTGAAAAGAGTGATGAGCAGATTGTCCATGAAAAGAAGGGATTGAAGGAAAAAACCTGGATAAGCAGGGGTGAGTTGTTCCAGGATATTGACAACCAGGGTCTTGAACAACTTCAGATCGGTATCGACAAGAATACGCTGAAGATTTTTTACAAGGATCCGATTTCAACTGAGAAGAAGGACAATACGGAGATCTTCAAGTATGAAACCATTGATTATATTTTTGAAGACGGAAGATTACGCGGCTGGACCAGGAATGATCCGCTTCATGAAGCACCGCTCCATGAAGCGTTGAGAAGCTACAAGAAAGCGATTGAGCTGGAGGATGCGGACAAGCAAATGAAACTCCAGGAGAAGATCAAAGACAACCTGGATGAGCTGAAGCTCCAGTTTCAGCGTTCGGGTCAGAACAAGTATTTTCTTGAGGAGTACCAGGATGCACTGCTTGCCTTTGAATCTATACTGGAAATCAACGAAATACCTGTTTATGAAGGTGTTATTGACACACTCATGATCAATTACTGCGGGATCGTAGCCCGGGAGATTGGTGCCAGGCAGATGCGCCAGGGCAATGAAGATGAGGCTGAAAAAATGTACCGCAAGACCATTGACTACTACGACAGGCTTGCCGAACTGGGGTATGGCGGTTCCTCGAATTATATCCAGATGACCAGGGATTATTATGCCATTGGCGACACTATCGGAGCCATCGAGAATCTGAAAAAAGGATTGGAGCAATACGCAGACAGTTCCATACTGGTGACGCTTGCTGCGCAGGCTTATTACCTGATGGACAAAAACGAGGAAGGGCTCGATTTCATCGCAGAGCGCCTTGAACAGAAGCCCGAATGTCCTGCTGCATATTACTGGAAAGGACTGTTGATTACCAATGAGGATGATGTTGAGGAGGAGACTATCAAACAGGCACTTGCCTTGTATGACACTTCGCTGATGTATGATCCTGCCAATGCGAATGTATGGTACCAGAGCGGGTATGTTAATTATGCCGTGGGCGCCAATTACTTTGAACAGGAAAGTTATGAAGAGAATCCTGACTTCAGGAAGGAACTCAATGAGAAAGGCGTGGATTATTACGAGCGGGCGATTGAAAAGCTGGAAAAGACGTATGATATCGCGGAGGACGATATGACCCTGAAAAAGGAATCGCTCGACCTGTTAAAGAGAATCTACTACAAACTGTATGGCGGAGAAGACGAGCATTACATCAGAACCAATGAGCGACTCCAAAATCTTTGATGCAGCGGGGAAAGAGATAAATTTCGGATAATACAAGGAAAGGGAAGTACCGCTGGATATTTCCCTTTCCTTTACAATAACCAATTTAACATAATATTAATTATAGGACAGAATGGGAAAAATTACGATCTGCGCTGTTGATGAACACAATTCCGGTTATTCTTGGACAAATAGAATAAAGTTACGATCTGCGCATCCGAAGAATATCATTCCGGCTATCCTTGGACAAATAGAATAAAGTTGCGATCTGCACATCCGAAGAACATCATACCGGTTATCCTTGGACAAATAGAATAAAGTTACGATCTGTGCATCCGAAGAACATCATTCCAGCTATCCTTGGACAAATAGAATAAAGTTACGATCTGCGCATCCGAAGAACATCATTCCGGTTATCATGGGCGATCGTCTGATTGCAGCTTAACATCGTCCGCGGGCACACGGACTGTTGGTGATGAAGAATCCGAAGAAACCACCCAGCAGCATGCTGTTGGTGAAATCACCCGGCGTAATCTCATTCAAATGCCGTCCCTCGGTCAGGTAAAACAACACTGCACCGGCAACAGCACCTAATACGATGTATAAGACTGTTTTCCTGGTGTGTTTTGACGTCAGAAGCTTTTTGACACCTTTGGGCTGATTGCTGAGTTCAAGTTCTTTAAATTCCATTGTTACATATCTATATATCCAGATACAAAGATACATATAATCTTTTTAATATACATTCGTCGGTGCAATTCAGGAATCCTTGAAAAAGTGAAGTTGAAGAAGAAATTGTCCGGCCGAGCATTAATTGGTGCTGAACTTCCTGTCAAATGCGCATTTGACAGACGCCAGGCTGCTTCTGAATGACATTCAGGCTTTACAGGCTGATAAATAGTTTAATATCTGACCAAATCTCCTATATTTATCGTAAAATTCTATCACACATTATCGTTAAACAAAACAGCTAAATAAATCTATCCCATGACACGTATTTCAGCCCTCCTTATCCTGTCCGTTATGTTTGGCAGCGCCTGCAAACAGGCCATTGACCCGTCCGCACAGTTCCGGGGACCCGACCGTTCGGGTATTTTCGCATCAGAAACAGACCTGCTCAGGCAATGGCCCGACGATGGTCCTGCCGAAATATTTTTTATCGACAGCATTGGAGACGGTTATGGTTCCCCCATCGTCTCAGATGACCGTATGTATTTCACCGGTTCGCCAGACAGCATGGCTGTTTTATATTGTTACGACCTGGAAGGCAGTCAGTTATGGAGTATCGAGCTTGGCAGGGAATGGGTGACCAATTACCCGGGATCCCGCTCCGCCCCTACCCTTGCAGGTAATTACCTGTATACAGGAACCGGCTTCGGGGACCTTTATTGCGTAGACATACGCGAACAGGAAATCACCTGGACACAAAATCTGCAGGAGGATTTCCAGGGGATCCTGCCACGATTCGGACATTCAGAATCACCTTTGGTGCATGGAGACAAGGTGTTCTGGACTGCCGGCGGCAGTGAATATAACGTATTGGCTTTGGACAGGTTCACCGGAGAAACCACCTGGTCATCCGAAGGTATGAAAGAACGTTCAGGATACCATCCCCCGCGTGTAATCACTGCACCAGGGGGACGTGAGCTGCTGCTGACGTTTTCTGCCTACCACCTCATGGCATTCGATGTGGAAAGCGGTGAACTGCTCTGGACACACGCACAGGACAACTACCCTGCCGGGGAACGCAAACCCGGCATCGGCGATACACACTCGAATACTGTGATTTACGAAAACGGGTCCATCTGGTATGCAGCCGGCGACGGAAACTGCGGCGTGAAATTGTTGTTAAGCGAAGATGGCAGCAGTATCTCAGAAGCCTGGCGCAATAAGGGCTTTGACAGCTACATGGGAGGTATCGTGAAACTTGGAGATTATATTTATGGCAGCGCGACGGCGCAGCCCCAGCTCAGGTCCATACATGCACAAACTGGAGTGATTACAGATTCCCTCATGATCGGCCGGGGTGTTGTGATTGCGGCAGACAGTATGATCTATTACTACAGTCAGAACGGGAACATGTACCTTGTTGCATACAACGACGGGCAGCTGGAAGAAGTCAGCTCCTTCAGGATCAGCAAAGGATCCAGGGAACATTTTTCGCACCCGCTCATCCATGATGGCGTCCTTTACCTGCGACGCGGTCAGGCCGTCATGGGATATGATATTCAGGCAGATCTTTCATAAACGGAACAGATTGCTCCTTTGCTCGGACAAGCTATAATCTTTTTGGAGGTTGATTTCCCGAAGCCCTGCATCGAGAAGATATCGTATATATAATTTTGATATATAATTGAATATTAGAGTTTAGAAAGTAATCATTAAAAGTATAACTTAAACAATTTATGCGGTCATCATTCCACCCCTGGATGTTGCCGTCTGCCTGCACACCAGGCTGTCCCTCCCTTGCAATATTTTGTAGCTGAATACATTGGCTTATAACATTTATTAACATTAATATAGGTGAAATACAATCTGTAATTCATTACTTTCGTTTTACAGAAGCCAACTATTCAACCTAGCTAATGATAAAATACATTCTTTCCATCGCAATTGTATTCCAGTCTGTCCCTCCCCTTCTTGCACAAAAGCATACCATCAGCGGATACATTACCGATGCTTCATCGGGAGAAAAGCTGATCGGTGCAAACATCTACCTGGAAGACGACCTTACCGGCACCTCATCCAATAACTATGGATTTTACAGCCTCACCCTGGATGAAGGAAGCTACGATTTGATAATCAGTTATATAGGATACACAAATGCGCGCCGTAAGATCAACCTGGACGAAGATGTCCAGCTCCCTGTCTCCCTGGTTCCTTCCCTTGGGCTGGAAGAGGTTGAGATTACGGCCACTGCCAGCCAATCCGTTAAATCCAGCCAGATGAGTGCAATCGATATCTCTGTTGAACGGATCAAAAACGTGCCGGCGCTGCTCGGAGAGGTGGATGTGATCAAGGCGATCCAGTTGCTCCCCGGGGTGCAGTCGGGTACCGAAGGCGCCAGCGGGTTGTATGTGAGGGGAGGCGGACCCGATCAGAACCTGATCCTGCTTGATGGCACACCGGTATACAATGCCTCACACCTTTTCGGTTTCTTTTCTGTATTTAACGTGGATGCCATCAACAACGTAACCCTGATCAAAGGTGGATTCCCTGCACGTTATGGTGGCAGATCCTCCTCTGTGCTGGATATCAGTCTGAAAGAAGGAAATAAAAAAGCATTCAGGGGCAGTGGATCCATCGGGTTGATTTCCTCCAAGCTCACCCTTGAAGGCCCGATCATCAAGGACCGGACCTCATTTATAGTATCTGCCCGGCGGACCTACCTGGACCTGATCGCGCAGCCCCTGATCAGAAATATTGGCGGCGGGGATGAATATACCACACAGGGATATTTTTTTTATGATCTCAATGCCAAGATCAACCACAGGATTTCCGAAAGGGACCACCTTTACCTGAGCGTGTATACCGGCGAAGATAAATTCTACAGCAACCAGGAACCCTACACCTATTTGTATGCAGGCGATCTCTATACCAGCGAAACCAAATCCAACCTTGGCTGGGGCAACATCACCTCTGCCCTGCGCTGGAACCACCAGTTCAGCAGCAAACTGTTCAGCAATACAACCCTGACCTACAGCAATTACAATTATGAAGTAAGAAACTACAATTCATCCATCGAGCAGTCTGGCACGGAAGTCACCGAGGAAGTAAACTCACTGAATTTCCTATCGGGAATAGAAGATTTCGCCGGGAAGATTGATTTTGACTATATACCTGCAGCGGATCATTATATCAGGTTTGGGGCGAACTATATCTACCATACCTTCAAGCCCGGGGCCTCGGTCTACCAGGTAACCAACCAGGAGCTGGGTGATGTGGACACCACCATGGGTGAAGATCATGTATATGCCAGTGAAATGGCGCTGTATGTGGAGGACGATTACAAAGTGACCGACCGGCTCAAGGCTAATCTCGGCCTGCATTACTCCGGATTTTATGTCAACAACAAGTATTACCATTCCTTGCAGCCCAGGATGTCTGCACGTTATCTTATTACCAGTTCATTTGCTTTTAAGACATCCTATGCCATGATGCAGCAGTATATTCATCTGCTTACCAACAACAACATCGGGTTGCCCACTGATCTGTGGGTTCCGGCAACAGATCAGATACGTCCCCAACGCTCGCATCAGTGGGCGATGGGATTTTCAAAGGATTTCACACAAACATACCATCTCTCCATTGAGGGATATTACAAAACCATGTCGAACCTTATTGAGTACAGGGATGGTGCATCATTTATGGGATCAAGTACGGGCTGGGAAGACAAGGTTGAGAGCGGAAGGGGCTGGTCCTACGGCGGGGAACTGTTTTTTGAAAAGAAACTTGGCGCCCTGACCGGCTGGATCGGTTATACCCTTGCCTGGACCAATCGTCAGTTCGAGAACCTGAACAATGGCGAGGTTTTCCCTTACAAATACGACCGAAGGCACGATGTTGCGGTTGTGGTCAGTTTTCCCCTCGATGAAAAATGGGACTTCTCTGCCAGCTGGGTCTATGGTACCGGGACAGCGCATACGCTTCCCACGGAGCGATATCTCGGCAGCAGGACCTCGTTCTGGAGTTCCGCGATGTTTCCGACTTCAGGTT
>Ga0180430_10004066_pt1 | contig 12435 bp, 7 predicted proteins | sample SS_ome_9_FD_132999 | JGI IMG/M metagenome (GOLD analysis project Ga0180430, IMG submission 132999) | Hypersaline lake sediment archaeal communities from the Salton Sea, California, USA - SS_1_S_2 metaG | ecosystem: Environmental > Aquatic > Non-marine Saline and Alkaline > Hypersaline > Sediment... | reverse complement strand
GGATGATGGCCACGATGACGATGCCGATGCCGGCTTCGAAGCCCTTGCCCGACTCGAGCCGCTGGATGGCCTTCCACACCTCGCCACCCAGTCCCTTGGCCCCGATCATGGCCGCGATGACCACCATGGAAAGGGCCAGCATGATGGTCTGGTTGATGCCCGCCATGATGGTGGGCGTGGCGATGGGCAACTGGAGCTTGACGAGCTTCTGCCACTTGTCGCTGCCGAAGGCGTCGGCCGCCTCCACCAATTCGCGGGGGACCTGCCGGATGCCCAGGCAGGTGAGGCGGATGGCCGGAGGCATGGAAAAGACCACCGTGGAAAAGATGGCCGCCACGGGCCCCAGACCGAAAAAGGGAATGGCCGGAATGAGGTACACGAAGGCCGGCATGGTCTGCATGAAATCCAGTATGGGCATGACGATGCGATAGAAGATCTGGTTGATGGCCGCCAGGATTCCCAAGGGAAGTCCTATGATGATGGCGAAAAGGGTGGAAATGACCACCAGCGCCAGGGTGCTCACCGTGGGAGCCCACAGCCCCATGTTCCAAATGAGCACGAGCCCCAGAAAGCAGAAAACGGCGATGCCCTGCTTGCGGCTCAGGAACCAAGCCAGCCCGGTGAAAAGGAGAATCAGTACGATGGGATGAAAAAACATCATGGCCGAAACCAGCAGATCGATACCGCTTTCGGTCACTTCCGAAAAAGCCTTGGTGGCGAAGGCGAAGTTGTCCACCAAGAAATCGATGAAGGCTTCGATAGCCGCACCGATAGGAATCTTATACTGTTCCATTGGAGCCACCCCTTTCCGCGATTTTCGCCAGCAACGAGCCTTTGATGACCACGCCCACGAGCTCTTCGTCCTCGTTCACCACGGGCACCGGATAGGTCACCCTGGCCAGAATGGGAAACAGCTCGATGGCCGGCATGTCGGGCCCTACCCGCTCCAGATCCTTGACCATGATCCCGTCCAGGTGCTTGTCCCCCCGTCGCGTGGCGTCGGCGGCGGCGTCGGCGGTGACCATGCCCACCAGCTTCCCGTGCTCCCGCACGAAAATGCTCGAGATGCCCGCCGTCTTCATCTTGTGGAGGGCCGCCTTGGGCCCGTCGGTTCGGGCCGAAGCCATGGCCGCCACCTTGATCATGACCGACTCCGCCGTGAGCACCTTGGTCATGTCCACGTCTTCCACGAAGCGGGCCACGTACTCGTTGGCGGGATTGGTGAGAATCTCCTCGGCGGTCCCCACCTGGATGATGGCCCCGTCCTTCATGAGCACGATGCGGTCCCCGATCTTGAGGGCCTCGTCCAAATCGTGGCTGATGAACAGGATGGTCTTCTTCACCTTTTCCTGAAGCATCAGCAGCTCGTCCTGCATGTCTCGCCGGATGAGAGGGTCCAGGGCGCTGAAGGCCTCGTCCATGAGCATGATGTCGGGATCCAGAGCCAAGGCCCGCGCCAAGCCCACGCGCTGCTGCATGCCGCCGCTGAGCTGGGCGGGATAGCTCTCCTCCCATCCCTTGAGCCCCACCTGCTCGATGGCCTTCAAGGCACGGTCCCGCCGCTGGGCGGCGTCCACCCCCTGAATCTCCAGCCCGTACTCCACGTTGGCGACCACCTTGCGGTGGGGGAACAGGGCGAAATTCTGGAACACCATGCCGAACTTGTGCTGGCGGACCCGGCGGAGCCCTTCGGGGGAAAGCTTGGTCACGTCTTCGCCGTCCACCAGCACCTTGCCGGAGGTGGGCTCGATCAAACGGTTGACGCACCGTACCAGGGTGGATTTGCCGCTGCCCGAAAGCCCCATCACCACAAGGATCTCCCCCTCCTCCACCACGAAGGAGGCTTCGGAAACCCCGACGGTGTGTCCCGTTTCCTTCAGTATTTCATCCTTGGAAACCCCGCTTTTGAGCATTTCCAAGGCCTTTTCGGGCTTGGGCCCGAAAATCTTGGTCAACTCCTCTCCTACGATCTTTTCGCTCATCGCCTTTCCTTGTTCCAGGTCCACCGACAAAACTTCGCTCGCCAGCAGGCGAGAGCAGGGTTCCCGCGACCTTCGCTCTCCTTGCTCTCAAGAGCCGTCTTCGCAAGTTTCCGTCAGTAGTGGATAATTTGTTTCCAGGCTGTTCATTTCGCTTGAATATATTTCGCTTTCAAAATATTGTCAAGAGAGTAATTGGTATCGGAACAGTTCAGCCTCAAAAATCCGCCTCCCCCCAAAACCGTCTGGACAAAAATCCCCCGAAGGATTATGAAAACTTCGACGGAGATCGGCTCCCGACCCCGCCTTGGTGGTCGGTCGAGGGGACGGGCTTCTTGGCCCCTTGGAGCCCGCTTCAAAGCTCCGCATCGTATTTTCCGCAAGGTCCCCCTTTCGCAAAGGGGGATTCGGGGGGTTCTTCCGAAACGGGAGCCCCGCAGAAAAAGGAAGGACGCGACAAGGCGAGCTTATGATCGAAAACGAAAGCATATGGAGATTCCAGGACGGGGAGCGATCCTTCACCGTGGTGGGGACCGCCCACGTTTCCCGCGAAAGCGCCGACTTGGTCCAGGCGGTCGTCGAAGACGAACGGCCGGACACCGTCTGCCTCGAGCTGTGCCCTTCGCGCTACCAGTCCATCACTCGACGGAGCCAGTGGGAAGAAACGGACCTGCTCAAGGTCATCCGGCAGAAGAAGGCCTTCGTGCTCTTTTCCAATCTGCTCCTGTCCCACTTCCAGAAGCGCATCGGTCTCAAGCTGGGGGTCCGGCCCGGAGAGGAGATGCTTCGAGCCATGGACGCGGCGGAAGCGGTGGGAGCCGGGATTCACCTGGCCGACCGCGACGTGCGCGTCACTCTGACCCGGGCGTGGCGGTCCATGAGCTGGTGGAGCCGGATCAAGCTTGCGGGGCAGCTTCTCTTCTCCTTGGTGGAAGCGGATTCCATCCGCGAGGAAGACGTGGAGAGCCTCAAGAAGCAGGACGCCCTGGACGCCCTTCTCCAGGAGCTGGGTCAGTCTCTGCCGGAGATCCGGCGGGTGCTCATCGACGAGCGGGACCGATACTTGGCTCGCAAGATTCGCACGGCCCCCGGAGAAAGGATCGTGGCCGTGGTGGGGGCCGGTCACCTTTCGGGCATAAGGCGCCACTGGGACGAGGACGTCGATCTGGACGAGCTGGAGCGCATGCCGCCTCCGGGCAGGCTGGGCGGGATCCTCAAGGCGGGCATCCCCCTTCTCGTGGTGGCGGTGCTCGTGGCGGGCTTCTTCGCGACGGGAGCGGCGGGGGGGAAGGAGATGCTCCAGTGGTGGATTCTGGCCAACGCGGTGCTGGCGGGTCTCGGGGCCGCCGTGGCCCTGGCCCACCCTTTGACCATTCTCTCCGCCATCGTGGCGTCTCCCCTCACCTCCCTCAATCCCATGATCGCCGCCGGCTGGGTCTCCGGTCTGGTGGAAACCTTCCTGGGCAAGCCCAAGGTCCGGGACTTCCAGAGTCTTCCCGAAGACATCGCGTCCCTCAAAGGCTTCTGGAAGAACAAAATCACTCGCATCCTGCTGGTGGTCGTCTTCACCAACACGGGGAGCGCCCTGGGAAGCATGGTGGCCGTTCCGCTCATGTTGAAAGTGCTCGCTCAAGCTTGACGGGCGGCGTCCAGGGCTTCGCGCACCTTGCACGCCAGCTCGGTCATCACCATGGGCTTCATGACGACGATCTCCACCCCCAATTCCCGCAAGCGGTCCCGCGAGACCCGCTCGTCGTAGCCCGTGCATACCATGACGGGAATATCCCGGCGGAGGGCTTTGAGCTTCTCCGTCAGCTCTTCGCCGCCCATGTGAGGCATGGAGAGGTCGGTGACGACCAAATGGAAGCGACGGGGATCGCGAGCGAATATTTCGTACGCCTGGCGGGGATCGCTCGCCCCCGTCACCCGGTATCCCAGATATTCCAGCATCTCCCGTCCCAGCCCCACCAGCGATTCCTCGTCGTCCACCAGCAGAATGCTTTCCGCTCCGCCGGGCGTGTTTTCGCAGGTCTCTTCTTCCCCGGGAGCTTCCCCGTCGTAGCAGGGGAGATAAACGCTGAAGGTGGCTCCCTTCCCTTCCTCGCTCTCCACCACGATGGCCCCCCCGTGGCTTTTGACAATGCCGTGGACCACCGACAGGCCGAGACCGCTCCCTTCCCCGAAAGCCTTGGTGGTGAAGTACGGCTCGAAAATGCGCTCCATCACTTCCCGGCTCATGCCCCTCCCCGAATCCTTCACCGCCAGGCGCGCGTAGGGGCCCGCCTCGAGCTCCGGGTGAAGGCCGGCGGCCCGTGCTCGATCCAGGCCATCCTTCGCCAGGATCAATTCCAGGGTCCCTCCCTTTTCCCCCATGGCGTGAGCGGCATTGGTGCACAGGTTCACCAGGACCTGGTGGAGCTGGGTGGCGTCCGCCAGGACTTCGCACGCTTTTTCATCGACGATCCGGCGGATGGAGATATTGGCGGGCAAGGAAGCCCTCAGCAGCTTGACGGTCTCCCCCAGCAACGCGGAGAGCTCGACGGGTCTCTTGTCGCAGAGGCTCTTGCGACTGAACTCGAGGATTTGTCGAACCAGTTCCCTGGCGCGATGGGCCGCCCGAAGCACCTCCTGGAGGTTTTCCCTCGCCCGTTCATTCTCGCGAGTGCCGAGGTAGGCCATCTGGGCGTACCCCATGATGGCGGTCAAAATGTTGTTGAAGTCGTGGGCGATTCCTCCCGCCAAAGTCCCCACGGCTTCCATCTTCTGGGAATGGAGCAGTTGGGCTTTGAGAATCTCGAATTCCGTGACGTCCCGAGCCACGAACAACACCGCCTCCACTTTTCTCCGGCGAGAAACGGGGACCACATGGGCCTCGACCACCATGCGCTCCCCCCTCCTGTCCAGGAATTCGTAGACGGCCCCCGGAACCCTTTCCCCTCCGAGCACCCGATGGACGTCCTCCCAAACCTCCTTCCGCCCCCCTTCGGTCAAGAACTCCGCCTGGCGGATGTCGGTCCCTTCGATCCCCTTTTCTCCGCCTCGGAGATTCTCCCTTCCGGAGGAAGAAAGGGTCAGGACGGTCCCCCCGGAATCCACGGAAAAGAGAATGTCGTGCACGCTTTCGAAGTGCAGCCGGTACTTTTCCTCGCTTTCGGCCAGGGCCCGCCAAGCCTTGCGGGCTTCCGAAACGTCGATGATGGCGGACCGGCAGCTCTTCTCTCCCGATTCGCCTTCCGCGAGGCAAAGGCTTTCCACGCGACATTCCACGGCTTCCCCGCCGTCCCGGAGAAACCGCACCTCGCAGACTTCCTTGTCTTCGCCTTCCATGACCGCCAGCCGGTGTCTCAGGAAAAGGGCCCGGTCCTTCTCCTCCACCAGAGATTGAATGGGGCGTCCCAGGAGATGCTTTCGCTCCAATCCCAGAAGATCGGCGGCGCAGATGTTGGCTTCCAGCAACCTCCCGTGCCCGTCCCAGGTCACGTAGCCCACCGGCGAAAAATCGTACAAGCTTCGATACCTGTCCCGGGAAGCCTCCAAGACCATCTGAGTCTTGCGCAGCTCTTCGTTCTGCATCTCCAGCTCCACCTGATAGACCTGGAGCTCGTGGAGCAGCCGCTCGATGTCCCGGGGCAAGGAGGTCTTTCGCCCCGGATTTTCGCGCAGGAAGGCTTCGGCACGTCTGCGCAGCTCATCCAAAAGGTTTTCTCGGCTTCGGCTTCCCTCCCTCACGACCCCTCCTCGCTTTCCGAAGAGGCGAGGAGATGGAGCAGATCCAGGCTTCTTCCCTCCAGAAAGATCTCCATGAAAAACAACCCCCGGTCTCCTCCGCACGGAACCCGGCGAATGGAGGCCAGACCCGAAAACCCCGCCCCGTCCCCGCGCCGCAGCTCCATATCTCCCCGCCACCGCCCTTCGCGCCGCGCCTCTCCCAACGCCTCATCCAAAGAAGAACGGAAGCCCTCGGCCACGATGGCGCCGCAAAGGTCCCGCCCCATCGCCTCATCCTCCTCGAGCCCGAACACCCTCCCGGCGCCGGGTCCCCAATAGACGATTCTCTCCTCCTCGTCCACGCCCACCACCGCTTGGCAAGGGCATTCCTCCAAGACGCCCTTCGAAGGCGCGCCCTCCCAAGACTCCTTCCCCTCCTCCGTTTCCATGAGAGAAGCCACCAGGGCGAACACCCTTCCGTCCTTTTCCCGCAAAGGGGCGGCGGCCCCCGACACTTTCTTCGGTTCTCCTTCCCGGCCGCGCAGGTGGAAAGAAGCGTTCAAGACGGCCCGGCCGGTGGACCAAACCCGTTGAAAAAGATTTTCCTCGTCGGGCAGAGGGCGGCCGGCTTCGTCGGTGACGACGGTCTTCAACTGATCCAGGGTGCGGCCTTGCACGGAAGACCCCGCCCGGCCGAACAATTCCCTCGCCCGCTTGTTGACGAAGGTCAGCCGCCCCTCGCCGTCGACGATCAACAAGGCCGAATGGCCCGTCTCCACGATCCTGGCCAGAAGATCGCGCTCCCGGCGCAAAGCCTCCTCGGTCCCCTTGATCTCGCCGATGTCCACGAAGGACAGCACGATGCCCGAATCCTTGGGCTCCGCCGAGCGAAAAGGAGTGATGGTCATGCGCAACGGCTTCCCCCGAACCGTTTCCACCTCCTTTTCCACGGGGATGTGCGACTCCCAGAAGCTCCTCAGCTCCTCCACCAGGTCCATGTCCCGAAGGGCCCCCGCGAAATGGTCCAGAGGGCGCCCCACGTCCCGGGGCAGAATGTTGAGCAGCTCGGAAACCTTGGGGGTGAGGCGGCGGATTTTCAGCTCGCGGTCCAGGAAAAGGGTCCCGTGGGTGGAGTTGTTGATGAAGTTCTCCATGTCGTCGTTGAGCACGGTGAGCTCGTGGATCTTGTTTTCGTATTCGGAATTGACGGTGTAGAGCTCCTCGTTGACGGACTGGAGCTCCTCGTTGGTGCTTTGCAGCTCCTCGTTGGACGCCAGCAGCTCCTCGTTGGTGGCCTGCAGCTCCTCGTTGGAGGCCTCCAGCTCCTCCACCGTGGCCTGCAGGCTCTCGCGGCTGAATTGCAGATCCCGCTCCAAATCGGAAATGCGCTGGTGATACGCTTCGTCCAACGGCACGGACGAGACGTCCGCCGCCGCCATCGGCTCCCGCCTCTCCGCCGGCTCGATGAAGACCGCCGTCTTGCCCGCCATCCTCTTGCGCTCGGGAAACCGCTTCACCCGCAGGCTCACGTAAACCGTCTCCCCCTCGAAGCGCAGGGCCACATGGTTGTAGCGCACCTCCTCCGGCTCCTTGGCGGATCGGTTCAGCGCGGCGGTGAGGGGAAGCGCCAGATCGGCATGGGCCAGCTTGAGCAAGTCGGACTGGAAGCGCCCCGTGGGAATGCGCAGGTACCGATCCAACTTGCCGAAAACATGAACGATCTCGCGGTCTTCGTTCAGAATCACGCAAGGGGGCACGTAATCGGCCAGCAGGGATTCGTAAACCTCGTCCATGCGAGTGGAAGAATCCGGGACGGCCCCTTCGGGCCTCGCATGGCCCCGGAAGGAGACGTTGCGGCTCCGGGCTACCAGAGACAAGGTATCCGCCAAGGTGTCTCGGCCGCTGCCCGTCTTGCGATAGATCTTCCACCTCTTGTCGAAGGCGTCGAAGCTGTGCCCCAGCTCCCCCACCGTCTCGCTGGAGCCCAGCATGAGAAACCCCTGCGGATTCAGGGCGAAGTGGAACAGGGACAGGACTTTCCTTTGGAGCACGGGCTGCATGTAAATGAGCAGGTTGCGGCAGCTCAGAAAATCGATCTTGGCGAAAGGAGGGTCCTTGATGATGTTGTGCTGGGCGAAGACCACCATCTCCCGCAGTCGTCGCACCACCTGATACCGGTCCCCCTTGCGGACGAAGTGCCGCTCGATGCGCCGAGGGTCGATGTCGGCGGCGATGCTTTCGGGATAGACGCCGTTGGAGGCGAAATCGATGGCCTCCTTGTCGATGTCCGTGGCGAAGACCTTGATGTCGTAGGCCCGCTTCTCCTCCTCCATGCGCTCGTCCAGAAGCATGGCCAGGGAATAGGCTTCCTCCCCCGTGGAACAGCCCACCACCCACGCCCGGATGAGCAGGTCTCCCCGACGCTTTTCGAAGGTTTCCGGCAGCACCTTGTGGCGAACCACGTCGTAGGCTTTGGGATCGCGAAAAAAGCCCGTCACCCCGATGAGGATCTCCTTGAACAGGACATGAACCTCCCGGGGGTTCTCCCGAAGGAACCGCACGTACATTTGAAGATTGTCCATCTGGTTCACGCTCAACCTTCGCTCGATGCGGCGGTTGACGGTGTTGGGGCGGTAATGGCTGAAGTCCACGTCCGTCTGGCGGCGAATGAGGGAAAAGATCTTGGTCAGCAGACTGTCTTCGGAATCCTCCGCGTCTCCGACCGTTTCCGCACGCCTCCGCCTTTTGGCGAAAGGATGGAGAATGAAATTCATGAGCTCCTCGGGCATTTCAGCCGGCGGCAGAATGTAGTCGGCCAAGCCGGTGGCGATGGCGCTCCTGGGCATGCCGTCGAACTTGGCGGACATCTCGTCCTGCACCATGACCATGCCCCCGGCTTCCTTGATGGCCCGCACGCCGCGGGTCCCGTCGCTGCCGGTGCCCGACAGGATGATGCCGATGGCCTTTTCGCCCTGGTCGCCCGCCAGGGACTGGAAGAAGAGGTCGATGGGCAGATTGGGCCCGTGAGTGGGGGCGACGTCGGTGAGAAGCAGTTGGCGGTTGAGGATCTGCAGGTTCTTGCCGGGAGGGATGAGAAAGACGGTGTCCGCGAAGACGGGCATTCCCTCTTCGGCCCGGAGCACCCGCATGGAGGTGCACTTGGACAGCAGCTCCACCATCAAGCTCTTGTAGTCGGGGGACAGATGCTGGATGACCACGAAGGCCACCCCGCTTTTGGACGGCATGTTCTCGAAAAAGGCGGTGAGGGCCTCGAGGCCTCCCGCCGACGCGCCGATGCCCACCACGTGGGACGGCCGCTCGCCGCCTTCCGCGCGACCGTCCGCTTCGTCCGCCTTGCGGTGCTCGAGGGGTTCGTTCATGGACATGGAGCCTGTTCCTCCGCCGGCGCGAGCCGGAGTGACGAAATTGGCGAAAAAGTCACGGAAACGAGATCCGACGCGATCCACTCTATTATAGAACGACAAGGATTGCCAAAGAGTTTTCGAAGGGGAATGCGAGGAGGGATCGTCGAGAGAAGCGCTCGGAAGCCCGGGAAGGGAGCCCTGCGCAGGGGGGAAAAGGCGGAAAGCGAAAAGGGTCGAGGCGCGAAGCCCCGACCCTCGATCTCTCTGGAGGCGGCAACCGGATTTGAACCGGTGAATAACGGTTTTGCAGACCGCTCCCTTAGCCACTTGGGTATGCCGCCCCGGAATTTCCCTTGTTGGTAACGAAAAACCGGCGGGATGTCAAGGGGAAAAGAAAGGGAGTGCTCGCCGCACATTGGAGCCCATTCGCGATGCGAAGCCGGAATCGACGCAAAAAGCATTGACTCCCACACGCTTTTTCCATATTGTCGATGAAAATCGGTGCCGCCCCCAAGCCAGCGAGAATGCGGAAGAATACACCGACGAGTGGTTACGCGACCGTTCAACCCCGAAGGAGCAACAGCTTGATCGAAACCCGGCCCGGCAAGGGCGATTCCGCCGATCCCGGCGACGAAGCGTCTGGCCCCTCCTCGACTCCCTTTGTCCGCAAGAGCCCTCCCGCCGGCGGTTCCCCCCCGCACGGACTGGAATACGCCCCCGACGACGAGATCGATCTGTTTCAACTCCTGGAGCATCTGTGGCGACAACGGTTGATGGTCGTCTTCACGGTGGCGGCAAGCCTCGCGTGCGCCGTTTTCTACCTTCTGCTGGCCACGCCCCTCTACGAAGTCAACATGCAGGTGCGACCCGGGGTGACGGCCTACGGCGAAGAGGGCGAGGCGCGCCGCTGGTCCATCGACGACATCGTCGCCTGGGTGAGGCAGCAGCAATACCGCAACCTGCTCAAGAACAGTTCGTCGTCGGGAGGGGATGTTCCGACCATCAAGGCCGAGCGTCAAGGGGACGCCAGCGCCGTCACTTTGAGCTTGGCGCACCCCGATCCCGAATACGGCCGGGAATTTTTGCAAAACGTGTTCAACCGCTGGGTCCATCATTACGTGGAGGCGGGGCACGACCCCCAAATCGCCCTTGCCCGGAAACAACTGGAAAAGGACGTCCAAGGGCTTGAAGATCAATTGGAGCATCTGGAATCCGTCACTTTGCCAAACCTCCGGATGGACATCGAGGAGCGCAAGGAGCGCATCAAAATCCAGACTCACGCCATCGACCTCGTCGAGGAGCGGCGAGCCGCCAACGAGCGGGTCCTGAGCCAGATGCAGGAGCGCATGGACGTCACCCTGGCCAATACCAACGAGCTGACGACTCTGCGCGACCAGCTGCTGGCCCGGAGCAACGTCCAGGATTTGACCCTTCTCCTCTACACCAACATCATTCAGCAGAATATCTTTCATGTCTCCCAGCTCCAGGAGCGCATAGGAAACCTCGAGAAAACCATCCTCGCCGACAGGAAGGAAGAAAGGGACCTCCAGAAGACCATCGGCGACATTCGGCAGGAAATCGAGCGCATTCGGCTCCAGGTGGAAGTGGAGGCGGAGCAGAGCAAGCGAGCCCTGCAACGACGGATCGAGTTGACGAGGGACAAGATGGAAGTGCTGGCGCCGGTGGAGCTGGTGAGCGGTCCATTGGCTACCGAGCATCCGGTGGCTCCCCGAAAAACGCTGGTCGCGAGCTTGGCGCTGGTGGCGGGGGGCTTTCTGGGGATCCTGCTGGCCCTCGCGACGGGGGCTTGGCAGGCGAGGCGCCAAGCGGAAAGCGCACCTCCCCCCGGCTTACGGGAAGAGGGTTGACGGCAACCGCCGAGCCTTTTGAAACCGTGCTTGGTCGCGCGCTCGTCTCCCGAAGGAAAAGCGGGAACGACGATCCGGTGCAAGGCCGTTTCGCCGAGCGGCCGCGAAGGATCTCGCAACGCCGCGCTTCGCGAGCACCTACGGAAGCGCCGCCTACGAGATGTTCAAAGCTTTTCCAATGAGACGCTTGCCGTTTTCCATCCCCGAAATATGGCGTTGCGGAATGCCCGTCGTTTTCGAGAGCTCGCGCCGGGCAACCCCTTCCTTGCCTCTGGCTCCCGCCAAGCATATTGCGGACACCCCCTCGTCGGTACACGAAAACACTCCCTCCAAGGAACGCTCCCGGACAGGAATTCACGGGCAAAAGGGGTCTGGAAGCTGTTATGATTCATCTATCGAAATTGTTCATGGCGTTGTCCGTCCCGCTCATCGGCTCCATGTGCGGTATCGGAGCTTTCGTCGTTCTTTCCACACTTTCTTCTTCAGCCAATCAAACGTACACACAACTGCTTTCGGGCCATTTGGTATGGCAGGATCTTTTAAAGGACGGAGAACAATCGGCTCTTGCCTTCGGACTGATTTTTGCCGTGTCCGTCCACCTCGCCCTTTCCCGTTTCCTCGCCCGCCTTCCCGACTCCGTCGCCGATGCCATGCGGATGCTCTATGCCCTGTCCGCAGCCCCGGTCCTGGTCTGGGTTGCGAGTCTGTGCCACACGAGCGGCATTCGCAGCATGACGTACTTGTTCGCCGGTTCGGGGCTGTGCGCGGTTACCACGCTGTACGGCTTCCTTTTGGGAGCACGTTGCCGCAGGACGATTTCAGCCGAAAGAAGCTTCCGGCTACTGAGCGAACATGTTTTTGCTCTCGTCCTAAGCATGTTCAGCGGTTTCGGCTTTGCCATGCTGGCGGGACGATTGCTGAACCTGGAGCTCTTGGCGGAAAACAGCCTCCCGCCTCTCCTCGCCGTTCTTGCCGTTCCTTGCGTGCTCGCCTCGAGCTACACTCTTCACGGCTTTAGCGAGCAGGAAAGCGCCCGATGGCGGTGGAAGAGAAAAATCTTCTTCTTCGCACAGATAGGCTTGCCTTTGTTGTTCCTTGATCTTCTACCGCCGCCAGCGCGAAGTGGAATCTCTAGCGTGAAGCCGACTCCCGCCCTTTATGCCCTCGTGCTTCTTATGGCGGGAGCATGCCTCGTCGAGATGGCGTGCCGCTCCCTAAAAGCCAAGCCCTCGGATTTCTTTTCAGGATTTTCGCCTTTGGCCCTGATTGCCGTTCTTTTTTTTATCAAAGCTCCGCTCATTACCAAGGAGGGCCAGTATCCCATAGATTTTTACCATCTTGGCGAGTATCTTCTGCCATGGAAGCTGTGGGCCAACTGGGGACACATCCCTTACTGCTTAAAGGTTGCCAGGGAAAGACGATCTCGAAGCCCAAGGCTTTGATTTTTCAATGGATTTCCCGCAAGCCATTTTGCAAGAGCCGGAAAATACTGCGATTAGTTTTCCCGAAACATTG
>Ga0180430_10004065_pt1 | contig 12436 bp, 10 predicted proteins | sample SS_ome_9_FD_132999 | JGI IMG/M metagenome (GOLD analysis project Ga0180430, IMG submission 132999) | Hypersaline lake sediment archaeal communities from the Salton Sea, California, USA - SS_1_S_2 metaG | ecosystem: Environmental > Aquatic > Non-marine Saline and Alkaline > Hypersaline >... | reverse complement strand
GACCGTCAGACTCAGACTCAAGGTAAACGAGGAAAAAAGCGCGGTCAGTCGTCCGTGGCTGCGCAAGTTCCTCGGCTTTACCTTCTTCCACATGTACGGGCAGTCGAAAATCCGGATCCACGCCAAGACCATCGAGCGGTTCAAGCAACGGGTCCGGGAACTGACCGACCGTAATTGTGGCAAGAGCCTGTACCAGGTTGTCAAAGAGCTGAACATGTACCTCAGAGGCTGGTGGAATTACTTCCGCCTGGCCGAAGCCAGGTATATGCTAAAAGCGCTGAAGACCTGGATCATCAGGCGACTGCGATGTCTGGTCTGGAAGCAATGGAAGAACCCTCGCACCAAGGTACACAATCTGGAAAAACTCGGCATCGACCACGCGCACGCCATGACTTGCGGGAACGCTCGCAAGAAATACTGGCGTATGAGTAAGGTCAAATGGGTTGCCATCGCAATGCCGGAGCGTTATTTCATCGAAAAAGGATTATTCCTTCCCGGAAACTGACCTTCCTGATCAGCCGAACCGCCTTGGTACGCGATCCGTATGCCGGGTGGTGTGGGAGGGGGTGGCCGCGAGGTCACTCCCTATCCCGATGGCCAAATGACTATTCAGCAATATTCAGAGGAAGATTTCGTACTCGCAAACGCCCTTCCGAGACAGTTATGATTGCACCCCGTTCAAGAACCTCTGCATATTCAGGGATAATTTTTTCGATATACCGATTGACGTTGTCCGGCCGCATGTTCCGAAGTCGAAAGATTACAACACTTGGCAAATCCGCCCCACTGGCGGATAGAAGATCACCGAAATCAAGATCATGGGTTAGAATAATTGATCCTTCTTTCCGTGCTTTTTCAATTATTTCGAAATCTTTCAGTCTGTTCAGGCCTTTCTCCTGAAGGTGTTCGGCATGATGCCCAAGGTCTTGAAGGAGGTCAGTTACTTTTGGGGAAATGCCCATATCTGCTATGAATTTCATGCAGAGATCTCAATGGGGTGTACCGATTCTTCGGAAAGCCAAGCTGCATATTGGAGTGCCTGGCGGATATCATCCTTCTCCAAGTAGGGGTAAGCATCAATGATTTCGTCGGTGGTCATGCCGTTGGCAACCAAATTCAAAACAAGCGAAACTGTAACACGCATACCTCGTATGCAGGCTTTTCCACCCATCACATTGGAATCAAATGAAATCCTATCAAACGATGGCATTCCAATTCTCCTTTAAATTGACGAGTCTTTCACTTCAATCCTCATTAAAATAGCACACTTCCCCTATTGTGGCAAATCCTTTGCAGGCCAACGACCCAAATCAGCGGTGAGGGCGTTTAACCCGAATCCGCTGCATTTGGCTGGTTAGGCATTTTTATTTATTTTTCAATGTTTGTTGAAACTCCATTGCCCTTTTACTTATCTCCTCGCCGCTCAATCCTTTAAAGAGATTCTCTCTCCATTTTGTGTAATCAAATTTCTCTCTTTGAATAAGGGCAATAAACCTTTCAGCTTCAACCATTCCGAGATTGTTACTTAATAATTCATAACCTGCCATTTTTATTTCATTATCTGTTCTCATTGGTTAGCCTCCCATTCAAGTATAAAATTTATAGGATTTGTTATTTTTATTTCAGAGTATTTTGCTGTTTTTTTAAGAATCCCTTTATCTACCGTTAAAAAATATTGGCATTGCAATGAAACAGCGCATGCAATATGCAAAGCGTCTAAAGGTTTCAAACCGATATCTGTCAGTTCGTTCATTTTTAATAGAATTTCACTTGTCTCACTAACAAATGAGTCAGCTATTTCTTTCCATTTTTGAATTTCTGTTCGTTTTTCTATGAAAGGATTAGCAATATTCTCAAAATCAAAAATATAAGATCAGCCCAAAGAAAGACGACCGGACTTAATTTTTTCCTGAATATCTAACTTTGCTTCCGTTTCAAGTCTTATGGTTAAGTATGATTGATCATCAAAAAGTCTGTTAAAACAACAATTATCAAGATATATCTTCATTACATTGCCTTTTTAAAGCGATTCATCTTTGGAATAAAGAACTATTAGAATCTTAAAGGTTGCCTAGAATCCGCCTCTTTGAGTCGATAATTCAAACAAAACAGGACGTTGGAACTTCATATATCCATAAGAGCCTTTTCTGATTGGTTTTTGCACGATTCCGCTCCGCTTTATATTCAACCTCGATTTCCTCTCCAGAAATCGAGTCGAAGTGGAATCCCGAGCCTCACCGGTCGCCCCTATTGCCGGCTTCTCCATGCAGTCGGGAGATGGGCTCGGTAGTGCATTCCAATTGTGCTTTTTGTTGGGCCGATCTCCGTTGCGGACCACCCGGACAGGACGTCACTTGCCCGGGTTGACGATCCGGTGGAGGGTCGGGTCGTTGGCGTAGGCCTGGTGGATGTTGTCCAGGGTCACGATCTGCGGCTCGAGCAGATACGCGGGCACGATCTTGACTCCGTTGTCGTAGCTGCGGTCGTCGTTGATCTCCGGGATCCTGCCCCGCTGGAGATCGTTGACCATCACGATGGCGTGCTCGACCAGGGCGGCGGTGTCCTTGTTGATGGTCGCGTACTGTTCGCCGCGCAGGATGGACTTGACGGATTCGACTTCCGAGTCCTGGCCGGTCACCACCGGCAGGTCCCTGCCGGCGGCCTTGACCGAAGTCAGAATGGCTCGCGCCAGGGTGTCGTTGGGCGAAAGGACGCCGTCGAGCTCCTTCTTGGAGTACGTCCCCGCCAGGAGCGTGTCCATGCGCTTCTGCGCGTTCTCGGCCTTCCAGCCCGGGGTTGCGGCCTGGGCGAAGGTCGTCTGTCCGGACTGCACGACGAGCGTGCCGTCCTTGATACGGGGCTCGAGCACGCTCATGGCTCCGTTGAAGAAGACGGGACTGTTGGCGTCGTCCGGAGAGCCGGCAAACAGCTCGATATTCCAAGGCGGCTTGCCCTGGCGCCGCTCGATTCCTTCGAGGAGGGCGTTGCCCTGCAGCTCGCCGACCTTGAAATTGTCGTAGGCGACATAGTAATCCACGTCGGGCGTGTTCAAAAGCAGACGGTCGTAGGCGATGATGCGGGCCCCGTCGCCCTTGGCGTCGCGCAACTGGCTGCCGAGCTGGGAGCCGTCGATGGCTCCGACGACCAGCACCTTGGCTTCCTTGGCCAGCATGGCCTGGATCTGGTTCTGCTGCTCGGGCACTCCGCCGTTGGCGAACTGCACTTCGAACCGGTAACCCGACTCTTTCAGGCCGTTTTTGAAAAGCCTCTCCGCCAGCACCCAGTTTTCGGACGATTTCTGGGGCAGCGAAATCCCGATCATCGACCCGGCGGCGAAACCGGCTTCCGATTTTTCGCCGGCCAGACCGGAGCCCTTGCGGCCACCGGCGCGGAAGACCAGCACCAGGGCCACTGCCAGCACGACGGCCACCCCCCACCAGAAGACGGTCTGCACCCGGTCGCCATGGCGTCTCGGCTTCTCGACCGGCTCCGGCGTCTTCGCTCTCTCGGCCCCGGGGGCTTGAGCGGGCTTCCCTCCGCGCAGGATCAGGCCGATGATGGAAGGGCGGCCGTGGCTCTTGTTGTAAACATCGAAGGCGACGGCCATGAGGAGAACGAGCCCCTTGATGACCTGAGTCATATCGGCGCCCACGCCCATGAGCTGCAGCCCGTTGTTCAGCACCGCCATCACCAGGCCTCCGACCACGGAGCCGATGACGGTGCCCACGCCGCCCGAGACGGCGGCTCCGCCGATGAAGACGGCGGATATGGCGTCCAGCTCCCAGTTCATTCCGTCGAAAGGGCCCGAAGCCGTGGCCCTTCCGACGAACATCAGTCCGGCGAGGGAGGCCAGTACGGACATGTTCATGATCACCATGAAATTGACGCGCCGGGTATCGACCCCCGAAAGCAGAGCGGCCTGCGCGTTTCCGCCCACGGCATAGACATGGCGTCCGAAGACGGTGCGGCCCGCGATAAAGGTGTAGAGCAGCACGAGGGCGAACAGGACGAGACCCGGCATGGGCAGGGAGGTGCCGGGCCTGCCCGTGGCGTACAGGTAGGTCGCGCAGGCGATAACCAGGCTGAGAAGGACCAGCCGGATGCCGAGGGCGGATGCGGGAATCACCTGGCCGCCCAGGCGCAAGGTCGAGCGCCGGGCCCGGAGCGCTCCCGCCACCACGCAGAGGATGGCGGCCAGGCCGATCAAGAGAGTCAAGTTGTTGTAGCCCGTGTGCGGTCCCACTTCCGGCAGGTAACCGCCGCCGAGATACTGGATCAAGGGCGGCACGGGAACGGTGTTCGACTCGCCCAGCCACTGGTTGGCGCCGCGAAACAACATCATGCCCGCCAAGGTCACCACGAACGCCGGCACGCCCACATGGGCCACCCAGAAGCCCTGCCACGCTCCGATGGCCACGCCCGTGGCAAGGCACAGCAGCACGGCGAGCCAGGGAGGAACGCCCCAATCGCGCATGGCCAGGGCGGTCACCAGCCCCGCGAAAGCCGCCACGGAGCCCACCGACAGATCGATGTGCCCGGCAATGATCACCAGCACCATCCCGATCGCCAGCACCAGAACATAGGCGTTGCCGTTCAACAGGTTCATCATGTTGACGGGAGTGAGCACCAGTCCCCCGGTGTAAACCTGGAAGAAGAGAACCAGCGCGGCCAGGGCGAAGATCATGCCGAACTGCCTGAAGTCGCCTCCGAAAACATCCCGCAATTTCATTGCCGTGCTTCCTCCCGGGAGGGGCCTCCGGATTCGCCGGCGGCCGTCATCAGCTTCATGAGCCGCTCGGGAGTCGCCTCGGCCCGGTCGAGACAGCCCGTGACGGCCCCTTCGCAGATGGCGTAAACGCGGTCGGAGACGCCCAGAACCTCCGGAAGCTCGGAGGATATGACCACGATGCCCTTGCCGTCGGCGGCCAGCCGGTTGATCAGTCCGTAAATCTCGTGTTTCGCGCCCACGTCGATTCCGCGCGTGGGCTCGTCCAGGATGAGGAGGTCGGGCTCGGCGAACAGCCATTTTGCCAGGACAACCTTCTGCTGGTTGCCTCCGGAAAGCTTGGAAACGCCCGTGTGGACGCTCGGAGCCTTGATGAGCAGGGATCGCCTGTACTTCTCGGCCACGTCGAATTCCCGGTCGGGATTCAGCACGCCGTGGCTGGAGACGCCGGAAAGATTGGCCGAAACGATGGTGGCCTTGATGCTGTCCAGAAGGTTCAATCCCTGGGTCTTGCGATCCTCGGGCACGTACGCGATTCCCGCCCGAATGGCGTCGGACACGCTGTCGAGGCGCAGCTCCTTTCCGTCCTTGAAAATGCTCCCGCCCTCGAAAATGCCGTAGGACTTGCCGAAGATCGATCTGGCCAGCTCCGTGCGCCCCGCCCCCATCAACCCGGCGAATCCCACCACTTCGCCCCGGCGCACATGAAACGAGGAGCCCTTGCACACCATCCGCGTCGGGGCCCGGGGATGCCGCACGGTCCAGTTCTCGACCTCGAAAAAGATATCGCCCGGTTGGGTGGCGCGCTCGGGGTAACGCACTCCGAGGCGGCGGCCCACCATTCCCTTGATGATGCGGTCCTCGTCGATGCCGTCGCTTACGCGCAGGGTCTCGACGGATCGACCGTCGCGCAGGATGGTCACGGCGTCGGCGATTTCCCGAATCTCGTTGAGCTTGTGGCTGATGACGATGCTTGTGACTCCCTTGCGGCGCAGGTCGCGGACGATATCGAGCAGGTGCTCGGAATCGTCTTCGTTGAGGGCGGCGGTGGGCTCGTCGAGGATGAGGAGCTTCACCTCCTTGCCCAGGGCCTTGGCGATTTCAACCAGCTGCTGTTTCCCCACGCCAAGATGCTTGACCGCCGTATCGGGGCTCTCGCGCAGTCCCACGCCGTCCATCAGGAGGCGCGCGCGAGCCCTGGCTCGTCCCCAGTCGATGAAGCCCCCCCTGCCCGTGATCTCGTGTCCGACAAACAGGTTCTCGGCGATGGACAGCTCCGGTATCAGGGCCAGCTCCTGGTGAATGATGGCGATGCCCACCGCCTCGCTGTCCCGGATGCCCTTGAAGCGGACGGGTTGCTCCCGGTAAACGATCTCGCCGGAGTAGGAGCCGAAGGGATGGACCCCGGACAGCACCTTCATCAGAGTGGATTTGCCGGCGCCGTTCTCGCCGCAGATGGCGTGAATCTCTCCCTCCCGCACCGTCAGGGACACGCCGTCGAGGGCTCTCACCCCCGGGAACTCCTTGACGATGCTCCGCATTTCCAGGAGCGCCTCCATCAGCGCGGCCCCGCCGAGGCTACGCGGCCCAGAAAGAGAACGGCCCCCGTCTCGCGGTCGCGGATGAGGAAAAGGAACGGCCGGTCGAAGACCACGTCCACGGGGGCTCCGGGGATGGAGGTGAGCTCCATGACCACCGCCGTGGCCGCCGCGGCTTCCGTGCCCGCCTCGTCCACGGACACGAAGCCCTTGTGGATCACCTCGGCGATGCTCAGGCTCCGGGTGCCGTCCATGCCCGAAAAATCGGCATCGCCGCCGAAGGCGACGCCCATGCCCATGTCGGACAGGATTTGCCGCAGCATGAGGGGGCCGGCTTCGTACTCGAACTTGGGCAGGGACAGCCGGACGTTGGTGGTCCCAAGGTCTTCCACGACGGCCTTCAATCGAGCCGGGTCCAGAGACCCTTCGAAATCCCGAAACGCCCCTTCCCGAGGAAGCAGCAGGAGCATGGAAAGCTCCTGCCCGTCGTAGGGGAGCTCCAGGGCCTGGTATCCGTCCCCCTCGGCGTAGGGAAAGCGCTCCGTCTGGTTCATCATGGGAACGTCGGTCTCGCCGCCGTCGAGACCGTGGAAAACGCCCTGGACGGTCGCCTCCTCCTCGAAGGGCTTGGCCCAGGCGGCGTTGAAATAGACGGCGTTGGTGAGCACCAGCCGCGTCAGGGCCGTAATGAACCCTTGGGGAATGAGATTCTCGATCTTCCCTTCGGTCTCGTCGCTCACCCAGCCGTTGATGCGGAGCCGGGAGCCTTCGGGGTCGGCGACGAAATCCAGCAGCCGCATGCCCGCGCCGTAGTTGACGGCCAGGGTATCCAGAAGCTCCGGCAGAAATCCGTAATCCTTCTGTCCCCACAAGGCGTTGGCGATATTGAGGCGAAAGCCTTCCCCGTCGCTCCCCTGCGCTCCTTGGCCTCGGCTTTCCAAAAGGAGCCCCAGGGCGTTGAAAGCGGGGTGCAAGCGGTCTTGGCCGAGGGTGAAGGACAAGGCCTCGGCCATGCCCGCTTCCGTCTCGCCCCGGGCCCCGGCGTAGGTCATGGCCAGGGCCAGGGAAATGCTGTAGGGGGAAAAGAAGAGATTGCCCTCGTCGTCCTTGAGCCGGCGGTAGAATTCCAAAGCGAAGGCGGTGTTGCCCTCCACCAGCTCTTGCAGCTCCTCGGGAGTCGCGTCCGGGGCGGTGTCGCGGGCCTTTTCCGATTCAAGGATTTCGCCGGAGCCGGCCGGAGCGATCACGATCCTTTGAATCGTCTCCAGGGCTTCCGGCCCTTGGCCTTTCCATGTGGTGACGACGACGCTTCCCAGTCCCGAAAGGTTGTTGACCCCCAGATGGACGCGGGTCCCGCCGGCGGAAGCCGCGTGGAAGAGCTCCCCCGCGTTTTCCTCGAGGGCCCCGTTCACGGAGAATGGGAACAGCCAGCTCCCGCGCTCTTGGCAGTATTCGTCCGACGGCCGGGCGAAGACCGTGCCGGGATAAAGAAGAGGCGCTTCCAGGGTCACCCAAGCCTTTTGGCCCGGCTCGATCTTGCACCCGAGGTCCACGAGCTGTCCGGGCTCGAAAGACACCTCCACCAAGGCCTCGTCGCTGTCGATGGTCAGGACTTCCTGAGCGAAAGCCGCAGGGGAGCAAAGAAGCGTCAGGAAGCCCAAGAGAAAAGCTTTTCTCAGGAAACTTGAATGCATCGATTTCTCCTTTCTTAGTGGCCAGTCAACGAAATTCCTTCTGCGAGCTGACTTCACCAGGGAGCGAGGGCATCCTGCCCTCGGTCGCAGGATCGCGATCCGTCCGCAAGGAGGGCGGGGACGCCCTCCTTCCCGGGGGAGGACGCCATCGTTCCGCCCAGTATCTCTCAAACCCACGAAATTGAAAAGGGGTCGCTTCCTTCCCTCCGATTGACATTGGAGCCCCCGGCCTATATGATCCGCACTCGATTATCGTTTAGACTGCGAAAGGATTCGGAGAGCCACAAGCCCCCGGCCTTCCTTTCGTTGGAAAAATCCCCTCCGAGCCCCCCTTTTAAAAAGAGGGAGCGTTGATTGACCGCCCGGTTCGCGGCTTCGGGGAGAAATCGTTTGCACAGGCTCAGAATCACGGTGGAAAGGATCGACGGCTACTGCAACCAGCCCATGCTGGTGGGCGACTTCTTCGAAGTGGAAGGGGGCAAGATCTTCGCCCCGGAGGGAAAATTCATCTGCATGTGGGCCCTCCAAAGCATGATGCCCATTTTCCCCCTGCTCCAGCGGGGGGGAAGCTCCGACGCATCCGATTGGACCCGCAAGGCCTGCCAGTTCGTGTGCCCGGACCCCAAGGGGCGGGTCCACTACCGCATCGAGAGGGTCTCCACGCCATGATCGTCGTGGATGCCGAGCGCTGCAGCGGTTGCCGTCGCTGCGAAACGAGCTGCTCTTTTTTCCACTCGGGGCGCGTCGGCCGGAGCAGGGCTCGCATCCAAGTGGTCAAAGTGGAGGAGACGGGCATCGACCTGCCGGTCCTCTGCTGCCAATGCCGCGAGCGATACTGCCTCAAGTGCCCCGAGTCCGCCCTCGCGGTAGGGCCGCAAGGGCAAATCACGGCCTCCCCCACCCTTTGCACGGGCTGCGGCCTTTGCGAAAAGCTTTGCCCCCTGGGAGCCATCGAAGTGCGGGACGAGATTCCCCGTGTCTGCGACCTTTGCGGGGGGGCCCCTCGTTGCGTGGAAGCCTGCACCCTGGGGGCCATACGGTTCGAGCCCCAATGTTCGGAAGCGGTGAGCCTCAAGGAGGCGCGGCGGGCCTCCAAGGGGCTGAAGCCCGAAGAAAAGCGTCTTCGCCACGCCATCGAGGAAACCCGGTCCCTGCGCCGTCGTTGGCACCAAGAGAGGAGCGGTTGAATGCTCTGCGGTTACGGGGGGCGCATCCTGCGAGTGGACCTTACGAAATCCCGCTTCATCCGGGAAAAGGCGGACCCGGCTTGGCTCAGGGGGGCCCTGGGCGGGCGCGGCCTCAATTCCCGTCGCCTGGCCGAGGAGCTCCCGCGAGACGCCGATCCCCTTTCCCCCGACAACCTGCTTCTCATGGGCGTGGGGCCTCTCACCGGGAGCCTGCTCCCCGCTTCCGCCTACACGACGGTATCGGGCAAGTCCCCCCTCACGGGGATCCTGGGCGATTCGGCGGCGGGAGGATTTCTGGGAGCCGAGCTCAAGCACGCGGGCTACGATCAGGTGGTCGTCGGCGGCCGGGCCGAGAGGCTTTCCTATTTGGTCGTGGCCGACGACCGGGTGGAGATCCGCGACGCCTCCTTTTTGAAGGGCCTGGACGTTTGGGAGACCACGGCGGCCCTGCGACGGGAGCTGGGAGACAACCGGTTTCAAATCGCCGCCATCGGGCCCGCCGGAGAGAACCGGGTGAAGTTCGCCACGGTGGCCTGCAACAACAGCAGGGTCTTCGGGCGCACGGGCATGGGGTGCTTGTTCGGGGCCAAGAACCTCAAGGCCGTGGCCGTGCTGGGCACCGGCTCCGTGGAGATCGCCGAGCCCGTCCGGTTTCTGGAGCTTTGCCGAGAAGTGGATCGCCGCATCCTGTCCCACCCCGAGTACCGGCGCCGGCGGGAGCTGGGCTCCCCCCTTCTCATGAAAGCCCTGAACAGCATCGGCATCCTGCCCACCAACCACTTTCAAAAGGGCGTGTGCGACTACTTGGACAAGGTGAGCGGCGAAACGCTGGCGGCGAAGTACAAGGTCAAGCACAAGAGCTGCTTCAACTGTCCCATCCATTGCTCCCGCTACTGCGTCATGCCCGAAGGGGAAGCCGAGGGGCCCGAATTCGAGACCCTGTGCAGCTACACCTCCCGCATCGGCAACGACGACTTGGAATTCGCCCTGCGCATGAACAGCTACCTCAACCGCATGGGCATGGACTCCCTGAGCTCGGGGGAGACCATCGGCTGGGCCATGGAGTGCGTGCAGCGGGGCATCTTGAGCAAGGAGGATCTGGACGGCCTGGATTTCACCTGGGGCAACCGGGAGACCGTGGAGAAGATCGTGGGCATGATGGTCCACCGGGAAGGCATCGGGGATCTCTTCGCTGAAGGGACCCGGGCCCTGGCCCGCCATTTCGGGCGGGGCGAGGAATACGCTCTGCACGTCAAGGGACTGGACGTCATCTGCGGCGACCCGCGCGGCATCAAGGCCTTCGGCCTCACCTACGCCATCGCCTCGCGCGGGGCGGACCATTTGCGCGCCGAGCCCTTCTTCGAGCTCACCGAGCGCTTCGACGAAGCCGAAAAGCGCTGGGGCGTCCGGGAGATCGCCGACCGTCTTTCCAACCAAGGCAAGGCGGTGCTGGTGGAGCACACGGAGCGCCAAGCCCTCCTCACGGACTGCCTCACCATGTGCAAGAACATCGGCTTGAGCATGGACGTGATGGATTTCCAGTTGGCGGCGGACCTGCTGGCGGCGGGGACGGGCCTCGATTTCACGCCCGACAGCGTCAACGAGGCGTTGCGCTCCGTCATCGACGACGAGCGCCGATTGAATCTGGATTTCGGCATGGACGAAAGCCAGGACACTCTGCCCCGGCGCTTCACCCACGAGCCTCTGGAGGAAGGGGCTTCCGCCGGACAGGTGGTCCCCGTGAAGGAGATGGTGCGGGACTATTATCGCCTGCGCGGCTGGGACGAAAAGGGGGTCCCGCCCCCGGCGAAGAAAAGGGCGAAACGGAATGCATAAGGCAAGCACTTGCTCAAGTGTTTTCCCACAAGTCCCCCTTTCGTAAATGGGGACTCAGGGGGATCTTTCCAAAGACGAAGAGCTCGGAAGCTCACACCAAGATCACAACATTTCACACAAGGAGACGGTCATGAAGGGATGGGCATGGACGTTGATTTTGGCAGGCGTTCTCATGGCGCTGCCTGCCGCGCCGGGGATGTGCGGCAAGGTGGAAGACGGTATCAAGATCGGGGCCGCGGGGCCTTTCACGGGAGCGGCGGCGGCCCCGGGCATGGAAATCTACAATTCCATCAAGCTGGCGGTGGAGGAAAAGAACGCGGCGGGGGGGATCCAGGGAGTGAAAGTGGAGCTGGTCATGGGCGACACCGCCGGCGACGCGGCCCAGGGAGTGAACGTGGCCGAGCGGTTCTGCTCCGACGACAGGATTTACGGCGTGGTGGGCCCGGCCATGAGCGACATCGCGGAAGCCGTGCTGCGGCTCTACGGCAGTCACGACATGGTCCAAATCTCCTCGGCGGCCACCAAGTCCGATCTCACGGAAAAGGGCTACGGCCATTTCTTCCGCACCTGCGCCCGCAACGACGCCTACGGGCCCGCCGTGGCCCGCTTCCTCGTCGGTCGTCTCGAAGCCAAGCGCGTTTACTTGCTCAACGCCAAGGACGCCTACTCCCAGGGCTTCGCGGACCAGGTGGCCAAGACCCTGGAAGCCCTCGGGGTCCAGGAGGTCTGGCGGGACACGGTGGTGAGCGGCGAGAAGGACTACTCTTCGGTGCTCACCAAGGTGAAGGCGCGCAATCCGGATCTGGTGCTTTTCGCTTCCAAGCCCCCTCCGGACCACACCCTCATGGTGCGCCAGATGCGCGACCTCGGCATCCAGGCCATTTATTTCGGCACCGAAGGAGCCAAGGACAAGGCGGAGTTCATCAAGGCTTCCGAAGGAGCGGCGGAAGGGGCCTACGTCTATCACTTCGCCACGGACATTCACAAGGTCCCCGAAGCCAAGGATTACGTGGAAGCCTATGAAAAGACCTACGGGACTCTGAGCGGCTTCGGCCCGTCGGCGTACGAAGCGGCGAGAATCCTGCTGGCCGCCGTGGAGCGGGCGGCGGAAGACGGGGCCATCGACCGCAAGGAAGTGCTGGAGGAAGTGGCCGCCACCAAGGATTTTCCCTCCATTTTGGGGTTTCCCGTCACCTTCGACGAAAAGGGCGATCTCAAGGGCGGGGCCACCTACATTTTCAAGGTGAGGGGCGACTACTTCGAATTGGTCGAGGTGGTGACGGGCGCAGGAACGACGTAGGAATCCATTTGAATTTGTTTCGAATTTCGTGCTTCGGATTTCGAGTTTCCGTTCGAAGGAAGGCTCCCCCATGGACCTGATCCTCCAGCAGCTCCCCCAGCAACTGGTGAACGGCTTCACCGTGGGAGGGGTGTACGCCCTCATCGCCATCGGCT
>Ga0180430_10004064_pt1 | contig 12436 bp, 10 predicted proteins | sample SS_ome_9_FD_132999 | JGI IMG/M metagenome (GOLD analysis project Ga0180430, IMG submission 132999) | Hypersaline lake sediment archaeal communities from the Salton Sea, California, USA - SS_1_S_2 metaG | ecosystem: Environmental > Aquatic > Non-marine Saline and Alkaline > Hypersaline >... | reverse complement strand
GGGTTCGAGAACCGCAGGCCGTCGCCGTCGTGGTAGGTGGCGTACTCGGTGACGATCGTACCTTCGGGCCCGCCCATCATGAAGTGCCACGCCTCGACGCGGTTCAGGTGCGCGAGATCGCCCGGCTGGAGGATATCGCAGTGAACGCTTTGGATCGATTCGATCTGGCTCTGGGGCAGATCGACCGGCAGCGGGTCGGTCGGTTCGCCTTCGCCGAAGTTATAGATCGACCCGTGACGGACTTGCCACGATTCCATCTTGGCCGCCATATCGGTCGCATGATGGGCATGCTCCGGAATCATCTGCAGCGGCAGCAGGAAGATCTCGTGCCCGAAGTAGCTAAACTCCTTCCGATTGAGCCAGAAAACGCCGCCCATTCCGCAGCGAGCGAAGTCGCCCATCCCAAAGTCGGCCACCCACATGTTCTCGCGCAGAAAATCGGTCAGCGGATAATGGAACCGCTCGAACATGTCGTAGAACGCCTCTTTCGCTTTATCTTCGAGGAACTGCCCCCCGTCATCGTAGAAGTAGCTGCTCTCGTAAATCTTTACGTCCGACATTATACTTTCCTTTCGTTATAGCGAATCAGTTCGCCCGACCGAACGGCCGGTACGATAAATTTCCATAGTTCTATTTTACCAAGTTCCTGGGACGTGTCAGTACCTTGGGGCGGGCAATTACCTCGATTTTCGGGCCGAGCGGGGTTTACTGCGGATATCAAAGTAGGATAAAAAGGGAAGGGCAACCAGAGAACACAGAATACTCGGAACAAACGGAAGGAATGAGTTAAGATTCAATTTTTTAAAGAGAATCCCTTTCCGTGTATTCTGTGTGTTCCGTGGTTCAATAATCTTCTTTTTGTACCCTTCGTGACTTCTGGTTTTCCTGTTGAATTCAATTTTGGACAGTGAGGAAATACACAATGACCGATCAGCAGCGAAAAGTGACTGGCAATCTGTTTGCGGGATTGCCCGACAGGCCCGAAGAGGAATGGTTCGAGACGCTTGCCCGTGGCGAGGGTGCGCACATCGAGCGGATCGTCTCGCACGGCCATGCCTCGCCGCCGGATTTTTGGTACGACCAAGATCACGCCGAGTGGGTCGTCCTGCTCCGCGGCGGCGCGGTGATAGCGTACGAAGACGGCCGACGCCAAGAATTAGCGCCCGGCGATTTTGTTCTTATCGAAGCGAATGAGAAACACCGCGTCGAGCAAACTGATCCGGACACGCTCTGGCTGGCGGTGCATTTCGGGGCGTAGATGAGATACCGATCGCTCTCCTAGGATCGCCAATCTCCTGATTGGCATGGTACGACGGGACTCCGATCCCGTCGACGTTGGATGTGGCATCGGTTTTCGATCGGGTATCTTCCCAATAATATGGTTCCAGCGAGATAAGCAAGAGCGAAACCAACTCTCGACGGACTTGGAAGTCCGTTCTACGGCGCGAGCGAACCCCTATGTCGCATACCAAGATACGGAAACGACCGAGACGACTCCTACGACACATGCGATGATGAAGCCCCAGAAAAAGATGAATTCGAGGCGGCGAACCAGCGTATGTCGCTCTGCCTGTTCGAGCCGCCGCTGCACGATATTGAATACAACCAGGGTGGCTGTCACACAGAAAGCACCGATAAGAATCTTGTCCAGAAACGTCAAATATCCGAGCCTGGGCAAGCTCGCCGCGATCGTAAAGTTGAAGGCGATAAACAGCAGAAGGTTCGCACTGCAAAGCTCGATTCGCTTCGTGTAATCGTTCAGAAAGAAGGTCAGACCGGAAAGAACGACGATGAACAAGACGGGCAAGAAGATGCGGTACATGTAGTAATTCAGCTGCCGACGTGCTTCCATTTCAAACGTAAACCGGGACGTGACGGCACCTAGGCTTCCCGCCTCTTTGTCCAGCGACGTTCCCCAGCCGGTGAAGACCCACTCTTCTTCTCCAAGCGCTTCGGACAGATTACTGAAATCTTCCAGCTCTTTGTAGATGAAGTTTTCGTCGCGCATCACGCTATGCACACGAACGAAGAATCGCTGCCGATCGAACGGATACAACTGAAAGTCGAAGTCGGGCGCCTGCAGCGTCGTTGAAAAACGCTCGGCATAGCTGGCCCTACCGTCCGCATCGAGCTGAACGATTCGGTTCTGCACCCAGCGGTTTCCTTGCTGGTTGTAGATCGTAAACTCGGGCCATAACAGACCTCGCTCTTCGATATATTCGGCGAACCGATTTCCCGCGAAGATCATTTGCGGTCGTTGAACTTCGTCGGGACTGAATGCCAGCTCCGGGTCGGTCCAATCGAGGCGAATCGTAGCGACGACACCGAAATTTTCGGCCGCCTGATCGACGAACGTGATCTGCTGCACCTTGACGCCCACTCTGACCTCGATCGGCTGACGGATGATGCGACGACCCAACGGTTGAGCTTCTCCTTCGAGCACCCATGGCGAGTTGACGCCCAGCAGCAGTCGAAATCGCGACGGAGGATCACCTTCCTTCAGTCCCCTGGTGCTGATTCTCAATCGAAAATTGACTTCGTTATCATCGAACTTATAATCGATCGTGCCCACCTTCTCGTCTGCAGCGAGTTCTACTCGCCCAACGGTTTTGCCGACATAGTCTTGCAGCTCGAGCCGGGCATTGCATTGCGGATTCAGGGCCTCGAGCCGTGCGTAGAAATGATCGCCCGCTCCGAATCCGCCCAATTCGAAGAACGTTCTTTTTTCGGCCGCCGAAAGTTCAAGCGTTTTCTCTTCAACGGCGATTCCAGAAAGGGAGGCTTCCTGATTCAAAGTTACCTCTAACTCGCCGAAGGGCTCGATCCGGTCGGATTCAATGACTTCTGCCTTGGGCAAATCCGCGTCGATGGTAGCGATCAAGCGAAAACGCCCGAACGATTCCTCGACCGGCGTACTTCGCACGAGAAGATGGTAATTTCCATCTTCAGGAACCTCGAACTGCAGCTGGGCCGCATGCCCCGGACCGCTGTCGTCGTCCCAGGCAAGTGTCGCGCGATCGATCAGTCGCGGAAGGACGTCCGACAGATCGACTCCCTCCTCGACCGCTTCGTCGATCTGCGTTGAAAAACGGTCGGCGAAATCGGCCGGGTCGTCTTTTGGATCGAGAATCGCAACGAACGGGTCAAGGTTTCCCGACCGGCGTTTGGCCAAGATTCGAAGGGTCTGTCCCTTCGATAAGTCGGCAATTTTGTAGAAGGCGTACTGACCCTTTTCGACACTACCGTCGATGAACTGCAGGGCACCCTCAACTTCCGGCTCCGTCTCGGCCTGGGCGGGCGGATCGTCCGTCTGGGCGTGAATTGCAACAGGAAACACTACGCACAAGGCACATAAGAAAAGCAGGGGCGCGAGCTTCAATTTGCGAGCCCACCGACCTCCGATACGCCGATCGAGCAAGCTGCTTGTAGACACCCCGGGTTTTCTTTTCATTATTCAGAACCTCTCGCGGTTATATGCTAAATATCCCGTGGTCTCGAAGAATCGCCGTTTCGCCGATTATGCAAATATAGAACGACCCGAGGTCTGATGATGACTCCTATCGTGTTGTTTTGGTTTATAGCCTATGAATCCAGAAATTCTTACAGAGCGATTGACTGGGATTGCCGGTTTGCTGATTGGCCGTAGGACGGACTTCCAAGTCCGTCGAGAGTTGACGACGTCTTTAATTTTCGGTTCGGAGTATTCGACATCGAAGTGATTTTCGCATCAAGCAAGATCAATGTCGCCCATTGACGGACTTGGAAGTCCGTCCTACGGCGCAAGCGAATTCCGATGTCGAAAGCAATCCCACCGACAACTGACAACCGTCAACCGACAACTCCCACGCTACTTCCCGCGTCGCTTCGTTCGGCGCTGGCTCGTCTGGGCGGGGCGGTCGTCTTGGGATTGTCGTGCTCGTTTGCCGCGTTGGCCGGCTTCGATGCTCTTGCGCTGGACTTCCCAATACTTGGGGTTCTCGGTCTTGCCCGTTAGTTCGAAGAGATAGCGACTCGGCAGAGTGTCGCGCGGTTTGCCCCATTTCGTGCGCTGCAGGGCGAGCGACAACGTGAGACGTCGCTGGGCACGGGTAACACCAACGTAACAGAGTCGGCGTTCTTCGTCGATCGCCTCTTCCGTGAGCGCGTCGACCGATCGGCGGTGTGGCAAGATGCCTTCCTCGAGGCCGACCATATAAACCTCGGGGAACTCCAGCCCCTTGGCCGAGTGCAGCGTCATTAGCGCGACCGCGTCAGCCTGAAGCTTCGATTCCTTGTCGTTGTCCATCGGCACGTCGAGCGTCGATTCCTGCAGAAACCCGACGAGTGAACTATCCGAATCGCGTCGGTCATAAAGCGACGCGGCCGACAGAAGCTCACCAACGCTGGCCAACCGCGTCTCGCGCTCGTTCATCTCGGGATAGTTTCGCTCGATCTCGGCCATGTAACCGACGCGTTCGATCAACATACGAAGGATATTTTCGACCGGCTCGCGGCGACGACGGTGGAAGTGATCCATCGTCTCGCGGAATTCATTGACCGCGTCGATCGCCCGGGCGGACAACTCTTCGACCTGCGACGGATCTTTAATGACTTCCCAGAGCGGCTTCTCCTGGCCGGTCGCCACTTCCATCATTCGCCGAACGGTTGTCTGACCGATACCTCGCGGTGGCGTATTGAGGATCCGCAGCAGCGAAACGTCGTCTCGCGGATTGGACGTCACCTTCAGATAGGCCAACAGGTCGCGGACTTCCTTCCGGTCGTAGAACGAATTTCCGCCGAGCAAGATATAGGGCACGCCGAAGCGTCGCAGCTCGGCCTCGAAGACACGGGGCTGTTCGTTCGTGCGGAAGAGGATCGCGATTTCGCTCGCCCTTCGCGTGCCGCTTCTTATTCGCCCGTGGATTTCTTCGACGATCGACTCGGCCTCGAGCTCTTCGTCGGCAAGCTGCAAGATGCGAGGTTTCTCGCCGTTGAACGTCGCCCGTAGTGTTTTGTCGTGACGCGTCGAGTTGAACTCGATCAGCTTGTTCGCCCAGCCGACGATCTCGTGCGTGCTCCGGTAGTTCGTTTCCAGGCGGACAACTTTCGCGTCGGGCCAATCGTGACGGAAGCGGAGGATATGCGTCACCTCGGCACCACGCCACGCGTAGATCGACTGATCGTCGTCGCCCACCACGCAAAGATTTCGATGCGGCAGGGCCAGCGACTTGACGATGCGGTACTGGCTGCCGTTCGTGTCTTGATACTCGTCAACCAGCAGGTGATCGAACCGGTCGGACTCTTCGTCGCGGACCTCGGGGAAACGCTCGAAAAGCTCTTCGGTGCAAAGCAGCAGGTCGTCGAAATCGACCAGACCGCTCGTCTTCAGCGACATCTGATAGCGGCGATACGCGGCGGCGGCCAGGTGTTCTTTGTCCGACTCGGCGAATCGGCCGGCCTGATCGGGACGAATCGACGCGTTCTTCCAATTGCTAATGATCGTCAGCAGATCGCCCGGCTTGAGGACCGCGCCCGGGATGTTGATCTCGCGAAGCGCGGTCCGCGCGAATGCCTCTTGATCGCCCCGGTCGCAGATGCCGAACCGGGCCGGATACCCGAGCTTCGTCGCTTGCCTACGGAGAATATTCACGCACAGCGAGTGGAACGTCGAGATCTCCGGACGCTGGTTTCTTGAGCGACTTCCGAGTAGTTCGGTCGCCCGTTCGAGCATTTCCCGGGCCGCCTTCTTCGTGAACGTTACGGCAAGGATTCGCGACGGATCGGTTCCACGTTCGATCAGCTTCGCGATACGAAACGTCACGACGCGCGTCTTGCCCGTCCCCGCGCCGGCAAGTACCAGCAGCGGACCTTCGAGCGTGTTGACGGCATCGTGTTGCGCTTCGTTCAGTCCCATAAATCAATCGTCTCGCTCAAGTTCCAAAGTCGCCGCCGGTTCGGCGCACGTTGGTAGCACGTAAATAATGTGTGACAATAAAACTCTAGCCGCCGACCTTGACCGGCGCTTGGTGGAAGTGGTTACGTCAAAGTTGCACAGGCAAAGCGTCGACCAAGATCGACGGCTAAATGTAGACACCTCGGATTGGTACCGAACGTCCACAGTTGTCAATTCATTTAGAAAAGCGGACTACCCAACCGTCAAACCGTATTCGGTCAGCGTCTTCTTCAACGCTTCGACTTGCGGTTCGGTCAGCGGTGTCATCGGCAGGCGGAGTTCGCCCGAGTCGCGACCGAGCAGTTGCATTGCCGTTTTGATCGGGATCGGGTTCGTTGCTATCGAAAGCATATCTTTGCAAAGTGGGAATAGTTTGTGATGACACGCCCGTGCTTGGGTGAGATCGCCCGACTCGAACGCCTTGACCAGCGCGATCATGTCCTGCGGGATGATGTTTCCAACGACCGAAACAATGCCGCGCCCGCCGATCGACATCAGCGGAAGCGTAATGCTATCGTCGCCGCTAAGCACGGTCAGATCCGTCGCCGAAATGATCTGCGACGCCTGATCCATCGAACCGGTAGCTTCCTTCACCATCGTGATGTTCGGCATCTCGGCCATGCGGATGATCGTTTCGGGATCGATGTTCTTGCCCGTCCGGCCGGGGATGTTGTAAACGCAGATCGGAATTTCGACCGCCTGGGCCAGCGTGCGATAGTGCTGATAGAAGCCTTCCTGGGTCGGCTTGTTGTAATAGGGTGCGACGACAAGGGCGGCGTCGGCACCTGCAGCGGCGGCAGACTTCGTAAGCTGAAGCGCCTCGTCGGTCGAGTTGCTGCCCGTGCCGGGCATGACCTTGATCCGACCGGCGACGATTTCGATCGACTTACGAATGAACTCCTGATGCTCCTCGTGCGAGAGCGTGGGCGATTCGCCCGTCGTGCCAACGGGACAAACGCATGTCGTGCCAGCGGCGACCTGGAATTCAAGCTGCTCGGCGAGTCGGTCGTAATCGATCTTTCCGTCCTTAAATGGAGTAACAATCGCAACGGAAAGTCCTGCAAAATCTTCACTTCGTGTAGCCATGATATGTCTTCTTTTCTTCGATTATGTTTTATTGATGATTGTATTTTTTCAACTGAAGGCTGATTACTGGCCCGTAATCAACCGTTTCATCTCGGCGACCGCTTCTCGCATGCCGACCATAACGGCCCGCGCGATAATGCTATGACCGATGTTCAGCTCGTGCATCTTATCGATCGTCGCGACCGGCAGCACGTTTCGATACGTCAGGCCGTGTCCGGCGTGGAGCGAAAGCTGTGCATCGGCGATCTGTTTGGACGCGACGCGAAGCAAATCGAGCTGCTTCGCAATTTCTCCCGTCGCCTTCGCTTCGGCATACGCGCCGGTGTGGAGTTCAACGGCGTCGGCCTCCATTTCGATCGCGGCATCGATCTGACGCGGATCGGGGTCCAAGAATAGACTAACGAAAATCCCCGAATCTTGCAACGATTTTACGACGTCGGCAACCCGAGTTTTTTGGCTCACAACGTCCAACCCGCCCTCGGTCGTGATCTCTTCCCGCCGTTCGGGTACCAAGGTCGCCTGCGCGGGCTTTGCGTCGATGGCAATATCGACGATTTCCTGCTCGCACGCCATCTCGAGATTTAACTTGACGGCGACCGTTTCTCGCAGCACCCGCAAGTCCCGGTCCAAAATGTGGCGTCGGTCTTCACGCAGATGGATGGTGATCCCGTCCGCTCCGCCCAGTTCGGCCAGCGCAGCCGCCCAGACCGGGTCCGGCTCGTTCGTCATCCGCGCCTGGCGAATCGTCGCCACATGATCAATATTCACGCCAAGTTCAGGCATTGAAAAGTTCCGTTAGTTGTTAAATGGGTTGTCCGTTATCGGTGATTTAATGAATCTTCGCTGCCTGCTACCTAACATCTTCGCCTGTGAGTCCCTCTTCGGCGCTGTCGGCAAACTTGGCGAGCATTTCGATCTTTCGTGCCAGCGTGCCGGGCAACACCGACTCGGGCAACATCGTGTCGACCATCACCGCGGTCGGCTTCTCGTCGATATCGCGAATCGCGAACGCCCCGACCGGTAGGGTCAAGTTCTTTCGCAGCAGCGCCTCGTAATACTTCTTGTCCGCCGGGCCGCATTCGCTGTAAATGACCAATAGGCGACCGCTGCTCTTTGTCTTGTAAACCTGGACCGTTACCGACTGACTGCGGTTGTCGGCCAGCGAAACGCGGAACTTATATCCGCCGCGAATTTCTTCCGCTTCACTTCCCAACAGATCGGCCGTCTGCTCGATCATTTCCGATAGATCGAACGTCACCGCCGCTCCCGAGCCGACATCGCCTTTGATTTGCCCGGTCGATTTCCCCCAAGCGATCCACTTTTGGACGTAAAACCCGAAATTCTGGCCCGTAATCGTCACCAGCGCATCGATCGTATCGCTAACGAGCACTCCGCGACCGAGCAGCGCGAGCAGTGGTTCGACCGCCTCCTTCGCTTTTAACTCCTGGAGTGACTCGATTGCCGCCCAAACGACCGACTCGTTCGGCGAATCGAGGCACTCAAGCAGTGCGTCAACCGCGCTGACACGAACCAAGTTTCGTCGGGCCGCGCGACGCATCCTGGGTGTCTTCAACTCCTCAACCCACTGAGCGATCTGATTCTGATCCGATGTTGTCACCGCGCAACCCTCCTGAAATCAATAGCTTATGACAATCTGGCTGGAAGTCGACACTTCAAAAGTGAACTATTTCCTTCATTTCACTCTCCTATATACATCCGAAGATTATACCGCTTCCGTCGGGCAGTTCAACCGTCCGCCGCGAACCGCAGCGGCGATCTTGCCCGAAAGCACACGCTACTTCACAAATGAAGGTATCAACCGAATAATGTCTGACTTCAATGGCAAAAAAAGAGCAATCATGCAACTCAGTGCCACGGACTTCCATTCCTCTCATCATTCCGCCTAGGAAGGTGCACGCGAGAACACCCCCTAGGTGATTCTCCCCACCTTGCCACGCTTATCCAGCTTGGCATTTCTGGAAAAACACGACAAATCGTCAATAAAATGCCACCATCGGGTGGGCACCTAGTCATCTGCCATATAACATAGTATGTTTATATATAATCTCAAAGGTATCTCTATATCAAAAAGTATACGCGTGTACATTTTCAAGGGCCTGGACGGGTCTCATGTACCGCCTGCACGAAATATATTGCGAAAACAGAAATTAACTACGGAGTGAAACGAAATGTCCGATGCAACTGAATCCCGACCGAATTTCGCGAAAGGCGACGGCGGACTCCTGCCAGCGATCGCGCAAGATGCGAAGACCGGTGTCGTGCTCATGCTCGCCTACATGAACGAGGAAGCATACGACGAGACGGTTCGAACCGGCCGGGCCGTTTATTACAGTCGAAGTCGATCGAAATTGTGGCGCAAAGGCGAAGAGAGCGGAAACGTCCAAAAGGTCGAGGGAATCTATCTCGATTGCGACCGCGACACGATCCTGGTCCGCGTCAACCAAATCGGCGACGCCGCCTGCCACGTTGGATATCAGAGCTGCTTCTATCGCCAGGTAACGGACGAAGGTCTGAAAGTCATCGCTGAAAAAGTCTTCGATCCGGACGAGGTTTATAAGAAGAAGTAGTCAGAAGTCAGCCGTCGGTAGTCAGTGAAAAAAATGGCAGTGCCGCTTCAGAAACAATACAATCGACCGAGCAACAGATGATCCATACGCCCGGTCCAACGAAACATTAAAACACATCCCTAAGAAAATTTGTAAAGAAGAATCATGTCGAACATCCTTAAACTTGGTATTCCCGCCGGTAGTCTTCAAGAGGCGACGGCCGAGCTGTTCAATCGGGCTGGATATAAGATTCGTTTCGCGTCGCGGAGTTACTTCCCCGTGATCGACGATGAAGAGATCGAATGCATGCTGATTCGCGCCCAAGAGATGTCCCGCTACGTCGAAGACGGCGTGCTCGACGCAGGGCTCACCGGTTACGATTGGATCTGCGAGAACGGCAGCGACGTACACGAAGTGGCGGAACTCGTCTTCTCGAAGGTAAGCCGTCGCCCGGTCCGCTGGGTTCTGTGCGTGCCCGAAGATTCGCCCGTCCAGTCGGTCAAGGATCTGCAGGGCAAGCGAATCGCGACCGAAGCGGTCGGTATGACGACGAACTATTTGGCCGAACACGGTGTCGAAGCACGTGTCGAATTCAGTTGGGGCGCCACCGAAGTCAAGCCGCCGAAGCTGGCCGACGCGATCGTCGAAGTGACCGAGACGGGTAACTCGCTCCGTGCGAACAACCTGCGAATCGTCGCTGAAATCCTACAGAGCACCACGCGATTCGTCGCCAACAAGGCGGCCTACACCGATCAGTGGAAAAAGCAGAAGATCGACGATATCTCGCTGATGCTTCGCGGTGCGATCGATGCCGAGGGAAAAGTCGGGCTCATGCTCAACGCTCCGCGCGAGCAGCTTTCGGCGATCCTTTCGCTTCTGCCCGCGATGCGACAGCCGACCGTTTCGTCGCTCTCGGACGATGAGTGGATCGCAATCAACACGATTCTCGACGAGTCGATCGTGCGAGTTATCGTCCCGCGCTTGAAAGCGGCCGGCGCTTGTGGTATCGTGGAGTATCCGCTGACGAAGATCATCGAGTAGTCGAACCGATTTCGTCACGCGTAAGAACAGTCGTAGTCCGAACGTCCGAGCCGTGCGGCGGAACGTCGTCGCGCGGTCACCTTCCAACGTACAAGGAGCCGCATCATGACACGTTTGCCGATCTTGACTTTCGTTTCGCTTGTTATCGCAGTGACGATCCTTTTCACGACCACCGTGGTCGGTGCGGCTCCGCCGAAGGAGATAGAAGCCTGTGGCGGCACGCTTCCGCTTGTCTTTACCGATGATTTCGAAGACGGTGCCGACAGCTGGGAGCCGACCGACGCGAACGCCTGGAAGCTGTTCGACGAAGAAGACGGCAAGGCGTACGGATTGACACAACGCGTTAGCAAGTACAAGCCGCCCCACCGCTCGCCTCACAACATCAGCCTGATCAAAGACGTTAAGGTCGCCGACTTCGTGCTCACGTTCCGCGTGAAGAGCACTCTCGATACGGGCGGACATCGCGACGCGTGCGTCTTCTTCAACTATCAGGACCCGGCGAACTTCTACTACGTTCACATGGGCGCGAGGCCCGACCCGCATAGCGGGCAGATCATGATCGTCGACGACGCACCGCGAAAAGCGATGACGCAGAACAAAAACCAGGTTCCATGGGACGACGAGTGGCACCAGGTGAAGGTCGTTCGCTGCACGGCGGATGGCTCGATCAAGATCTACTTCGACGACATGGAAACGCCGATTATGGAAGCGACGAACAAAGAGTTCGGCGCCGGCCGAATCGGGATCGGCTCGTTCGACGACATGAACAATTACGACGACGTCGTGCTTTACGGAAAGTAAGCTCGGCTGAGTGTCAAATTCGTACGATGGCCCTCCGAGGCCGTCGAGGAATACCCGTTGATTTCGATCTTGAAGTCATCGGTTGAGAACATGTCTTAGTGAATATCTCTTCGAATAATGTCGTTGATTTATTTCCTTGGGCTCTTTATCATAACACCGTTAATCATCGACGGGATCGGAGTCCCGTCGTACGGTGAAGGAAGCACGAAAACGATGGCTGACGAGTATCGGATCGAACGGGACACGATGGGCGAAGTTCGCCTGCCGGCAGACGCTTATTACGGTGCCCAGACGCAAAGGGCGGTCGAGAATTTTCCGATCAGCGGCCAGCCGCTTCGCCCGGCGATGATCCACGCGATGGGACGCGTCAAGCACGCCGCCGCGTGGGCAAACACCGAGCTCGGACTTCTCACGTCCGGTCGCTCGCCGCTCGACGCCGGGCAGATCGAATCGCTAATGACCGCCTGTAGCGAAGTCGCCGCAGGAAAGTACGACGATCAATTCCCGGTCGACGTCTATCAGACCGGCTCGGGTACGTCGTCGAACATGAACGTCAACGAGGTGATCTCCAACCGCGCGATCGAACTTACCGGCGGCGACCGATTCGCGGTCGAGAAACCGATCCATCCGAACGACCACGTCAACATGGGTCAGAGCACGAACGACACGTTCCCGACGGCGATTCACGTGGCCGTTGCGTGCCTGATTCACGACGAGCTGATTCCCGTCCTGCAGCGGACGGCCGACACGCTAGCGAAACATGCGGAAGCCTGGGCCGAGATCATCAAGATCGGTCGCACGCACCTGGCCGACGCGGTGCCCATGACGCTGGGGCAAGAGATCGGCGGGATGGCGAGACAGATGACGCTGTCGGTCGAACGAGCGAAGGACGCAGCCTGCTCGCTGAAGGAACTGCCCGTCGGCGGAACCGCGGTCGGAACAGGAATCAACACGCACGGTCGATTCGGATCGCTCGTCGCGCAGAAGCTTTCGGAAGAGACGGGCGTAG
>Ga0180430_10004061_pt1 | contig 12442 bp, 8 predicted proteins | sample SS_ome_9_FD_132999 | JGI IMG/M metagenome (GOLD analysis project Ga0180430, IMG submission 132999) | Hypersaline lake sediment archaeal communities from the Salton Sea, California, USA - SS_1_S_2 metaG | ecosystem: Environmental > Aquatic > Non-marine Saline and Alkaline > Hypersaline > Sediment... | reverse complement strand
CGGGGAGTGTGATGTGATTTTTCTGGGGGTAAAACGGGAATATATGCGGCACGGCATCGGCCCGGAGTTGGTCCATCATCTGTTTGGCTGGGCCAACTTGCATGGGGCCAAAACCGCCAATTTCATGGTTGATAAACGGAATCGGGCGGTGCGCTGGCTGGTCAGTCATCAGCTTAAAGGCTTTTACCTGGATCACGAGTTTAAAGCCTATGGCCGTACTATGATGTTTTACAAAGTACCCATTGTTGATAATTTGGCAGAGGCCAAAATGCCGCAGGGGCGTCCGGTTGTCCCGGCCCATACCTATTCCGAAGACGAAACAGGGGCGCCGCAGTGGAGTTAGCCATTTCTTTTGCTGATGTGCAATCTGCGGCCCGGGTTTTGGCCGGCGTTGCCAATCGGACGCCGGTGTTAACCTCCCGGACAATCAACCGGCTGACCGGTTATCAGGTTTATTTTAAGTGCGAAAATCTGCAACGCATCGGCGCTTTTAAGTTTCGCGGGGCCTACAACGCCCTGTCGCGGTTGAGCGAGGCGGAAAAAGCACAGGGTGTGATTACCCATTCCTCCGGCAACCATGCCCAGGGTATCGCCCTGGCGGCCAAACTGCTGGGCATCGCTGCCACCATCGTTATGCCCACCGACGCGCCCCAGGCCAAATTAGATGCCACCCGCGGCTATGGCGCCGAAGTTGTATTGTACGACCGCCAGCAGCAAGAGCGGTCCGAGGTGTCGGGCCGACTAGCGCGCGAACAGAATCTGGTGTTTGTGCCGCCGTATGACCATCCCCATATTATGGCCGGGCAGGGAACCGCCGGCCTGGAACTGCTGCAAGATGTGCTGGATTTGGATGTTCTGGTGACGCCGGTGGGCGGCGGCGGCCTGTTGAGCGGTTGTGCCACCGCGGCCAGAGCTTTGAAGCCGGATATCCGTATTTTCGGGGTGGAAACGGAACTTTCCAACGACTGGCAGCAATCCTTTGCCCGCAATGAACGGGTGAAAATTGCACCTCCGGCCACTATTGCCGACGGGATGCGCACTCAGCAGCCGGGCGCGTTGACATGGCCGGTGGTGCGCCGCCTGGTCAACGATATTTTGCTGGTCAGCGAGGCTCAGGTTATTGATACGCTGAAATTTTTGTTATTCCGAATGAAAATTTTGGCCGAGCCGACCGGCGCGGTGGCTCCGGCCGCGGTGCTGCAAAAGATGGTGGGGCCGCCCGGCTCAAGGGTGGGGGTGGTTGTTTCCGGGGGTAATATGGATGCCGGGGTGCTGGCGAGCCTGCTCAGCAGTTCCGCTGCAGCGCAAAATTAATCCCCATTGTCCCCAGTTTTGCAAACAAAGCGTCAACGTTGTGGCCGGTTTTGGGACTGGTCTCGATATAACCAAACTGATTTTCTCTGGCCCACCGGGCAATTTTATCGGTGGGAACTTTACCGGGCAGGTCAATTTTGTTGGCCACGACCAGCACCGGGATACCCGGCGCCTTGCCGCGGCACTCGCTGACCCACTCCGGCAAATGTTGAATTGTCTTCGGCTTGTTTGCATCAAATACCAGGGCCATAGCGTGTGACCCCAGGTAAAAACTTTCCCGGACTGCGGACCATTGCGGCTGACCGGCCAAATCCCAGGTGTGGATTTTGACCGGTCCCAGCCCCGGCACCCTGGTCAGCTTGGTGTGGGTGTCCATGCCGATGGTCATTTTATGTTCGGTGATAAATTCATCAAACACATAACGGTGCAGCAGTGTGGTTTTGCCTACCGTGCCGTCGCCGGCCAGAATCACTTTGATATGAAATACCGCAGTTTGTGAATCGGTTGCAATTTTTGTCATGAAAAATCCAGTATTATTTGCCGAAACCGGGTTCGACAATCTGGATTTAATTGTACCACCGATTGACGGTTGAGGAAATTGATAGTGGTTCAGAGAGCGGGTTCGGATTGGGGGGCGAAATCAGGGGAAGCCCCAAAACGCTCCTCTGGCTTGGCTCAGGAGCGTTTTGGGGCCGATCTTGCCACTTCGACACACGCCGGAGGCGTAGTCAGTATGCGTAATCAACAAGCGTTGCCCCAAACATCGAACACACCCGTCTATTCCTCGCGGGGGTTCAAGAGTACAATCAACCCCAGGGTGCCGATGTTGGCAAACAGTAACGGCGCCAAAATTGGCGCCCCCCGGATAAATCGTTCAGCTACAAAGCGGCCCTGGGTGGTCAGATCACTTTCGATGTGTAGCCAGGCGCCGCCCACGCCAACCGCAATCATCAACAGCATGGCAACTGTGTAGGTCCACAAATCGCTGCGGGTGGGGCGATTGGTTGCGCCCAATATGACAGCCACCACCGTGGCAAACACGCCAACGCCGGTGGGCAGCCACACCCACAGATTGTCAAAGCTCAGCCGGCCGTGGTCCAGCACACTGCTGATGACCGTAGCCAGCGCGCCCATACCCACAATGTAAAAATAAGCCTGTGTTTTAGCGTATGGCAACAGTAATTTACGATTGCCGGGCATAACCAACAGGCCGCTGTCTGCCGGAATTTCCGGCCAGGCCGCGCTCAGGCCCATAATACCCACCATTGAAAACATCAGCGGTCCCAGGATGGGGGGCGCCCAAACCAGCAGGTCAATTGATACCTGCTGACCGGCTGGACCGGTCGGCAGGATGGCTCGCACCAGATGGAAGTAGGCGCCCAACAGCCCCACCCCAATGCTGACCAACAGGGTCAGAGTCGCCAGCAGGGAGGCCAGGGGCCGATGTTTCAAGGCAATTAAACCGGCCCCCAGCAGAATCCCGCCGCCCACAAAGCCAAAGATAATGGGCGTCCATTCATTGGGAACGATGGTACCGCTGATGTTGTGGGCCAGATAAATGTCAACCCCCAGAAAAATCAGGTTGACGGCCATCATCAACATCATCAACTGATCGCGCGTAAGTGGCCAGCGTAATTTTTTGGTTGCCGGGATCAGGGTAGTTAGGTGGTACATCGTTACTCCTCGCCACCGGCAGTTTCCAGTTTTTCGGCGGCCATTTCTCGCAGTTCAGCCATATCGTGCAGAATTTCGTAAGCGCCATGCCATTGCACATAATCGGGACCCTGCATCCAGGCCCCAAATTTGGCAGTGCGGCCCCAGTGATGCCACAGGTTGAAGTAGGTGAAATCTATCGGCTCGTCGAACGGTTCGGCTGTCATCAAGCCCTGTTCTTTTAAGGGGGCCACAATTTCATCACTTTCTCTGACCCAATCATTGATGGCCTCGACCAATTTGTCGCCATCGGTATATAAATTATCTACAAATTCCTTGTTATGACATTCCAGGCAAACACCCTGCATCCGGACTTTGTTATCTTGCCAACTAGGACGACGCTCGCTGATTGGGGCAAACAGATACCACGTCAGCCGGTCGCCGACATCGTGGGTGGTGCTGGCGGTACCAAAGCCGCTCATGTGGCAGGTGGCACAGGTGGCTGCCGGAATATCTTCGACGCCCATTGTGCCGGCTTCTGCTTCCCAGTTCCAGGTATGGCCCATCGTGGCGTAGGCAATACCATGCGGTGACTCCTGATAGATTTCCCATTGGGGATGGTCCGGCCCAATGTGGCAGGCGTTACAGGTTTCCGGTTTGCGGGCCTGTTCCAGGCTGAATTCGTGGCGCAGGTGGCATTTTTGGCATTGCCCCACCGACCCGTCTGCGGCCGGTTTGCCGACATTATGGCAGCCTTCACAGGCAAAGCGGGTGACAGCCGGCCCTTCCAGGTGATACAAGGCGTTACGAGATTTGTCCGGGGCAAAGCTCCCTTCCGGAATGGCTTCGTACATGGCCAGCAACTCCGGAGTCATCTCTTCGGTGCCGGTCATAGCCGCGAAGGCCGGCAGGCCATGCCGGCTCTGGTTAAATTGGGCTACTTCTGTTACGTGGCATTTTTCGCACATGGCGCTCGTGGGAGAGCGGAGTACATGCACGCCCTCGTGTTCAACCGCACCCGGATAATCTGCCTTGACCTCGTGGCAATCCTGGCAGGCTACTTCGGCGGCGGCCATTGTACTATGCCCGTATTGCACCACAATACCCGGCGTCGTTTGTTCGTGGCAGGTGACGCATTCATCGGTACTGTTAGCCAGGGCGTTCACTCGTTCAGCCTGTTCGCCGGGGGCAGGTAACGAGGTCCGGGCGATGGTCACGGCGATTAAGGCCAGTCCCAGGACCACAATCACCGCCACCAGGCCGATAATCAGAACCCGCGTTGACCGTATTACAGCTTGTTTATTTTTTGATGATGAATTTGACATAAAATTTTCCCTCCATAACTGTGAAGAATTCAATACTTATCCTAAGCATAACATATTTTGGACAGGAATATAGGACTTTTATCACAACAGGTTGGTATCTTGTCAGTAATTTGGAGCGACGTCGGCAGGTTATGTCGTTGGTGAGCCACCGTCGGTGGCGAGGTTATCTCCGGGTGCGGAGGAGGTTGCTTTGGCCCTCCAAAGGGAGGTCAAAGTTACAAATGCAGTGGTTTAGCTGTGATGCAGTTGTGTAGTATTTGATTAGCGCGTAAATAACTTATCGGGCCTGGTCATCCCGGCGCGGTGAACCGTCAGCCCGTATTTCTCAAGCCGGCGGCAATGCCGTTAATGGTCAGAAAGATGGTTTTTAATAACTCTTCGGCCTCCGGCGTGTCCGGTTGGGGTAATGCCCGTAGCTGCCGCAACAAGCTGACCTGAATAAAATTGAGCGGGTCGAGGTAAGGGTTGCGGGAGGCAATAGAATTTTTTAGTACCGGGTTGTTCCCCAGAATCTCCTGATGGCCCGTAATCTCCAGAATTTGAGTGCAGGTACGTTGATATTCGGCCTCAATCAGGCCAAAAATCTCATTGCGCACCGCGGCATCTTCAACCAGCCCGGCATAGAGCCGGGCGATGCCCATATCCGCCTTGCCCAGCGAGATTTCGGCATTGTCAATAACTGCCTGGAAAAAGGGCCAGTCTTCATACATCTCTTTTAACAGCGCTCGCTGTTGGTCATTGGTGGCGTAACTTTCCAGGGCATAGCCCAATCCATACCAACTGGGCAGCACATACCGACTTTGCATCCAGCTAAAGACCCAGGGGATGGCCCGCAAACCTCCCAGGTCCGCATCGGTGCTGCGCCGGGCCGGGCGGGAGCCGATCCTGAGCTGGCTCAGTTCGCGGATGGGGGTGGCCTGGCGCCAAAATTCCAACAACGCCGGCGTTTCATAAACCAGGGTGCGATAGGTTTTGTGGGCTACATCTGATAGCTGGGACATAGCGATTCGCCATTCTGGCCTGGGTTTGATTTTGGCCGTATTCTGGGGCGCGCTGGTTAACAAGACGGCATGCACAACCTGTTCCAGATGGCGGCGGGCAATAGTCGGGTGGCCGTATTGCTCGTAAATGACCTCCCCTTGTTCGGTAATGCGAATCCGGCCGTTGATGGTTTGGGGAGGTTGGGACCGAATAGCCCGGTTGAGCGGCCCGCCGCCGCGGGCAATGGTGCCCCCCCGTCCGTGGAAAAAGGTCATTTTGATTTGGTATTGCTCGGCGCATTGGACCAGTTTTTCCTGGGCCTGGTACAGTTCCCAGCGGCCGGTCAGATAACCGGCGTCTTTGTTGCTGTCGGAATAGCCGATCATAACGACCTGTTTCCGGTTTCGGGCGGCCAGATGTTGGGCGTAGCGCGGATGGTCGAACAGAAAAGACATGGTATCCGCAGCCTGGCGCAAATCCTGGCGGGTTTCAAAAAGCGGGGTAATTGACAGGTGGGGACTGTTTTCGGGGGGCTGGTCCGGGAGGGCGATGCCGGTCCAGTAGGCCAGCAGCAGCACCGCCAGAATATCCGCCGGGTGACGGGTCATGCTGACGATGTAAGGCCCGATGACATCCGGGCCATAGGTGGTCATCGCTTGCCGCAATAAATTGAACAGAGCCAGGGTTTCCCGGCTGGATTCCGGCAGCGTTTCAACCGCCGGCAGTTGGGGCGGTGGCGCTTGCAGCAGCCGGGTCAGCAGGTTGGTGCGTTCATCATTGGAGAGTGTGCCATAGTTGGGACATAAATCCAGGTGGCGCAGCAAATCGTCAAGCACCTGGCCGTTGTCGTCGCTGTATTGCCGGATGTCGAGCCGGGCTACATTGAGGCCGAAAATGTTGGCCTCCAGACGAAACCGCTTCAGTTCGGCATCGGCCACGGTATCGGCCAGATTGGCCCGCAGGCTTTTGTCAATAAAATCCAGCGGCACGGTTAGTTCCTGCCGGGTACGGGGGTGAGGCAGGGGGGGGGTGTCTTGGCCCTGCAGCCGGGCGGCCACGGCATCGTCGGCGGTGGCCTGCCTGAGACCCGCGGCCAATACCGCGGCCCAGTGCCGGAATGGTTCGTTGGGGTAGCGGTTTACCTGATAGACCGGGGTGCCGGGGGTATCAACTTGAGGCCGTTTGAGTTGGGCCAGGGTTTCGTCATCAATATCAATCAACTGGTCGGAAATGCTGAGGGAGCGTTCCAGTTCAACCGCGCCCTGATAGTGCCGGCGCAGGGCCAGCCCCCGATGCAGCCGCAATGTTTCAGCCGAAACCGAGCTGGTGACGTTGGGGTTGCCGTCCCGGTCTCCACCCACCCAGGAGCCAAAGGTAAGCAGGCGGGCCGGTATTTTGACGCCGGGATAATGTTGGGCCACAGCCTGTTCCAGCGCTTTGTACACGTAAGGCGCGGCTTCCCAAATACTCGATTCAAAGTGATAGAGCAGGGTGCGTACCTCGTCGGTGACCAGGGGATTAGCTATTCGGGTCCGGTCCGTCAGCCACAAACTGGTTACCTCGGCCCGGATGAGGTTTTTATATTCCTGGCGTTCGGTGGGGAACAGGTTGTTATGTTCCAGGCGGCGCAGGTAGGTGGCAATCCGGCGCAACTTGGCCAAAACAGTGCGCCGTTTAGCCTCGGTGGGGTGGGCGGTGAAGACCAGCTCGATGTGCAGGTTATCCAGCAGGCATTGCATATCGCTGGTGGTCACGCCGATTTGTTTCAGTTCGGCAACCGCGGCGGCTACAGAGCGGTCAACCGGAAAAGGATACTGGTTCTGTTCCCGCCGGCGCAGGGCGCGTACTCGCTGGATATCTTCGGCCACATTGATCAGGTCGAAATAGGTGGTAAAGGCTCGGGCCGCAGCTTCGGCCTTATCAAGTGGCAGGTCGGCAATCAGTTTTTTCAGGAATTGGTTGATGGGCCGTTCATTATCACTGCGGCGAGCTTTGGTTAAGGCTCTGATCCGTTCTTCCAGGTCAAAAAGCTCAATGCCGGCCTGTTGTCGGATTACCTGGCCCAAAATATCGCCCAAGAGGTGGATATCTTCGCTTAAGGCGTCTTGATTGTATTCTTTCAACGGTACTCCCTCAAAAATAAGGATAAAGGCGGGGGATACACAGTGCAGGAAATTGTCCACCCAAAATCGGAAAGGTCGGCTTTGGCCCCATCACAGCCATCGAGAAGAAACTCCCCTTGCCCTATATGATACCTTTTTTGCCCGATTTAAGCCAACGACAGGCCAATACGGAGTCTGTTCTGTGGAGTCTGTCAAAAGGCGTGGCAAAAAGCAACGGTGGTGAGTCATTTTTGGAAAACTTCTTGTTTCGTTCTATGATTGGTTTAGGCTCGCGCCCGCTCTCAGAATGTTGAACGGCTTACGATGCTTTAGGCCCGGTAGATATACAGTTTTTTCACCCACCCTTTCCTCAAAACAGGAGCAAGCATGAGGCTAAACCGGCACCGAGCCGCCGACATTGTGCGGTTGCGGTAATAACAAACCTCCCAAGTTTTGGTTAATGTAACCTCACTTACTGTTTTTTGTTAAAAGCAAGATAGACTAAAGCCATAAAACAACAAATTCTGACATGGGAGATAATGATGAAGACGTATGATGTCATCTGGATTGGAACCGGACAGGCGACCGGCACAGTGATTCCCCGCCTTTCTCAGGCCGGGAAAACCGTGGCCGTGGTTGAAGGCGGACGCTTTGGCGGGTCGTGCGTAAATTATGGCTGTACGCCCACCAAAACCATTGTAGCCAGCGCTCGCGCCGCGTATATGGCCCGCCGCGGAACTGATTTTGGCGTAAATATCAGCGACTTTGCGATAGATTTTGCCAGAGTGATGGAGCGCCAAAATCAAACCCGCCACAGCGGCAGCGCCGGCCTGGAAAACTGGCTCGGTGGCCTCAACGGCGTTGACCTTTACAAAAGATTCGGACAATTTGACGACCCGCACACTGTCCGTGTGGGTGATGAGATAATTTCCGGAGAAACGATTGTCATCCATACCGGGGCCAGGGCCAACACGCCGGCCATTCCGGGGCTGGAAACCGTAGACTGGCTGGATAATGTCCGCCTGCTCGATTTGCAAGAACTGCCGGCCCATCTGGTGGTCATCGGCGGTAGTTACATCGGCATGGAATTTGCCCAGGCTTTCCGCCGGTTTGGCAGCCGGGTGACAATTCTGGAGAAAGGCCCTCAACTGATGTTTCGGGAGGATGCCGATATTGCCCGGGCCGCCCGGGAAATTTTGCAAAGCGAGGGCATCGAGGTCCTGCTGAATGTTGATGTCAAACGTGTGTCGCAGCCCCAAACCGGCGCGGTCGAGGTTGCTATCGAGCACGAGGGCAGGCCGGTGACGATTGCCGGTTCGCATCTGCTGGTCGCGGCCGGGCGCAGGCCCAACAGCGACCAGCTCAATCTGGCCGCGGCCGGCGTCAACACCACCGAGCGGGGCTATATTCCGGTCAATGAAGTTCTGCAAACCAACGTACCCCACATCTTTGCGGTCGGCGATGTGAACGGGGCCGGGGCCTTTACCCACACGTCGGTTAACGACGGCGAAATTTTCTGGGATAATTACAGCGGACAGGGCGACCGTAAACTGTCGGATCGGATTGTGATCTATGCCATGTACATTGACCCGCCGCTGGGCCGGGTTGGCCTGAGCGAGAAAGAGGCCCGGGCCAGTGACCGCAATATTCTGATGGCCACCCGTCTCATGAAAGATATTGCCCGAGCCAAAGAAAAGGACGAAACCGCCGGCCTGGTCAAGATTCTGGTTGATGCCGACACCGAAGAAATTGTGGGAGCAACCATTCTGGGCGTGGGCGGTGATGAAATCATTAGCATGTTTGCGTCTTTTATGTATACTAAACAATCGTACAAGTTGTTCCGGCGGGCCGTGTTGCCTCACCCCACCGTAGCCGAATTGATGCCCTGGACTCTGGATGATCTGGCGCCATTGGCCTGAGACTATTAAAAACTGTGGCGATGAGGGGATGTAGCCGCAATCCACCGTCAATCCTGTCCGGGATAGGGGCTATGGTCATAAAAGGAACTTTGCGGGTGTGTCCGCGAAAGCAGTTCATTTATGCTGATGATATTATTCTGATTGAGGAGGTTTCAAATGAAATTTGGGTATCAAAATCCGTCATTCAAATGGCCTGCCGGCGAGTATGCCATTTGGGACGAAACCAAAAAGGCCGCCCTGTGGGCCGAGCAAAGCGGCTTTGACTCTTTCTGGCTGATGGATCATTTTATGCAGCTGCCGATGGTCGGCGAAATTGATGAACCGTTTATGGAGGGCTGGACCGGTCTGGCGGCGTTGGCGGCTGTAACCAGCACCATCAAACTGGGCACGCTGGTCACCGGCAATCCCTATCGCAACCCGGCTCTGTTGGCTAAAATGGCCGCCACGATAGACATTATCAGCAATGGCCGGCTTATCTTTGGCTTTGGAGCGGGCTGGTTTCAGCCTGAATTTGAGCAGTACGGCTTTGAGTTTGCGGAGCCGGCTGCCACTCGGATCAAGGCCATGCGGGAAGCCCTGATTGTCATCAAAAGACTGTGGACCGAAGAACGAGCCTCATTTGCCGGGGAGTATTACACCATCAAAGAGGCTATCCTGGAGCCGAAACCGAGGCAAAAGCCCCATCCGCCCATTCTGATTGGCGGCGGGGGCGAAAAGTTTACCCTGCGCTATCTGGCCGAGTTGGGCGACGCCTGCAACTTGTTTGGTGATTTTGAGGGAGTGACCCACAAACTAAAAGTGCTGAAAGGTCATTGTGACGACTTGAATCGGGATTTTGCCGAGATTACCAAAACCAAGTATGAGCCTTATTTTTTGCGGGAAACTGTTGCAGAAATTGAGACTAATCCGCTGGCTGTCCGGATGAATCAGGGCGGGATGGGCTTTGCTGGCACGCCGGAGCAAATAGTCGAGCGGATTGAACGCTGGGCCGAGCTGGGCATCGAAATCATCACGCTATCCATACCGATGAATGATGAAGAGAGTAAACAGCTCCTGGCTAAAACGGTTCTGCCGATCTTTGGCTGAGCCTGCGGGCCGTGCAAGAATTGGATTTCCAAATTATTCTCGGCTATAATATACCGTACAACAGAATATGTATTTGCATTGATTCGGGTGACGAAGTCTTTGTTTAGATATTACAAATTCAGGCTTTCCCGGTACAAAAAAACGCCACCGATTTCAGGTGGCGTTTTTTGTATCTGGAGCGCTATATCATAGAGGCTTTTAGAGGATCGGATGGCAAAACAGAGTCCTTGTTTAACATGCGGTGCTTGTTGTGCTTTTTTTCGGGTGTCATTTTACTGGACTGAGACTGACCAATCTTTGGAGGGGTGGGTCCCGGCCAATCTGACAGAACAAATATCGCCGTTTTTGTGTGCGATGAAAGGCACCAATCGTCCCCAGCCCCGATGCGAGGCGTTGCAGGGAACGGTGGGGCATCAGACAACCTGTCTGATTTATGAGAATCGGCCATCGGCGTGTCGCGAATTTACGATTTCGGGTCAAAATGAGCTGCCAAACTATTTTTGCGATCAGGCTCGAATGAATTGGGGGCTGAAACCGCTGGGCTTTAGATACTCCGGATCCCCGGCCTGATTTTAAGAAAATTCCCTGGCTCAAGGCTCTGGAGCCACCCGGCTGGGAGGCGTTGCTGGCTGATACCCGGCTGTATCATTACCGCGAGGGTGAGGTTATTTTTTTGAAAGGTGACGCTGCCACCCGCTTGTTCGTAGTCCGGCAGGGTTGGGTTAAGGCGGCCAAGCTTTCGGCGGAGGGGCGGGAACAGATCCTGGATTTTTTGGGCCGGGACAGCCGGTTAATGTCGCCCCCATCATTGCAGAACAACCGAACCCCGCCACCCTGATTGCTCTGGAAGATTGTCAACTGTGGAGCATCAGCCAGCAAGTTCTGTTGGGCTTTCTGGACCGCTATCCCGCCCTGAACCGGCTGATCATTAAATCATTGGCCGGACGATTGCTGCACGCCGTTTCTCTGGTCGAAGACCTGTCACTGCGGTCGGTGACGGCCCGGCTGTCAAAACTCCTTCTGACCCAAATTCAGCATGCCGACCAGCCTATGATTATTCGGCGTCGCTGGGCTACCCAGGCCGAAATTGCCGCCCGGCTGGGCACGGTGCCGGATGTGATTAACCGCGCTCTGCGCAGCCTGGCTGATGACGGACTCATCGAGGTTAGCCGCCGTCAAATTGCGATTCTGGATAAAGACGGCTTGCAAACCCGGATAGAGTCAGTATAGCTGTTATTGTTTTTTAGAGTCTGCCTCATTCAAGTCTGTAATAATTTTATCCCCTAAATCATTACCAAACTCGATAGTCAGGGGAGGCATCGGCCGCTGCCGGCTCCTCAGATTGATGGGAGCGGACCAGACTAAATCAACAGGTCAGCCGGTCCGGTGCGGTCGAAGCCGACTTTGGGGCGCATAAAAAAATCGGTCCCGGCGACAATCACCAAGACCGATAAAAAATAAAATGAGCCGTGTGGGACTCGAACCCACGACCCACTGCTTAAAAGGCAGTTGCTCTACCGGCTGAGCTAACGGCTCGCAGAGGATAATAGCACAGCCCCCCAAGATTGTCAATAATCAACTTTGCGTTTCAGCCGAGCCTGTTGTTGAGTATCAGGTTCCCGGAATGGCGTATATCTTGTGGTCCAATAGGGCAAAGCCCCCAAGATATACGCTCTATGGCGCGCCGGGGCTTGTCACCTTTCGTTAAGTTATTTAAGGTTTCGTTGACTCCTATCGTGGGTGATGATACAGAAAGATAATTTCATTCTTGATCTAGCCGACATCCTGCAACCGGCATAAATCAGCCCATCGTCCGCCCAAAAGAGCCAGCACCAAGCTGGCTTTTTTTGTTGGCTCGATTTGCACTATATCGGCTCTTGATATATAATTACTTACGTAAACAGTTATATACGTAAGCAATATATGACAAGTGAGGGGCAAAAATGACAGCATTAACCACCATCAAACCGGCTCAAAGTGAAATACTTTCGATGATTGACGGCAACCCCAAACTGGCCGACAGCACGAAGCGACAGTACAAAAAGGCGTTGACTAATGCCAT
>Ga0180430_10004060_pt1 | contig 12448 bp, 9 predicted proteins | sample SS_ome_9_FD_132999 | JGI IMG/M metagenome (GOLD analysis project Ga0180430, IMG submission 132999) | Hypersaline lake sediment archaeal communities from the Salton Sea, California, USA - SS_1_S_2 metaG | ecosystem: Environmental > Aquatic > Non-marine Saline and Alkaline > Hypersaline > Sediment... | reverse complement strand
CTGACACCTGACACCTTTTTTCCGACATCCGACTTCCGACTTCCGATCTCCGGCTTCAACCCCCATAATACGCCCGATACCAGGCCACAAAGCGCTCGATGCCGGTGGCGATGGGAGTTGAGGGTTTGAAGCCGACGTCATCCATCAGGTCGTCCACGTCGGCATAGGTCGCCACCACATCGCCGGGCTGCAGGTCCATGAAATCCTTGCGCGCGCTTTTGCCCAGCATCTGTTCCAGGGTGCCGATGAAATCCATCAAATCCACCGGCTGATTGTTACCGATGTTGTAAATGCGAAATGGCGCATAAGACGTGCCGGGATCCGGCCGATCGCCGCTCCACTTGGGATCGGCTTGGGGTCGTTTTCCCATCACCCGCACGACGCCTTCGATGATGTCGTCGATGTAGGTGAAATCTCTTTTCATGCGGCCATGGTTGAAAACCTGTATCGGTTTGTCTTCAAGAATGGCGCGGGTAAAAAGAAACAGAGCCATGTCGGGCCGCCCCCAGGGGCCGTAGACGGTAAAAAACCGCAGGCCGGTGCACGGCAGGCCGTAAAGATGACTGTAAGTGTGGGCCATCAGTTCGTTGGCCTTTTTGGAAGCTGCATACAGGGACACCGGATGATCCACGTTGTCATGCACCGAAAACGGCATCCGCGTGTTGGCGCCGTAAACGGAACTCGACGAGGCATAGACCAGATGTTGGATGCGGCTGTGGCGGCAGCATTCCAGCACATTCAAAAACCCCACCACATTGGCATCGATGTAGGCATGCGGATGGCTGAGGGAGTAGCGCACACCCGCCTGGGCCGCAAGATTGACCACCACATCGAAGCGGTCCTCGTCGAAAAGCTGTTCCATGGAAGTCCTGTCAACCAAATCGGCCTTGACAAAACGAAAATTTCCGACGGGCATCAACTGATCCAGCCGCGCCTCCTTCAGCGAAACGTCGTAATAGTCGTTCAAATTGTCGACGCCGGTCACATGGCAGCCATCGTCAAGCAGCCGCTTGGCCAGATGAAAGCCAATGAATCCGGCCACACCCGTGACGAGGACGCGTCGATACGGAATGCTCATTTTCCCTCCTTTTCTATCCGGTGCTTGCTTGCGGGTGCCCGGCCGCTGTTCGCCGATACCAGTCAAACGTCACCTGCAATCCCTCTTCAAAAGACCAGCGCGGCGTATATCCCAGCAGCGATGCCGCCCGCTGGATGTCCGCCAGCGACTCCCGAATGTCCCCCGGCCGCGGCGCCTGGTAAACAGGGGTCGCGGCGGTCTTCGCCATGGCGGCGATCATGCGCCACAAATCATTGATGCTGACATGCCGGCCGGTGCCGATATTGATGACTTTACCGGCGGCATCCGGCACTTGGGCGGCCAGCAGGTTGGCGCTGACCACATCGCGCACAAACACAAAATCGCGGGATTGTCCGCCGTCACCGTAAATAATGGGCGCGGCATGCTGCAGCGCTTTGGTCATGAAAATGGAAATAACGCCTGAGTAGGGCGATGAAGGGTCCTGTCGGGGGCCGTAAACGTTGAAATATCGCAGACACACGGTTTCCAGTCCATAAAGCGAATGATAAAGCCCCGCCTGCATTTCATTGAACCGTTTCTGCAGGGCATAGGGACTCCGGGGACGGATCGGCAGGCCCTCATCCTTGGGCAGCCGTGGATCGTCGCCGTAAACAGCGCACGAACCGGCCAGCACCACCCGCCGAACCCCTGCACGGCGGGCGGCTTCCAAAATATTGAGCGTTCCCAGATCATTGATTTCCGCCGAGGTCAATGGATCCTCCACCGTGCGGGGCACCGACACTTCCGCCGCCTGGTGAAACACCATGTCGCAGCCCTGCATCAAGCGGGCCACCGTTTCCCGATCGCGGATGTCCCCCTGCTCAAAAACAACCGTCTGCTCCAAATGCGCGATGTTGCCTCGCCGGCCGGTGGAAAGATTATCCAGCACACAAACCCGGCAACCTTCGTTCACCAGCCGCCCCACCAAATGGGAGCCGATAAAACCGGCGCCGCCGGTTACCATCACTTTTTTACTCACGCGTCCCCCTGTCATCTGTTTTTTGCTTGAAACGAGGCGGCCCCCAGAATTTCAGCAGTCGAATCGCCGCCAGGCAGGATACGCCGATCAGGGTGAACACCAGCAGGGTCAACCCCATGCCCCAGTCCCACCAGACCGGCGCATTCACCAGAAGCATGCTGCCCAGAATGATCGGCACGACGATCACGTTCATCAACCCGATCTCCATGGCCACCGGCGTCTTGAATTCAGGGTCCACCACGCGCAGCAGCAGCAGTCCGCTCGAAATGGTGCCGGTGCAGGTGCCGTAAATCGCCACCGTTCTCTCCAGATGAAGGCTTTCCATCCGGCTTCCAAGATAAATGACAACCGCAGTGGTGGCCAAACCGCTCAACACGGCGGCCAGTGCAATCGGTAGAATGTATTGCCAGACCACCACCACCTGAATCCCCATGACGGTAGCGACAATGAGATAATCGACGGCCCAGCCGGTGATCCGTCGCTGAACACCGGGATCAACAAGATAATCAACGCCGAGGCGGATCATCAGCTGCTTGACCACCAGTGCCACCGCCATGCCGATAAAGAAGAAAAAACCCCATATTATCTTGGCGGCGTCCGGGGGCAGGAAGCGCGCCACCAGCCAGATAAAGCCATAGGTCAACACATACACCAGTCCGACAAGGGCGCTTTGAAAGGCGAGCGTGTCAATGTTTCCGGAGTGCATCGGCAATCTGCCGGCGGGAGGTTTTCCGCTTTTCAGCGGCAAAAAACCCTGCAGCACGTCCGCCGACGGCTGTGTGTCGGAAAACGTGGCGAATCCTCTCCGAATTCCCCAATTGACCAGCGGCACCCCCACGAAGAAGGCAAAGAAAAAGCCCAGCGCGGCAAAGGTCAATCCCAGCGTCGCTGCGTGCGCAAATCCGAACCCTTCCCACACCTTGCCCACGGACAGGGCCTGGCCCGGCCCTTCGGTAAATCCAAGCGGCACCAGAAATCCGAATGTCGGAAAAAGCGGTCGTCCCGCCAGACCGAAGGCCGTCACAACCAGCCCGCCGATGAGAGCCTGCAGCGGAAGCGTCACCCCTTCCACCAGCGCCATCCACAGCGGACCGCGCAACACGTGCCGCTCCCCCGGCAGATGCCGGCTGCCGGCTGCACTTGTCAAACCAACGGAGATAAAGGATATGTTGAAGAAGTGGAACCCGAAATGTTCAATGTCCCCGGGCGGAATGCGGATGAGACCGATACTCATGCCCACCAGCCCGATCAACCCGCCGATCAGACAGGCCGGAAACAGGAAGCGCTGCAGCAAGGCAACGCGCGCCCGCAGCACGACACCCACCAGCAGCATGATGGACAGCGCACCGAATACCAGAAGGGCATCAAATGAAAAGGGAATCGTCATGGAAATCTCCTTCCGTTCGCGGCCCCTTTTTATAACACAAAGAGGTGTCACGGGAAACATGTAAAAGTGCGGTTTCAGGTGTCAGCCCTGCCGCCGGCCTGTTTTCGCTGTTTGGGCTGCACGGCGGCAGACGGTGGAGCAGCCGGTTCGATCAGGAAGAGAAACTTGGTCAGAGCTGTTAGCCGTTAGCTATCCCTCGTAAACGTGTACGTGCACGAAGAACGGTCACGGCGGAATAAAAAGAAGTGGTTGGTTTTACTGGATTCCGGCGTGCGCCGGAATGACGATCCAGCGAACAGCAAACATAATTTATTGTTTTCTTATAAAAGATAAATTTTCATGCATCGCCATTAAAGGGCAATTCCAACCGCTTCAGCTGTCGGCGGCCGCATGAAAATTTCGAAGTTTCAGACAAGCCCCCTGTTTGCATTTTCATCCGAAGCTGTGTAATATAAACTACATGCCGTCGTCATCGATTTAAAACTGTTTGCCACCCTGCGCGGGTTTTCACCGCCAAATGCGGCAAGCTACACCGTTCCATGCGGCACCACCGTGCGGGATATCGTCCGTCGGCTCGACATCCCCTTGGAGAAAGCGAAACTGATTTTTATCAACGGCCGCAAAGAAGACCTGAATTCAGTGCGGAGCAACGGCGTTCCGCCGGACATTTTTAAAATCACAGGAGGAGATCGCGTTGCCCACCAACGTTCTCACAGCCCTTAAAACCGCCGCCGGGCGGCAATCTATGCCGGATGGAAGCGCTTACCGGTCGCTGGCGCTGGCGGATGCCGAAGCCATCGCCCGGCAATGCAAGCTGCCCTTGAAAGACGTCGAGCTGGCAGCGCTTGAAAACAACATTCTTCCCGAACGCTATGCCCGCAACCGGCAATCCTTTTCTCTCAACGATCAGGCCCGGCTGCTGCAATCATCCGTCGTCGTCGTCGGATTGGGGGGTCTGGGCGGTACGGTGGTGGAAATTTTGGCCCGTACCGGCGTCGGCCGCCTCCGGCTCATCGACGGCGACCGCTTCGAAGAAAGCAACCTCAACCGGCAGCTGATCTGCCGTCTGGACCGAATATCACAAAGCAAGGCCCGCGCCGCAGCCGATCATGTGCGATGCATCAACGCGGCTGTAGAAGTGGACTGCCGCCAGGAAAATCTGACCGCCGGAAACGCCGCTGCCCTGGTCGCCGGCGCCGATGTGGCGGTTGACTGCCTGGACAACATCGAAGCGCGTTTCATGCTGGAAAAGGCATCCCGCAGCGCCGGCATACCGTTGATTTCGGCCGCCGTTGCCGGCACCTGCGGCCAGCTGACGACGATTTTTCCAGAGGATCCCGGTCTCAGCGCCGTTTACGGCGATCCGGATCAAACCGTGCCGGTCAAAGGCGCCGAAGCGGTTCTCGGCAATCTGGCGTTCACCGTAAGCGCCATCGCCGCCCTTGAAGCGGCCGAGACGGTCAGCGTGCTGCTCCACCGCGCATCCTCCTTGCGCAACCGCATGCTGTTCGTCGATCTGAAGGACTACACCTTTGAGACATTGCGGCTGAGGTAGCGCAGCATCTGCCCCACCACCAGGGACACCACCGAAGCCGGCAAAAAGCCGGGCGGTGCGTTTTCCAGTACCTGCGCGGTCACCTCGCGCGTGCTTTCCTGGACATCGCCGGTGCGGGCGTAGGACGTTTCCAGCAAATGACGCGTCTTTTCAGCCGACCGAAGCGACACGTTGAAAAATTCCCGGCAATCACGGCCTTGGCGGGCCCCCTGATGCTCGGCCAATACAATGTCGGCATCCATGGCCGCCAGACGTTTCAGGCTCTCCAGATAGCGGTCGTAGTTGGAATTGGCCGCGGTGAACACATAACGGCCGAAGGGAATGCCGGCGGCATCAGAGGTAAACAGGGCTTTTTCAACCGGCTCGTAAAGGCAAATGCTGCAGGAGGAATGCCCCGGGGTCTCCATCACCTGCAGCGGTCTGTCTCCGCATTCCAGGACGTCGCCTTCCGCCACCGTGGTATCAATGTCAATGTGGAAATCGCGCAGCCCCCGATCAATCCGCTCATCTTTCAGCATCTGCTCTGCTGCGATCATCTGGTTCAACCGACGGACGCTGTCGATCACGCGGGGCGTGGCCAGCAGCTCTGCGGCCCTGGCCGAAGCAGTGATTTCAAGCCAGGGCCATTTTCTTTTGAAGTAAGGCACGATGCCGCAATGATCAAAATGGGCGTGCAGAATCACCAGTTGTTGAATGCGCTCTGCATCGATGTCGAGAGCGGCGATTTGCGCGTCAACCTGGGGTATGACGGTGGCCATGCCCCCGCCCAGAAGCGCCAGAGATGTCCCGCCGTCCAGCAGATAAAGGCAGGATAACCGGCTGCCCAGCATCCGGATACGGTCGGTTACGGGACCGGGTTCTTCGAAGACCATTGATAACGTCCTTTCTTTCCGCAGGCCTGAAAATTTCTGCGGCAGCCTACCATGTCTGAAATTGTATTGCAATTCTTGACACTTTTCCTGCTTTTCTTTATGGTGATTTTTCTGCAGTGACCATTTCGGAAACCGCCTGCAGAGACGAAAAAAATCGACAACGGCCGGCCGTTGCGGGGAACTCATGGCGCGGGAGAAAAAAATGGACAAGATTCTGGTGATCGGCCCGGGGCCGGCGGAAATCGGTCAGGGCGCCGAGTATGACGCCGCCGCCGTTCAGGCGCTGCGCGCGCTCCGGGAACGCGGATACAAAACCATTGCGGTCAACGCCGATCCGGCGGCGGTGATGTCGGACATCGATCAGTCGGACCGGTCCTACATCGAACCGCTGACCAGCCCGGTGCTGACGGAAATCATCGCCGAGGAGCAGCCGGATGCCCTGTTGACCGGCGTGGGCGGCCAGTGTGCTCTGAACCTGACCTGCCGTCTGGCGGCGGAGGGCGTGCTGCAAAAACATCGTGTCATTCCCCTGGGCATCAGCGTCGAGAATATCATCGCCAGCCAGCATCGATCGGCTTTCAAGAAAATGCTGCAGTCTCTGGGCATCAACACGCCGCATGGCCTCACTTTTAAAAATGCTGAAGATGCCGAACAGGCGGCGGATGAGATCGGGTATCCTTTGGCGGTACGCTCTTTTTTCACAAGCGGCGGCGCCGGCAGCGGCATGGCCTACAACGTCGAAGAACTCCGGCGGCTCGCCGAACGCGCCTTGTCGGCCGGCCATATCGAGCCGGCGGTGATGCTGGAGCGGTCGCTGCTGGGATGGACGGAGCTGGAGCTGGTGCTGCTGCGCGACAATGCGGACGCGATACGGCTTTTGGCCTTTATTGAAAATATCGACGCCGTCGGTATTCACTCCGGCAATTCCGTGTGTGTCACCCCGGCCATGACGCTGGACAACACAATCTGTGCCGGCGCCCTGCAAGTGGCGCGCACCATCCTGAGCGCCCTTGATGTCGCCGGCTGCGCCACCATCAAACTGGCCGTCGACGCCCGGCATGAGGCGTTCCAGGTCCTGGCGGTGGATCCCCGCTGGACGCGGTCTGCCTCCCTGGCCGCCAAAGCAACCGGCCTGCCGGCGGCCCGGTTCGCAACCCGGCTGGCAGCCGGCGAGGCCATGGACGTCGTTGTTCCCACCAAAGAATTGCCGGCCGATCCGTTTCAATCATCCACGGGTCAAGTTGTCGTCAAACGCCCCATCTGGGATGACGCCGTCTACAAATCGGCGCAGGAACGTCTGGGGCTGCAGATGACCGCTGTCGGGGAAGCCATCGGCATCGGACGGACCTTTAGGGAAGCCTTTGAAAAAGCCTCCCGCGCCGGCGGCTGCGATATTCCCGGCCCGGCGGCCGCCGCCCACCATAGCGCCGGATCGGAGCAGAACCTGATGCATCGCCTGGGAACGCCGTCCGGACACCGCTACTACGACATCGCCATCGCTCTGCAAAACGGCATGGACAAAGCAAAGATATCGCAGACAACCGGTATTCACCCCTGGTACATTAACGAACTTCAGCAAGCCGTCGCAGACGGACCGCAAACCGCGGGAATGTCTCCCCGGACACCAGCCGGCCGAATCGACCAGATGGTTGCTTCCAAAACCCGCGCCGCGCAAAAACGGTCGACGGACCGTTCCGACAAAACGATTCTGCTGCTGGGATCGGGCCCCACCCGCATCGGACAAAGCCTCGAATTCGACTACGCTGCAAGCCATGCCCTGCGGGCCCTGAAACAGCAGGGCTGTAAAACCGTCGTCGTCGACTGCAACCCGAAATCCCTGCTGACAGATCCCGGCGCCGCCGACCGCTTCTACCTGGAACCGCTGACAAAGGATGCGGTTCTGAGCGTCTGCCGCCATGAACAGCCCCAGGGAGTGGTGGTTCAATTCGGGGGTGCAGCAGCCCTTGATTTGTCTCAGCAGCTGGCGCAGGCCGGATGGACCGTCCTCGGCACCGCGGCGGCATCAATCGCCACGGTCCGCAGCCGCCACCGCCTGCACCGCATGATTCAGGATTTGGGCATCCCGCAGCCGGAAGCCGGGCCGGCGGCCGACAGTGCGGAAGCCGAACGACTGGCTGCAAAATGGGGCTACCCGATCGTCGTCTATCTACCCGCCGGCCAGGCGGGCGAAGCCCCGCACATTCTGCATGACCGCGACATGCTCACCCGCTGTCTGGATGCACACTTTGCCGGGCCGCACGCAGCACCGGTTCTGGTGGAACGTTTTCTTGAATATGCCATCGAAGCCGGCGCGGACGTGCTCAGTGACGGCAGGCGGACCCTTGTCCCGGCGATTGTCGAACACGTGGAGCTGGCCGGCGTTCACGCCGCGGATGCCGCCTGCGTGGTGCCCCCCGTCAGCACGCCGCCGCGCCATACCGACACAATGCGCCTTTATGCCGCTGAAATCGCCCGCGCGCTGAACATCGTCGGCCTCATGAACATCCTTTTCGCCGTTTACCAGGACACGGTTTATGTGCTGGAAGTCTTTCCGGCCGCCTCCCGCACCGTGCCGCTGGTCTCCAGGTGTCTGAAACGCCCTCTGGCGTCGTTTGGACTGGATCTCATGATGGGACGACCGCTATCGGAGCTGGATCTGCCCGATGCCATCCCCCGTTTTTACAGTGTCAAGGAAGCGGTGTTTCCTTTCCGCCTGTTTCCGGATATAGACCCGTTGTTAGGTCCCCAAACACAGAGCACGGGACTCGTAATGGGAATCGCGGACAGCTACGGTCTTGCATTCTACAAATCTCAGCAGGCGGCCGGTGTGCCCCTGCCACTCAAAGGAACCGTATTGATTACGGTAACCGACGAAGACAAACCCAGCATTCTTGAACCGGCCCGTCGTTTCCGCGAACTCGGCTTCAAGATTATGGCCACCCGCGGCACGCGGCATTTTCTGGTGGACCACGGCATCGAGGCCCAGGCCATCCGCAAGCTGGGATTCGGACGGCCGGACATCGTCGACGCCATCAAAAACGGTGACATTCAGCTGGTGGTCAACACCCCCAGCGGCAAGCAGAGCCACGCCGAGGACGCCTACATCCGCAAAACGGCCATCCGCTGCGGCGTACCGGACATGACCACCCCGGCGGCGGCCGGCGCCGCTGTAAAGGCCATCGCCGCGCGTCTGGCCGGCGCCTCCTCGCCCCGGGCGCTGCAGGTTTACTATGGGATCTGATGCCGGAAATCGGAGGTCAGAGGTCAGCCGCGGAGTAGCGCGCAGAGCGAAGACGGGCCGGCTGCGGGCATCCGGATTTATCAGGACAGAAACTTTGTCGCCCCCTGTAAAAGGCGATCGCCCACGTCATCGTGCACGTACACGTGCTCGTGCACGTCAGTTGGTCTTGAACGGTCATCCCGGCCTACGCCGGGATCCAGAAAAGGCGCTGGCTCACGCTACAGGGCCGGGTTTAATCTTTTTGGCCGGCGTTGACAAATACAAAGAACCGAGCACGAAGAGCGTTCACGGCGCAATAAAAGAAGCCGTCGGTTTTACTGGATTCTGGCGTGCGCCAGAAGGACGATTCGGCGACAAAAAGCGAACAGCTGTAATCATTATTTATTGTTTTCTTGAAAAATATAAATTTTCATGCCCCATCGCGCAAGGCCGGCCCCCTTGGCGCGGCAACCAACGCCGGTTCATGTTCAGCGGTCGGCGACCGGGCATGAAAATTTGGGCATGAAAATTTCGGCATTACCAGCCGATGCTGATCTGTCCCACATAGCGTCGGTCTGCCTTCTGGCCGGCATGGGACCCCATCTCTTCGGCATAGGTGGCGGCGTCCAGCCGCAGCACCCAGAAATCGAGCGTGGCGCCGGCGGTCAGATAGCCCTGGTTGATGCCGGCCCGGACGGCCAAAATGGCCGGCAGCTGCAATTCCAGCCCCATATGCAGCCGTTTCATGTTGTCGGGATCCGCACTCTGGGAATGGGTTATATCCATAAAATCGACAGCCCCGATCAGGTCGAAACCGGCAAAACCTTTTTTAGCGGCCAAACCCAAATTGGCCTCTGTTTCAATGTCTTTTGCATCCCCCATGTTCATTTTGGGCAGGTTGACCACGGCAAGACCCACATCCAGATCCACCACATGCACAAACGGCAGGCGGTAAATGGCGCCCAGATCCAGGCCCACACCGGACCCGGATTGATAGTCGTCTTCCACCTGATTGTCGAAGTCATCCGAAGCAATATCCACCGCATTGTAGGTCTCGTTCAGGCTTTCACGTTCAATAAATTTAAGGGCCGCACCCACCCGCAGACCGCTTAAGGGCAGCCGGGCGCCGACACCGCCCATGACGCCCAGGTCTCTGACAAAATCCGCCTGCAGCTCGGGCCAGGTAGGATTGTGAACCTCCGCATCCAGCGAGACCTGCGCCAGGCCGGCAACCATCACACCATATCCGGCGATGTTCAGGCCGACATGGGGATAAAGCGCCGCCCTGGCATGCAGATGCTCACCCAGATAGTCGCGCAGCAGATCCGCCACCTCGCCGGTGTCATCCAAATCGGCATCCTGAATGTCGTTGATAAAATCAACAGTGTTTTTAGAGGCTTCCACCAGTGGATTAACGATCCCCACCTGAACGGTCGAAATTTCCGCCAACCCGGCCGGGTTGTAAAAAAGCGCATTCTCGTCATCGGCCACGGCGGTGAAGGCCCCGCCCATGCCCAGCGGGCGCACGCCGCGATGCAGCCGTCCATATTCAGCGGCTGATGACAGCGGCACCAGCGTGAGCATAAAAAAAACCACCGTCACTAAAACAGTCACCATCCCACACATGTATCGGATTTTCACCAGAACCTCCTTGATGCGCTTCAAAGGTTGTTGATATACGCGGCCAGGTCGTTACCGTTCTCATCCAAGCCGTCACCGTCGGGATCCAGATCATAGACAAAGTCGCTGAAGGCCTCATTGATGTCATTGTCGGGATTTTTTTCATCCAGCACCACGACGGAATTCGAAATGTAATCCAAATTGGTGTTCAATCGATCCATGGCGTGACGCAACGGGTCGGCATCCACATCACTATAGTCGGCGATTTCAGACTGATACAGGTCTCTAAGGCCCGCTTCGGTCAACAGCAGCGACGATTCAGTCAAGTCCAGCAAGGTCAAATCGGCGATGGTCAGGGCGGAATGTACCACCGCCAGCAACCCCAGTTGGGTGGTTTGGGAATCATTCGGCTCGGCAACACAAGCGTAAAAGCCTTCGTATTCATCCCCGCCGTCCGTCCCGCCGTAAATGGCCAGATCCAGATAATTCAGTTTTGTTTCAACCTCCGTGTCGGACAATTGACCGTTTTCATCGCCGATGATCTTTCCCACCATGTCAATGCTGCCGGAATCAGCCGCTTCTTCCAGTTCGCTGTCGTCGCTGATGTTTTCAAGATAATGAAAGGCATCGAATCCGGCCAGGCCGGCATAGGCGTTGCTCAGCAATTCACAGACCTCTTCCCGGTTCGGATAGTCCGCTTTCAGATCCAGTAAAATGCCGCGGGCTTCATTGAAATCGCCGTCATCGAGCGCTATTTCCGCATCATCGCGGCGGGCTTGGTAAGAGTCATCGTCGGATGCCCCTTCAAACACATTACCGTCACCACACGCCGCCAGCAAGAATACCAGCAGCAGGCAAGCGGTCCATCCGATACTGATCACACGCCCGCGGGGACTGTTTTTCTTCATAATTGACTGAAACAGGTTCATAAGATGTCTCCTTATGCTAAACAGTTAATTGCAACCGACGTCTGGAATATATTTTCATGCTTTGAGCATAGCCAATTACCTTAGACTTGTCAATTCCGATACATAAGATACGGTCTGACGGCGACCACATGCCGCTTCCGTTCCATCTGCGGCAAGGCGTACGGCATAATTTCATACCGCCACCGCGGCGGTTCCGCCTGCCGGCCCATCACCCGCGCCACAGCCGCCAGTTCCGATGCCGCCGGCCGACGGCCGGCGTAATACAACAAAACGCCGCCCCGGTTCAACAGCGGCACGGCGGTCTGCACAAAACGCACCAGATCTGTAAAGGCCCGCGCGACAATGACATCAAAACGCCCCCCACCGCCCTGCGGCCCTGTCATCTCCTGGGCGCGGATATGGCGGGCAACGCTTTGCTCAAGCTGCAGCTGCCGGATCGCCGTCTTTAAAAAACTCACCTTTTTGCGCCGGGCATCGATCATGGTCAGGGAAATCGCCGGCCGCATGATCTTGAGGGGTATCCCGGGAAATCCGGCGCCGGAGCCGATGTCGAGCAAACGCGCGGTGGAGGGGATCAAAGCCGAAGGCGCAATGGAATCGACGTAGTGCTTCAGGGCCATCTCCAGCGGATCCGCAATCGCTGTGAGGTTGATGCGGCGGTTCCAATCGATCAGAAGCCGCGCATGAACGGCGAACTGTTCGCTCCGGGCGTCGTCGACCGCCGCGCCGATGGCGGCCGCCGCCGTCACGATGGTGTTTTTAAAACCCGCCCAGTCAACCGCCGCCGGCGAGCATGAGGCCATATTTT
>Ga0180430_10004059_pt1 | contig 12452 bp, 10 predicted proteins | sample SS_ome_9_FD_132999 | JGI IMG/M metagenome (GOLD analysis project Ga0180430, IMG submission 132999) | Hypersaline lake sediment archaeal communities from the Salton Sea, California, USA - SS_1_S_2 metaG | ecosystem: Environmental > Aquatic > Non-marine Saline and Alkaline > Hypersaline >... | reverse complement strand
CTGTGCATCATTGCTTCAACTTCCTCCACTGTTTTGGGAATAGGGGTTCCCAGTACCCTATGTCCGGTAGCCGTTACGAGCACGTCGTCCTCGATCCTTACGCCGCCCAGACCAATGAACGCTTCAGCCTTGCTGTAATTGATAAATTCCTTGTGCTTTCCTTCCTTCTTCCAGAGGTTGATCAGTGCAGGTATGAAATAGCACCCCGGCTCGATGGTCATGACAAATCCCTCTTCCAGTTTCTTACCCATCCGAAGAAAGGCCAACCCAAACTGTTCACTTCTGCGCACGCTCTCATCATACCCCACATAATCTTCTCCCAGTCCTTCCATATCATGCACATCCAGTCCCATCATATGACCCAGGCCATGAGGGAAGAAAGGGCATGCGCCCCGGCAGCAACAATATCCTCCGTATTTCCAGTGAGGATTCCCAGCCCCTTGAGTCCTTCGGCGATGGTATGTGCAGCACCAAGATGAAGATCCAGGTTCCGGGTTCCGGGCCTTGAGTTTTGAATCGCCTCCATGTTGGCCTTTAAAACGATCTCGTAAACATCCCGTTGACGCTCAGAAAATTTCCCGCCTACCGGGAAAGTGCGTGTGATGTCACTGGCATATCCCAGTGAAGTCTCGGCACCGGCGTCTGCAACCACCAGACGGCCTTCGACCAATTCATTGCTGTGGTCATGGTTGTGCAGGGTCTGTCCGTCCATGCTGAGTATGATCGGGAATGAAACCGGACCTCCATGCGACAGTGCAATACCTTCGATTGCCCCGGCCAGTTCCCGTTCAAAATTGCCCGGGAACCCCATCTTCATCGCTGTTGTATGCATGATATAGGCCACATCAACAGCCTTCTCTATTTCGGCGATTTCAAATGCATCCTTGACAGAACGCAATGCAACCACTGCCTTGATGAATGCTTCCGATACATATCCGCTGACTTCCCCAACACTGCAGCCAAGCAAATCCGCAAGACGGATCACCTGGTCGCCACGATACGATGGCAGGAGATGTACCTTCCGCCCCTGTGCCAGCGCTTTTTTAACATCTGCACTGAACTCCGCCGAACCACGACTTTTCTCAGCTCCCACCGATCCGGCAAATTCCGAAATAGTCGGGTGCTCACCCATCCAGATGATGTCATCAATCTCCAGGTCATCGCCGTACAGGATGTCTTCACCTGCATCAATATCACATATGCCGGCAAGTCCGGGCTGATTAACCCCGAAAAAATACAGGAATGAACTGTCCTGCCTGAAGTGATAGGTATTGGCCTTGTAATTCATTGCGCTTTCGTTATTGCCCGGAAGCACTAATATGCCACTGCCGACTTGCTCACGCAGTCGCTTTCTTCTTTTCCAGTATACTTCTTTTGGAAACATAAATTCTGCTTTTAATTGGATGATTCTTCTATCAAAGGTAAACCCTTCAGGGGAGTTTACTGTATTTATGTCTGAAATATTTCAGAATCCCCCGGAAAAAAACACAAAGAACGTAAACGTCCCGGCAGGAATTTATCAAAATTGAAGGAAACAGATAAGTTTTTAGTTATCAACCAATAAAAAAGTGCGAATAGACTTGTATACATGTATGAAAGTATTATCTTCGCAGATGTAAGCCATTTTTTCAACATCTTGTTAACAATTGACTATGCCCTATCGCCGTCTCCCAAACACCGACAACGCCAGGATCAAAGCCCTCAACAGTGCATTTGAGAAAGGTACAGACCTTCCGCCGTTCAAACTTGCTTTCAGTCAGTCAATGTTCCAGCAGGTAAAATCGATTTTGCCGAATTTTGAGAACGCCATTTCTGAACACAGGAATGCGATGAACCTGCACGCTGAGAAGAACAAGGAATATCACCTGAAAATGAAAAAAGCAAAATTGTATATTTCGCATTTCATCCAGGTTGTTGACATGGCAATTGCCCGGGGAGAGCTTAATCCGGAGATTCGCAACCAATACGGACTGAACGGGGAAGAGCGAAAACTCCCTAACCTGAATACCGAGGAAGAGATCATTGAAACGGGAAAAAAACTGATCGAGGGCGAGCGGGCAAGAAAATTAAAGGGAGTAGCGCCCATTACGAATCCAACCATCGCTGTTGTCCAGGTGCATTACGATAAATTCTTTGACGCATACAACAACCAGAAAGGACTGAAAAGGCGCTCAAATTTTGCACAGGAAAACCTTGCAATTATCCGGGAAAAGACAGATACGGTCATTCAGCAAATATGGAACGAAGTTGAAGATACATTCAATGACCTCCCCGAAGAGATCCGGCGTGAAAAAGCGTCAGAATACGGTGTGGTGTATGTATTCAGGAAGCATGAATTAAACGGCATCAACCTCTTTCATGCGCAGCGGGTGGAGCGGTTCGGCTGACCCGTACATAACTGATCCACAAATACATCAATACACCCACAGCCACAAGGCTGATCAGTGCTGTAACCGGCATCAGCTCCATGGTCCCGATATCTTCAAGCGATTCTCCGGCAGCTTCCTTCATATAGAAATAATAAAAAACCACACCGAGGGTATTGTTCACCAGGTGGGCGATCATGGGATACCACAATGAGCGGCCGTAATAAAAGGCGTACCCCAGGATCATTCCCAGGAAGAAGCGTGGCAGGAAAGAGTAAAACTGGAAATGTGCCAGGCTGAAGATTACCGATGCCACAATGACCGCAACATGACCATTCCTGAATAAATCGGTCATGTGACGCTGGATCAACCCCCTGAAAACGAGCTCCTCCCCAACAGCAGGAATAATGGCGATCATAAAAAGATTGACCAGCAGGGCCCAGAAGTTGTCGGCCCTGACCAGTGCCATCATCAGTGCCTGTGTTTGCTCTTCCAGTTGCCGCAGATAATTCTCGGCACCTGGAAAGGGAAGTTCCAGGCGGGCATTCAGATCGGTGAGCATATTTACTGCAGGCAGTGCAGAGACCATGATCACAATCAACAGCAGCACAGCCCCGGTGCGGATTGTTTTCCCGAAGCTGAAATAACCCAACCAGCTGCCCGTATAAAAGAAGGAGATCAGCATGCTACTGAATACAAAGGTTCCCAGGGCGCCAATGATCTGAAGGAACTTTACCGCGCTGATCACCTTATTGTTTTCTTCCCCGGTGATGTCAAGCAATTCAAAAACAGAAATATCGTACACCAATGTGGCCAGCAACATCCCGATCAGCTGAAACACCAGTCCGGTCAGTATCACTCCCAGCGAACTGAATATGAGCATTGCAAAGGGCGAATGCCCCGAGAGCACGGGTTTCCTGTCGTAATTCATTTATATGATCAGCTTTAAAAGCTTTTTGTAATTTTGTACCCAACCGGTTTTTGTCGGGGGTTCCGCGAAAATACAAAAAAGTAACGAACAGAAAGATTTGACAGGCATTGAAAATAGGTAAAACAGATCTGGGCAGGTTTCCGCTTTTCCTGGCGCCCATGGAAGATATTACAGATCCGTCGTTTCGGTACATCTGTAAAAAGTTCGGTGCAGACATGATGTATACCGAATTTATTTCTTCCGACGGACTGATCAGGGATGGTGCGAAGAGTGTTAAAAAGCTTGATATATACGACTATGAGCGCCCCATTGGAATTCAGTTGTACGGTCATATTGTTGCATCGATGGTGGAAGCCACGCATATTGCCGTTGCCTCGCAACCGGAACTGATCGATATCAATTACGGCTGCCCGGTACGCAAGATCGCCAACCGGGGTGCAGGTGCTGGAATGCTGAATGATCTCCCGCTGATGATGGAAATGACCCGGGCGATCGTGGATGCTTCTTCACTCCCCGTAACGGTTAAGACCAGGCTTGGCTGGGACGAAAACAACAAGATCATTGTACCACTGGCAGAGCAATTGCAGGACTGCGGTATCGCCGCACTCACGATCCACGGAAGAACACGTGCACAGATGTACAAAGGCACTGCCGACTGGACCCTGATCGGCGAGGTAAAGAATAACCCGCGCATGCACATCCCGGTGATCGGAAACGGAGATGTGGATTCCCCACAGGTGGCCAGCGAAATGTTCAGCAGGTATGGTGTGGACGGGATCATGATCGGAAGGGCTGCCATAGGCAGGCCCTGGCTGTTCAGGGACATCAAACATTTTATGCAAACCGGTGAATTGCTGCCCGACCCCACCATTGCTGAAAAAACTGATATCGCCCGGGAACAATTCGATAAATCACTGGAATGGAAATCTGAACCGGTGGGCATTTATGAGATGCGCCGGCACCTCTCGAATTATTTTAAGGGAATTCCCAATTTCAGGGAAACACGCATCAGGATGCTCACCAGCCTCGATGTTAAGGAGATCCACTCCATACTGGATGAGATCAGGGAAAAGTGGGGCGACCTGAGAACAAATGTGAGCACACATTTCTGGGCATAACCCGGCTTTCTTTTTCAATGCCGAAACAATTATATGCCCTATTGATCCGAACGCTTCGGATAATCCAGGTTGTAATGCAATCCCCTGCTCTCCTTCCTGGCCTGGGCCATTTTTATCACCAGGTATCCCACGTTGATCAGGTTTCGCAATTCGCAGATATCCCGGGAGATTTTTGATACCTTGTACAGGTGTTCTGTTTCCTTGTTGATGATCTCCAGTCGGGTTAAAGCGCGCTCCAGGCGCAAGTCTGACCTGACAATGCCGACATAATTGGTCATGATCTGCTGCAGTTCCTTTTTATTCTGGGTGACCAGGATCATCTCCTCGTTGTGGATCGTACCTGAATCATCCCATTCGGGTATTCCGGTTTCAATCTCTGCCTCTGCGCACTGGGCCACCGATTGTTTGGCTGCGCGGTCAGCAAATACGATTGCCTCGATCAGGGAATTGGATGCCAGCCTGTTGGCCCCATGCAACCCGGTGGAGGCGGCTTCTCCAATCGCGAATAACCGACGGATCCAGCTCTGTCCGTTGTTGTCCACCCTGATGCCTCCGCACATATAGTGTGCAGCAGGCACCACGGGAATCAGCTCCTTTGCTATATCGATCCCGAGAGAAGTACATTTTTCATTGATATTGGGAAAATGTTCTTTGAGGGCCTTTTCCTCAAGATGGGTACAGTCAAGAAATAGGTGTTCGTGACCCGACATTTTCAATTCATTATCCATTGCCCTGGCAACAACGTCCCTGGGCGCAAGGTTCCCCCGTTCATCATATTTGTTCATGAAATCCTCACCTGCCTGGTTCCTCAAAATCGCTCCATATCCGCGCATCGCTTCCGTGATAAGAAATGATGGAGATTCTCCCGGGTTATACAATGAAGTGGGATGAAACTGGACAAATTCCATATGGTCGATGATACCCTTGGCCCTGTAAACCATGGCAATACCATCCCCGGTAGCTATTCTCGGATTGGTAGTGGTTGCATAGATATGACCAGAACCTCCTGAGGCAATCAGCGTGGTCCCGGATAGAAATTTCAACACCTTGTTTTGCTTGGTATCAAGGATATAGGCGCCATAACATTCGATATCTGTCAGGTACCTTTTTACAAGCTGGCCCTTATGGTGCTGTGTAATAAGATCAACCGCGAAATGTTGTTCATACAGGTCGATGTTTTCATGGTTCCTGACCCGTGCTGACAGGGCCCTCTGTATCTCTTGTCCGGTATTGTCCTTGTGATGCAATATCCTGTGTTCCGAATGGCCTCCTTCCCGCGCAAGACTGTATTTCCCGTCCGGGTCTTTGTCAAAATTGGTACCCCAGCTGATCAACTCCTGAATTTGCGCAGGAGCTTCATTCACCACCAGTCTGACAATTTCCTCGTTGCAGAGACCGTCTCCTGCAATCAGTGTGTCTGTGATATGCTTTTCATAGGAATCAGGCCGGGAAATCACCGCTGCAATTCCTCCCTGTGCGTACCTGGTATTGGTTTCTTCGAGGCGATCCTTTGTAATTAATGCCACTTTGCCATGATCAGCAACCTTCAGGGCATAGCTGATGCCTCCTAAGCCTGTTCCGATAACCAGAAAATCGTAGTGCTTTTCCATTGCCAGGGAAGAATCATAAAGAATGATTTGATCCGGGTTGATTGCAACAAAGATAAAAATTACTTTAGAGAATACCCCTAAATCAATTACTTTTGACAGTTATGATAAAATTGCTTACAGTTGTCGGGGCCAGACCCCAGTTTATCAAAGCTGCCGCCATCAGCAGAATGATCCGGGAGCAATACAGTGATTCCATCCGCGAGATCATTGTACATACAGGTCAGCACTATGACCACCAGATGTCTGATGTATTCTTCAAGGAACTGGAGATACCGGAACCTGACCATAACCTCGGCATCGGATCGGGAAACCATGGAAGACAAACCGGTGAGATGCTGAGCAAACTGGAATCTGTTTTCGAAAAGGAAAAACCCGATGCGGTAGTGGTGTACGGCGATACGAACTCTACCGTTGCAGCTGCGCTGGCAGCATCAAAGATCAGCCTGCCGGTGATTCACATTGAAGCCGGACTGAGATCGTTCAACAAGGGCATGCCGGAAGAGATCAACAGGATCTTCACAGACCATGTGTCCACCCTGCTGTTTTCACCTACCCGGGCAGGCATGGACAATCTCAGGCTCGAAGGGTTGCTTCCGGACAAGCAGCCTCCTTACTCCATAGATCATCCGGGTATATTCCATACCGGTGACATCATGTACGACAATACGCTGTTCTTCGCAGATAAAGCCAGGGAACAATCAGGGATCATCGAAAAGCTGGGACTTCAGAACAGGCAATTTGCCCTGGCCACGATCCACAGGCCTGTCAATACCGACTCCGACGACAGGCTTGCCGGCATCATGAATGCAATGATACAGATCCCGGCTGCATATGGCACAGAAATTGTTTTGCCGGTGCATCCCAGGACTGCAAAAAAATTTGAATCACTCCACACCTCCGAAATCTTCCCGCAACTTACCCCCGGGAACGGCATTCACCTGATTCCTGCAGTCTCCTACCTCGACATGATCATGCTGGAATATGCCTCCAGCCTCATCATTACCGACTCCGGCGGTGTACAGAAAGAAGCCTGGTTCATGGAAAAACCTGTGGTGATCCTGAGAAATGAAACCGAATGGACAGAGATTATTGCGCAAGGAAACGGTGTACTTGCAGATGCCAATACGAAAAGGATCGTGGAAGCAGCCGGTAACTACCTGCAAAACCCACCGGTGGATTTCCCCAGAATTTACGGTAACGGAAATGCAGCCGGTGAGATATTGGATATAGTCCTCAATTCTGCATGGAAGTAATTGATATTTAAATTACTTTTGTTGCTTTTAAGATCAGAACGCATAATGCGTACATGGTATTGGAAAGAAAGCATACAATATTTAACGGTGCTTGATAAGAACCGGGCCTGCGGGTTCAGCGCAGCAAAAGCGCCAGGAGTATAACGCAGCTATTGGCATTTACATACAAGCACTTAATAAGTTGGTTAACACATATGGCACAGGAAGATGTTTTTAAGAAACTGGTATCGCACTGCAAGGAATACGGATTCGTATTTCCTTCAAGTGAACTCTATGATGGTTTAAGCGCGGTGTATGACTATGGGCAGAATGGTGTGGAACTCAAGAACAATATCAAAAAGTACTGGTGGGATTCCATGGTACTGCTGAATGAAGAGGTATTGGGACTGGATGCTGCCATTTTTATGCACCCGACTACGTGGAAGGCGTCGGGACATGTGGATGCATTCAACGATCCCCTGATCGATAACCGGGATTCGAAAAAAAGGTACCGCGCTGATGTCCTTATCGAAGATAAACTGGCAAAATACGAAGAAAAAATTGCAAAAGAAGTTGCCAAAGCTGCCAACAGGTTCGGGGATGCTTTTAATGAACAGCAATTCCTTGATACGAATCCCAGGGTACTGGCCAACCGCGAAAAGTATGACCAACTGAATGGCCGCTTTGTCAAGGCAATGAACGACACCGACCTGGCTGAGCTGAAGCAGATTATCCTGGACGAAGGGATCAATTGCCCGGTATCAGGAACTGCCAACTGGACGGATGTACGGCAGTTCAACCTGATGTTCTCCACTGAAATGGGATCCACAGCTGAGGGAGCTTCAAAAATTTACCTGCGCCCTGAAACCGCACAGGGGATTTTTGTGAATTACCTGAATGTACAAAAGACCGGCCGCATGAAGCTGCCATTTGGCATTGCCCAGATCGGCAAAGCATTCAGGAATGAGATTGTTGCACGGCAGTTCATTTTCAGAATGCGTGAATTTGAGCAGATGGAATTACAATACTTTGTGAAACCCGGTTCGGAACTGAAATTCTTTGAGTCCTGGAAGGAACGCCGCATGAATTGGCACCTCGCGCTGGGATTCGGAGCAGAGAATTACCGGTTCCACGACCACGACAAACTCGCACACTATGCGAATGCTGCAACAGACGTGGAATTTAAATTCCCGTTTGGATTCAAGGAAGTCGAAGGAATCCATTCCCGGACCGATTTCGATCTTGCCAGCCACCAGAAGTTTTCAGGCAAGAAAATCCAGTATTTTGATCCGGAATCCAATGAATCTTTCACCCCTTTTGTGGTGGAAACATCCATAGGAGTGGACAGGATGTTCCTGCAGATCATTACAGCAGCATACACGGAAGAAAATCTTTCCGGAAAAGAGGGTACTGAAGATATGAGGGTAGTGCTGAAACTGCCCCCCGCCCTTGCACCGGTTAAACTGGCAGTGCTTCCGCTCACCAAAAAAGACGGGTTGCCGGACAAGGCCAGGAAGATCATGGATGAAATGAAATTCGACTTTAACTGCCAGTACGAGGAAAAAGATTCCATCGGCAGGAGGTACCGTCGCCAGGATGCGATTGGAACACCTTACTGTATCACCATCGATCATCAGACAATGGAAGATGATACCGTGACCATCAGGCACCGGGATTCGATGGAACAGGACAGGGTGACAATCAATTCCTTACGGGATACAATCAAGGAAAAAGTTGACATAAGAACGCTATTGAAAAAGCTCTGACACCCATGAAACGGGTACTGATCATCACCTACTATTGGCCTCCCAGCGGTGGTGCCGGGGTGCAGCGGTGGTTGAAATTTGCGAAGTTCCTGCCGCACTTTGGTTGGGAACCGGTGGTGATTGTCCCTGATCCGGACAGCGCTGCCTACCCGGTGAGGGATGAGTCCCTTGGTGATGAGATGCCAAGGAATATTGAGGTTATCCCAACAAAAAATTCCGATTTTTTTAACCTGTATAAAAAGGCTTCAGGGGCAAAAAATGTTCCATACGCAGGGTTTGCCAGTGAGTCGGGCAAAGTTTCCTTCAGACAAAAGGTAAGCAGGTTTATCCGTGGCAATTTTTTCCTGCCCGATCCGAGGAAAGGCTGGAACAGATATGCCATAAGTGCAGCTATTGAACAGATCTCCCTGAAGCAACCGGATTGCATCATTACAACCGGTCCTCCACATTCTACCCACCTGATTGGCTTGCGATTAAAAGAAAAATTCAACCTCCCCTGGCTGGCTGATTTCAGGGATCCCTGGACCGACATCTATTACTACCGGGATTTCTACCCGACCAGGATGGCACACCTGGTTAACCTGGGCATGGAAAAGAAAGTGCTTCAAAAGGCCGATAGGGTGATTACCGTCAGCCCCTCATGGAAAGAACTGTTCAGTAGCAAAACCGATACAGATGTTGACGTTCTGACCAATGGGTATGACCATGAAAATTTCAGCCCCCAGGCAGGCCCGGAAAATAACGGTCTTATAATTACATACATAGGATCCATGTCGGACATATATCCAATCGATGCATTCCTTGAAGCATTCGAATTGTTTATCCGGAACAGCCCGGATGCAAAATTCCGGATCATAGGGACCATCTCGGAATCTGTCAGGGCCAGAATAAACCGTCTTCCGGTAAAAAATATTGAATTAATCTCCTATATGGATCACAAAGAGGTACTTTCGTATTTATACAAAGCCGATGTCCTTCTTTTATTAATACCTGAGCATGCAAGCAGCAATGGAATCGTGCCGGGAAAACTATTCGAATATTTAGCCGTGGGAAAACCAGTACTGGTGATAGGTCCCGGCGATGGTGACAGTGCTGAAATTGTCAGAAATGGAAATTCCGGAGATACATTTACAGCGCAAGAAGCAGGGAAGATTGCCGGCACCCTTGAAAAATGGGATAAAAAGAGACCCATCATCGAGCCGAATGAAATATACAGCAGGAAAAACCTGACGGGAAACCTGGCAGGTGTTTTAAACGAGATGGCTGAAATGCATGGAAAAAACATCTGAAAGCTACAGAACACATTGAAAGATAAGAAGAATCTCCCCAAAGTATCAGTTGTTACTGTTTCCTATAACAGCAAGGCCACTATTGAACAGACCATTAAAAGTGTTGTTGGCCAGGATTACAAAGCCATTGAATATATAATCATTGACGGCAATTCCAGTGATGGAACCATTCAGGTCATAGAGAAGTATTCCGGCCAGGTCAGCACGTTTATTTCTGAACCCGATAAAGGGATTTATGATGGCATGAACAAAGGCATCGAACTGGCATCCGGGGAGTGGATAATCTTCATGAATTCAAATGATACTTTCCATGACAATGCAGTTATTTCAAGGTTTATGTCACGCGCCGGTGATGCCGATATTGTCTATGGGTACTGCATCGATGCCTCCACGGGAAATAGTATCAAACCAAAGCCGCTGCACAAATTCTGGAAAAGGATTCCGATGAACCATCAATCCACATTTGTCAGGACAGCGCTCCACAAAGCATATCATTTCGATCTCAGGTATAAAGTAAGCTCGGTATATGATTTCTTTTATCATTGGTACACCGGAAACAGCAAGTTTACATATATAGATGAACCTGTTGCTGTTTATGATCTCAGCGGGGTCTCATCACATTCATTCCGGTGGTTATGGGATTATTACAGGATTGCAATGAAATACGCCGGCAAAAAAAGGGCAAGGGTGGTCTTCAGGCTGTTGTATATGACAGCTGTTCTGATCTACATCAATGTTTTCCTGAAGAAAAGGCGTAAAAGAAGAATTTACAGTGCATAAATCTCCGCAAGCACCCTCCGCTTCTCATCCATATCCGGCCCTATTGTATTCTTCAAAAAAACACAGTCATTTTGAGAGTTAAACGTACCGTGTGGTTTGAAGGTTTTCACCAGGTCAAAACCAAATTCTGAAAGCAGCGCCTCCACTTCAGATTTTAATTTTATTCCTTTGTACAAAGGAATTGAAAATAACTCAAGTTGAAGTCCCAGGCAATCCTTACGAAGAAATTTTTCAGCACCACGAAGTATCTCATATTCCGCTCCCTGTGCATCGATCTTTAAAAAGTCGAATGTGTATGTTACTGGCAACTCCATAAGAACACTATCAAGTGTATCACATGCAATTTCTGTCTCCCTGATTAATTCCGCCCTGTCGTACCAGGTCTTTGCCAGCATTTCCGGGCCCGTACCCTTAAGTTCATCGTAGTGTTCATTTACATATTCGATATTGGCCTGGAAAAGTGAAGATCCCGATGAATCGAAGCCCTTATATACATAGAATGGCCTGGATCCTTTTTCACACCACAAGGCAGCCGAGGATTTTATGATATTTCCTTTGACTTCTGTTTTTTCCAATGGCTCAAATGAAAGAATGTTCCGGACATAATTCAGATTTGAGGCCCAGGGTTCAGGCAGGTTACCCATGGATCCCACATCAATAAGATTGATTACTCCCAATCCCCTGTGGTTGATAATACTTTTTCCGCTCAACCTGTTCCTGGCTGCCTTGTAGCTCTTTCTTATAAACCTGGCCGGACTGAGATTTACCATATTCTGAATAAAAATTAAACCAATGATGCAAGATGGTTAAACCCCCGGATCGTGCAGCAATTTTGAAATACCGCCATCATATTCAATATAAGCTCCCGTGAGAAAAACATCTTTTTCGCAGAGTGAAAAAACAAATTTAGACAGCTCCATGGGGTTTCCTATTCTGCTGGATGGATGGTATCGCTCTAATTGCTCATATTCCTCCTTTGTAAGTCCTGCTTTCAGCATTGGCGTATCGATTGCCGCGGGAGCAATACAATTCACCATGATATCAGGAGCCAGTTCAAGTGACAGGTTCTGGGTCATTGTTTTCAATGCTCCTTTTGTAGTGGCATAAATTAAAAAGTCTTTTTTGCTCTGTGCCGCATGAATACTTCCGATATTTATGACCGAACCGCCATGGAGCATCTTTTTTAGCTTCTGAACCAGCATAAACCCGGCAATAACATTTACATTGAAGCTTTCAATCCAGTCATCATAAACGAATTCATCAAAGGTCTTTTTAACCTGCACCGCTGCGTTGTTCACCAACGCGTCAACTTTGCTGATCCCCTCTTTTTCAAGAATTGCAAGGATGTCTGAAATACCTT
>Ga0180430_10004057_pt1 | contig 12459 bp, 11 predicted proteins | sample SS_ome_9_FD_132999 | JGI IMG/M metagenome (GOLD analysis project Ga0180430, IMG submission 132999) | Hypersaline lake sediment archaeal communities from the Salton Sea, California, USA - SS_1_S_2 metaG | ecosystem: Environmental > Aquatic > Non-marine Saline and Alkaline > Hypersaline >... | reverse complement strand
CTGAGCTGCCTGAGATTACCTTCTGGCTTTTAGGAGGATTGTACAGTGTTACCTGGCGGGATTTGCTGTTTGTCCTCCCGTTTGCCCTGGTTGGTATTGTGGTTGTTTATATCATGCGCTGGCGTGTGAACCTGTTATCCCTGAACGATGATACGGCATTTTCATTAGGTGCGTCCTTAACGCGAGAGCGATTGATCTTGTTGATCACGATAGTGGCGGCAGCGGCGGCCATCACGGCTATCAGCGGCGTGATCAGCTGGGTTGGATTGATTGTGCCTCATATCTCCCGAAGAGTCTTTGGCGCCAGCGCGGAAAAGTCCATTCCGGCTGCTATGCTGCTGGGCGGCGGATTCACAATGATCGCAGATGACCTGGCCAGGACATTGCTTGCTGGAGAAATCCCGCTGGGAATCTTGACCTCTGCAATCGGAGCCGGGTTATTTATTTATTTGATGATCAGTATGAGCATCAAGGTCAGGCGAGATGGATAAGATACTTTCTTTGGAAGGTGTTCATTTCAGCTATGGAGAAGGGGATCCTGTAGTTCTGGCTGACCTTTCTCTGAAGATTCCGGCCGGGAAAGTAACCGCGATCCTGGGACCCAATGGTACCGGAAAGACAACCATGCTGCATATCATGCTGGGGTTATTAAAACCATTTCAGGGTATGGTCACAGTGGCGGGAAGACCCCATAAGAGTTATTCCAAACGCGAATTGAGCCAGATGATCGGACTCGTACCCCAGTTCGAATCGATCCCGTTCAATTTTTCTGTGATGGAATACGTCCTGCTTGGCAGGTCGCCATATTTAAATCCCTTCCAGCTGCCAGGTGAGATGGACCTGGAAATCACTGAGAATGCCCTCAAAGAAGCGGGAATCAGCCACCTGGCAGAAAAGCCAGTGACCGAGATCAGCGGCGGAGAAAGGCAGCTGGTCCATATTTCCCGCGTATTAACCCAACAAACCAAGATCCTGCTTCTTGACGAGCCTACTGCGCATCTGGATCTCGAAAATCAGAATCGGATCCTGACGCTATTAAAGAAAATGGCTACTCAGGGTGTGACAGCTGTATTCACCACTCATGATCCGAATGCGGCAATTTTTGCCGCGGACCATTTTGTTCTGATGGATCAGGGCAATATAGCGGCTGAAGGGGAGCTTGATCAGGTGATCAACCCTGAAAATCTATCCAAGATCTACAATACTCCCATCAGGGTGGAAAAGAATAATGGTTACACGATGGTGGTGATGGACAAAATGGAAATCCATGGGTGAGATCATTCTCCTGACCGGTGAATTTCAATCCGGAAAGACCAAACTTTGCCTGGAAATTTATCAACTGGCTCTGGAGGCCCGGGTCCAGCTTCGAGGCTTGATATCCCCTGCTGTCTTTGAGGGAGATATGAAAACAGCCATTGATACCCTGGACTTGAAAAGCGGAACCAGGAAACGCCTGGCAGAGCGGCGGAGTTCTCAGGAGAGAGGCCAGGATACTCTGCGCTGGTCTTTTTTTCCAGAGGTTGTTGAGTGGGGGAATAGCATACTGCTCGAAGCAGTTCCCTGTGATCTGCTGATGATCGATGAGTTAGGCCCGCTGGAATTTCAAAGGGGAGAAGGTTGGCTGAATGGTTTCACTGCTGTAGACAGCGGTGATTATCAGGCAGCGATCCTGGTCATCCGGCCTTCCCTGATCGAGGAAGCAACTCAACGCTGGAATGTGTCCCGGATCTTGGATCTTGACCAAACAGCCCCGGATCCAAAGCTGATCGCTGAGTTAATTGGCGGAATAGATCCTTCTTGATCGCTGTTCACAAAAAAAAGTAAAAAAGGATTGGCAAGCGGTATAATATAGCTGAATTATTCAATGGTTATGGAGGTTTTTTATGTTTGGGTTAGGACCTACTGAACTAATTATCATCCTGGTAATTATCGTAATCGTCTTCGGTGTGGGCCGAATCAGCAAGATCGGTGGTGAACTTGGCAGCGGCATCAAGGCATTTAAAGATGGTTTGCAGGGAGATGAGGAAGAAGAAGCAGAAGAAAAAGAAGTAGAATCTGAAGAGAAATAAATCCCCTTTGGGAGTTTAAGGTATTGTTCTTGAAGGTTATGAACAAGTAACATTTCGACTTGGCCGCTGATTTCTGGCGGTCATTTAATATCGTAAACAAAAGAAGATAATTGAGGCGCAAGTGGGAAAATTAAAAAAGATCTGGAAATCGACCTGGACCGCGATCGTGAAACCTTTCAGGATATTGGGATCCTGGATAGCAAAACCTTTCAAAGGTATTGCTGCGTTTTTTATGGAAGAACCTGAAGACTCTCCCATGACGGATAGCCTTCAAATGGCTTTCGAGGAACCAGCCAGTTTCCTGGAGCATATTGGAGCCCTTCGAAAACACCTGGTACGGGCTTTTCTGGCATTGATAGTATGTGCGGTAGTAGCATTTTTATTCCTGTCGCCACTCCTGGAGTTCATTTCTCAACCGATTGATGGGCTGGACCAATTAACTGCAGTAGATGTAACTGAGCCTATCAGTGTAGCTATGCGAGTTGTGCTCCTGGCAGCTTTTACCGCTGCGCTTCCTTATATTGTGTTCGAGATCTTCTTGTTCATTGCTCCTGCTTTATCCCGCAGGATCCGCTTCATAAGCTTAATCTCCATTCCTCTCGTAGTGATATTTTTCTTTGGAGGGATGGCTTTTTCATATTACTTGATCCTCCCGGTAGGCTTGCCAGTATTATTGAATTTTCTGGATATTTCCACGCAGATTCGACCCTCTTCCTATATCAAATTTGCCACTAATTTGCTGTTCTGGATAGGGGCTCTTTTTGAATTCCCCCTGGTGGCTTACCTGCTATCTGTCATGGGAATTCTCTCGCCACAGACTCTGATCAAAAATTGGCGGATAGCTGTTGTGGTCAGTGCAGTCCTGGCAGCTGTGATCACACCCACCATTGACCCCTTGAATATGATGCTGGTGATGGTGCCCTTGATCCTTCTATATGCTTTGAGCATCTTCCTGTCTTTCCTGGCAGGTGGAGGACGGAGCGAGCAAGATGATGGAGAAGAGTAGAGTAGAGTAGAGTAGAGTGTAAGGTGTAAGGTGTAAATTCGATTAAAGGATCCACTAGTGGGATAAAAAAACGCCTGGACAGGCGCCTCTTAATTTCGTATTACTCTAACTAAATTACTCTTTACTCAATACACCTTACAGCGTTTTTACTCCTTCGGTACCCAGGCGATCACCTTGGTGCCGTTGCCGGGAGAAGAGTCTATCTGGATACCTCCGCCGGCTTTGCGGGTCCTGCGCTGCATATTGGCTAGACCGTGTCCCAGATTGGCTTCAGTCTTATCCATATTAAATCCCTCTCCGTTATCGCTGATTTCCAGGTAGATCTGGGAGTCTTCTTCCCAGAGCTTCAGTTCAGCATTCTTGGCCTTCGAGTGCCGAGCAGTATTGGAGAGTGATTCCTGGGCGATGCGGAACAGGGTTAAAGTGTTCTGGTAATTAAGATGCAGGTGTCCGTCGATTTCATCTTCAATGTCAGCTGCAATTTGCGAGTTTGTGCGGAACTCGTGCAGAAGAACTTCCAAGTTTTCCTTAAAACTCAAATTCTCCTGCATTTGGCGCGGACGAAGATCGGAAATATAGGTTCGGATATCAACGATCGTGCTGTTGATACCATCAGTGGCATTATTCAGCTTTTCCATACTTTCAGCAGAGTCTTCTTCCAGGATGGCTTTTACATAATCGAGAGTCAGTCCCAGTGAATAAAGAGACTGGATCACTCCATCATGCAGGTCCATTCCAATGCGTTCCCGCTCTTCCAGCACCGCGATATGTTTGGTCTGCTGCTGAAGCTGAGCGTTCTGAATGGCTGTGCCAGTCCACATCCCGATGGTTGTCAATAAGTCCAGTTCGCGGATCGAATAAGCCCGGCCAGATTTACTGGATAAGGCCATGACGCCTACAACCTCTCGGGTGGCCTGGAGTGGTATCACTGCCTGGCTTTTAAATCCGGCTTTGATGATGGCTGGACGCAATATGCGTGGATCGCTGTCCATGTTGGTAGCCACAAGGGCTTTTTTCAAACCGGCTACCTTGCCGATCACGCCATCACCGAAGTGGAAAACGGTTTTGCTGTAAAAAGCTTCAAAATCATCACCTCTTAACAAAGCCAGGCGAAGATCCTTCTCTCCCCGGTCCTTCAAAAAGATCTCTCCGGTTTCCACCTCAAGATAATGGAGAACTTTTTTAAGGGTCAGGCTCATGATCTCTTTGATATCCCATGAGCTGGCAATGCCCTGGGCGAGCTCATATATCAAGGTCAGATCTTCATATTGCTGGTTAAGAGCTTCGTCCTGCTCAAGAATATTGGTATAAAGCTGGGTGTTGTTGATGGCTACTGCCGCATAAGCGGCCAGGGTTTTCATCAGGCGTTCATCATCCTTGGAAAACTCGGCACCATCGATCTTATTGGTCAGATAGATCTGTCCCAGGATTTTCTCACCAGTAGAGATTGGAACTCCAAGCATCGAAGTCATGGAAGGATGATATTGCGGGAACCCGGAATAGCGCGGATCCTCGCTGATATTCGCGATTCTGATCACCTCGTGTTTTTGCTGCAATACTCCCAAAAGACCTTTCCCTTGAGGGGGATGAGGCATGAGATGCAGTTCTTCCTCCGACATGCCCGAGTGAATGAAATTCACTACTTTTCCACTCTCGTCCCGGATCGCCAGGGCGGCATACTCGGCCTGTACCTGGGCTTGCGCCAATCTGACAATACGTGTCAGGAGAGTTTCCAGGGAAAAATCACCTATCAGGTCTTTACTGGCCTGGTAGAGGGATCCTATTTGATCTTCGAGTTCTTTCTTGGATTTACGAATCATGGTTTCAGGAACATTTTACCTTATTCATTCCGATTTTGATAGTTTTTGCTAGTCCAGATAGCTTATCTTATCTAGGATAATGTTTTTTAGCCATCTTTTTCTTTGAAAATTGGGCAATTATGGAAAAAAAAGATCACAGCTCCAGAATAAAGGGTTTTTATAACCTGTCACTAGCAAATAGACGACAGGAACTGATTGATCTCGGCTTTTCTTCAGCTGAGAACTTACAAAATTTCAACCCTGAGGTTTCTTTACCCCTTGATATTGCGGAGAATATGATCGAGAACGTGATCGGCACTTTCAGCCTGCCGGTAGGCATTGTCCTGAATTTTCAAGTAAACAGCCGCGACGTATTGGTTCCGATGGCAATAGAAGAGCCATCTGTCGTCGCTGGGGCCTCCTATATGGCTAAGCTTGCCAGGGAAGGTGGAGGATTTACGGCGGAGATTTCCGATCCGGTCATGATTGGCCAGATTCAGATCCTCGATGTGCCTGACCTGGCCGCTGCCCGAGATGAAATCCTGGGAAGAAAAGAAGAACTCCTTGCCAGCCTTGATGATTTGGATCCAATTCTCAAAAAATTGGGCGGTGGGCCCAAAGATATTGAGGTGAGAATCATCAATAACTCTGCTATTGGCCCGTTCCTGGTCGTTCACCTGCTGGTTGACGTCCGGGACGCCATGGGCGCAAATGCTGTGAACACAGCTTGTGAGCGAATAGCTCCCCCACTAGAGGAAATCACAGGAGGGCGGGTTCACCTGAGAATCCTCTCTAATCTGGCGGACCGGCGCTTGGCTCGAGCCAAATGTATCATCCCGGTCGAGAAATTGGCTTTTGAAGATTACTCCGGTGAGCAGGTGAGGGATGGGATTGTTGAAGCCTGGGCTTTTGCGGATTCGGATTCATACCGGGCTGCGACTCATAATAAAGGAATCATGAATGGCATCGACGCTGTAACTTTGGTGACAGGTAATGATTGGCGAGCTATCGAGGCTGGAGCACATGCCTATGCCGCCCGTTTTGGATTTTATCGTTCGCTCTCGACCTGGTTCAAGAATCAAGATGGCAATCTGGTGGGTGAATTGGAACTCCCGCTGGCTTTAGGAATCGTTGGCGGCGCAACCCGGGTCCATCCAGGTGCAAAAGCTGCCCTGGAGATTATGGGTGTGAAAACCGCCCAGGAACTGGCAGAGATCGTAGTCTCAGTAGGACTGGCCCAGAATCTTGCTGCTATTCGAGCTCTGGCTACGGATGGCATTCAAAAAGGTCATATGCAGCTGCACGCCCGACAGGTAGCTATTGCGGCTGGAGCAGAGGGTGATCGGATCAATCATCTAGCAGAGATTCTGGTAAATGAGAATAAAATCCGTGTCGATCGGGCCCAAGAGATCCTGCAATCGTGGAAACAAGGCTCCGTCAAAGATTGAATATTATGGATAATACAACCAAAAGCAAATTGATGAAACCATCCCGCTCTGTTGGGATAATTGGCTACGGCGCATATGTTCCGCGCTACCGTCTCCCGGCAACTGAAATATCCCGGATTTGGCGAGGAGGGCTGCAGCTAGAGCCCATCCAGGAAAAATCCGTTCCAGGAATCGATGAAGATGTAGTGACCATGTCAGTAGAAGCTTCTCGAAATGCCCTGATGCGGGCAGGGATCGACCCTGGAGAGATCCGGGCAGTCTGGGTTGGTTCTGAATCCCATCCTTATGCTGTTAAACCCACATCCACTATCGTTGCAGAAGCTCTGGGAATCACACCTTATACCCAGGCAGCTGATTTTGAATTTGCCTGTAAAGCTGGATCTGAAGCCATGGTTACGGCTATGTCACTGGTCGGCTCGGGAATGGGGGAATATGCGCTGGCAGTGGGCATGGATACTGCTCAGGGAAAACCAGGCGATGCCCTGGAGTACACGGCAGCTGCTGGAGGAGGCGCGTTCATCATTGGTCCCGCGGCTGATTCGTTGGCAGAGATTGAGGGAGTGCTGTCCTTTGTCACTGACACACCAGATTTCTGGCGGCGTGAAAACCAGAAATATCCTGAACACGGCGGACGTTTTACCGGGCAGCCGGCGTATTTCAAACATATTATCAATTCGGTGACCGGACTTTTAAATGAGCTTGAGAAAAGCCCAGAAGATTATGATTATGTGGTCTTCCACCAACCCAATACCAAGTTTCCCCGCAGGGCAGCGAAGGAATTAGGTTTCACTGCCGTTCAGCTCGAAACAGGACTGTTAGCGCCTCGAATAGGAAATACCTATGCAGGTTCTTCTTTGATAGGGTTAACTGCGGTACTGGACCAGGCAAAGCCGGGAAACCACATCCTGATGGCGTCTTTCGGTTCCGGGGCTGGTTCTGATGCGTTTTCGTTTGTAGTAACAGACCGAATCCTGGAAAGAAAAGCAAATGCTCTCTCCACTGAAGACTATATTGGCCGGCGGACACAGATCGATTATGCGGAATATGTTCGCATGCGTGGAAAGATCACTCTTAAATAAGCACTTCCGAAGTCTTCAGGAAGTGATTTTCTGAGAGCTGTCCTTATCCTGACCTCGGAAGTCTGGCGTCATCTAAAAAGAAATCCGAAGTTAGATAGATTCCAGAGTGACAAGGCGCTCCCCTGAAAACTTCGGATTTCGACCTGGGCATAGCACTTCCGAAGTCTTCAGGAAGTGATTTTCTGAGAGCTGTCCTTATCCTGACTTCGGAAGTCTGGCGTCATGTAAAAAGAAATCCGAAGTCAGGGAAATTGCAGTGGTACATGGTGGTTTCCTCAAGACTTCGGATTTCGATCTGGGCATAGGACTTCCGAAGTCTTCAGGAAGTGATTTTCAGAGAGCTGTCCTTATCCTGACTTCGGAAGTCTGGCGTCATGTAAAAAGAAATCCGAAGTCAGAGCAATTGCAGTGGTTCATGGTGGTTTCCTCAAGACTTCGGATTTCGACCTGGTCATAGCACTTCCGAAGTCTTCAGGAAGTGATTTTCTGAGAGCTGTCCTTATCCTGACTTCGGAAGTCTGGTGTTACGAAAAAAAGAAATCCGAAGTCAGGGAAATTGCAGTGGTACATGGTGGTTTCCTCAAGACTTCGGATTTCGACCTGGGCATAGCACTTCCGAAGTCTTCAGGAAGTGATTTTCTGAGAGCTGTCCTTATCCTGACTTCGGAAGTCTGGCGTCATCTAAAAAGAAATCCGAAGTCTTCAGGAAGTGATTTTCTGAGAGCTGTCCTTATCCTGACTTCGGAAGTCTGGTGTCATGTAAAAAGAAATCAGAAGTCAGGGAAATTGCAGTGGTACATGGTGGTTTCCTCAAGACTTCGGATTTCGACCTGGGCATAGGACTTCCGAAGTCTTGAGGAAGTGATTTTCTAAGAACTGTCCGTTTCCTGACTTCGGAAGTCTGGCGTCATCTAAAAAGAAATCCGAAGTTAGATAGATTCCAGAGCGACAAGACGCTCCCCTGAAAACTTCGGATTTCGATCTGGGTTGTGCACTTCCCTGAAAACTTCGGATTTGATAGAGGTTTTCCCTTGAAAATTGATAGTTCCTGATAGTTTCTCACCTGTATACTGAGACCGATTGACAAGGAACAGCAAATTATTGAGGAGATTATGAACGAATGGATATTCCACGCCATTGGAGATTGAATAAACAAAGATATGCCCTGACTGGCGAGATCTGTCCGCATTGCAGTGCAAAGATCTTTCCGCCCAGGGATGTGTGCCCGGAATGCGGTGATGAAGCCAAAACTGAATTTGAATTCAGTGGTAAAGGGGAAATCTATTCATTCACGGATATCTACAACGCCCCTGAAGGTTTCGAAGAAACCATTCCTTATACGGTTGCCTTGATCAAATTGGATGAGGGTCCCGTAGTTACTGCCCAACTTACTGATATTGGGGATCAGAAAGTGGAAATTGGCATGCCGGTGGAAATGATCACACGGAAATTGCGTTCCGATGGTGATGAACGAGGGTTGCTGGTTTACGGATATAAATTCCGCCCCCAGGTCGCTGCCTGAGAGATAAGAAAACCCGTTCAAACTGAACGGGTTTTGTGTTTAAGAGAGAGGAGACGGTTTCCTTGAAAGAAACCGTCTCCTGGCTTGTTTAAGGAATTATATATGTATCATGGACCTCGCCGTCTGGATCGATCAGTGTAACCGTTTCTCCGGGTTCCCAGATCGGATCGGATAGATCCAGGAATAACTCGATCGGGTTGCTGTCCCCCTCTTTGGTGTAGATATTCACTGCTCCCTGTCCGTGCAGATCAAGGCTGGCCACGCCGGATTGTTCCAGGATATCGTACTGGTGATTGTTCTCATCCTTGATCGACCAACCTTGCAGGGAAATCGTATCCTCCGGTTCACTTCCAGGGCGGTCAAGCCGGACATATTCTGTCGCTAAATTTCCAACTCCACCAACTTCGCCTATTTCGATCAGCAGGTTCTCGGAGGCAGATGGTTCATTGGGAGACAGAGCTGTTGTGCTGACTTCAGCAGGAAGATCGCTGGCGTCAAAGAGCACATTCTTCAATTTTGTGTTCTCCCATAAGTAGAGGACAGCAATAATTGTGATTGCTGAAACAATAATATTGAGAACGACATAAAATAACAGCTTTTTCGCCTGATTCATGGGGAAAATCGCCTTTGGTATAATGGTCTGAGTTGTACTCCATCATAGCATAATATCTGTTTTACGACATCATTTTTTTACCTCATGATCGTACTTGAAAACCAATGCCATACTTGATTGACGGACATAATTTGATTCCCTATATCCCGGGCCTTTCTTTGAGCGATATGGATGATGAGATCGCATTGATCAAGGTCCTCCAGGGTTTTGCCAGCCAGTATAAGACCAGAGTAGAAGTCTATTTTGACCAGGCACCAGCAGCCAGGGCAGGCACCCAATCCTTTGGATCAGTCAAGGCACATTTTGTGCGTCAGGATACCACTGCGGACAAAGCCATAATGAAAAGGCTGGAAAGGATGGGGAAAAATTCAAAAAACTGGACGGTTGTCACTTCTGATCGGGAAATCCTGGTAGAAGCTAAAAGCGCACACAGTACAATCATAAAATCAGCAGAATTTTCAGCACTGTTGAAATCAATGAAATCCATGGATAATAGCGGTTCGGAGAAAGGGGATTCCCCTGAAATCTCAGGTAGAGAAGTGGATTATTGGCTGGATCAATTTAAAAGCAGTGATAAATAAGGAAAATCCATGAAATTTCTTGCGGTAGATATAGGCACTGGCACTCAGGATATTTACCTTTTTCAATCCGGTTTAGCTATAGAGAATGGGTTCAAACTGGTCGTTCCTTCTCCCACCATGCTGGTTTTTCGCAGGATCAAGGAAGCCACCAAAAAGGGGCAAGATCTGGTGTTAGATGGCTTGATAATGGGAGGTGGGCCCAGCCATTGGGCTGCCCGGGATCACGTCAGCGCAGGATACAAACTGTACGCAACTCCTGCTGCAGCGAGAACCTTCGATGATGATCTGGATGCTGTAAAAGCCAGTGGGGTTGAGATCATCTCAGAGGATGAGGCGGCAGTCCTGCCTTCTGATGTCCAGCGAATCACTCTCAAGGATTTTGATTTTGAAGCGATCTCCAATGCGCTGAAGGAATTTGATGTCTCGTTGACAGATCTGGATGGAGCGGCAGTGGCTGTGTTTGATCATGGGGCTGCCCCGCCTGGATATTCTGACCGGCAATTCCGTTTCGATTATCTCGCTGAACGATTGGATCCCCAACAGGGTCCATCATTACTGAGCAATCTGGCTTTCCAGCGGGGAGAGATTCCCCCCAAAATGACCAGACTGCAGGCAGTAGAAGATTCAGCCCGGGATCTGGACGCCCCTCTGCTGGTAATGGACACTGCTCCGGCAGCGGTTCTGGGAGCATCTCTGGACCCGGTGGTTGGGGAAAGGGAGCAGATCATGGCGGCCAATGTGGGCAACTTCCACACGCTTGCCTTCCGGTTGAAGGATAAACAGGTTGAGGGAGTGTTTGAGCATCACACCGGATTGGTCGATAGAGATAAATTGGATCGATTGTTAACAGACTTTGCGGCTGGAACGCTCAGACATAAGGACGTTTTTGCTGACCATGGTCACGGGGCCTTGATCTACGCTCAAGAACCTTTCCGTCTTGGGGAAGGGGAATTCGATGTTGTCATCACCGGGCCGCGGCGCAATCTCCTGCGCGAATCCACCCTGAGGAGTTACTTTGCAGCACCCTTTGGAGATATGATGCTCACAGGCTGTTTTGGCCTTCTGGCCGCTGCCGCTGATAATCTTCCTGTGATTGGTGGAGAGATCCGGGATTCCCTCTATCCTAAGGCAAGTTCGGATTCTGGAAAACCGCCCTGGGAATTAAACTGATCTACCCGAACAGGTCCCTGGTATTTCCAACACAATCATTCGAGCCTAATACGGTCAAATGATCCCCAATACGTAAGATCGTATCTCCGCGGGGGACGATCAGCTCTCCTTTTTTCCTGACAGCAACTACCAGGAGGTCTCCTGGGAAATCGATCTCTTTCAGAGGACGATCGAGATAAGCCGGGTTGCGGATGGCGATCTCACAGAGGTCCCTGGAATCATCCGTCCGGGTCAGCAGTTCATACATCGATGGGTTGCGGATGATCAGGCCAAGCAGAACAGCCTGATCTGTGGCGGGATTCAGCGGGGTTACCCCAATTTTTTCGAAGCGAGGGATCTCACCAGGAGCAGTTAAGCGTGCCACAACATGATCGATCCCATATGTTGTCCTGGCTCGTTCGCAGATTCTATAATTCTTTTCAACATCGCTGAAAACGCATACCAACCGATTTGTTTTATTGAGAAGCTCTTCAGTGGCAGGATCGAATCTGTCGGTTGCCGCCTGGAGGGATTCAAGGCCGCTGCGGGAAGCGCGTTCTATCCGGGAAGGATCCTCGTCGATGATAACCACCTGATCACCGTGGCTCTGGACATGCAGCGCTACCTGGAAGCCGAGAGGCCCGGCGCCCATGACCACGATGGGCGGTTCATCTTCCAGCTCAGCCCGCGGGATCAGTTTCACGAATATAGGCGGACCGATCACCACCGTGATGATGGCTACCAGGATGATAGCCGCGTTAAAAGACTCGCTGATCACACCAATGCGCATACCTATTGCAGAAGCGGCGATGATCAAAGACAGGCGGCTGGAAAGTAATGTGCCAGCAGCCAGGGTTTGTTTCCAGGTGAAGTTGCTTTTAAAAACGAGCGCGGGGAGCAATTTAACCGCAGCTGCAGATACGAGCAGGAAGGGGACCAGGAGCAAGGCGCTGGATGAACCGATCAGGGAAGACAGATTGAAATCCACTCCAACCATAATGAAAAAGATCGGGATGAAAAAACCGTACCCGATCGCGTCCAGCTGGTGGACCAATTCGGTATCTTCCGGCCGTTTCAGCAGGGAAATGATCGCCCCGGCCAGAAAAGCACCCAGAATGATCTCTGTGCCAAGCATCTCGGCCAGGGCGACAAAGATGAGCATCATTGTGAAAGCGGCCCGGACCTTGATCTGG
>Ga0180430_10004050_pt1 | contig 12468 bp, 9 predicted proteins | sample SS_ome_9_FD_132999 | JGI IMG/M metagenome (GOLD analysis project Ga0180430, IMG submission 132999) | Hypersaline lake sediment archaeal communities from the Salton Sea, California, USA - SS_1_S_2 metaG | ecosystem: Environmental > Aquatic > Non-marine Saline and Alkaline > Hypersaline > Sediment... | reverse complement strand
TGACGGCATCAAAGTTGTTCGTATCAGTAACGGCTGCTTGTCCGTGGACGTTCTGCCAACACGCGGGATGGGGATTTGGCAGGCCGAGGTGAATGGAGTGCGTCTCGGTTGGAACTCCCCAGTCAAGGCTCCAGTACATCCTAAGTTTGTGAACCTCGAAAGCCGCAACCAGCTGGGATGGCTGGACGGGTTTAACGAACTCGTTTGCCGTTGTGGTCTGGCTTTCAATGGTCCGCCTGGCACGGACGAAGGAAATCCCAGCCCGATTGAATCGAGCCTCACCCTGCATGGCAAAATTGCTAACACCCCTGCGCACTCCGTAGAATTCATCCACGATGAGGCTTCTGGGGAAGTTGGCGTTGTTGGCGTGGTCGATGAAGCCACACTGTTTGGCCCGCAACTAAGATTGCAGAGTCGCGTTACCACCAAACCAGGAGCCAGCACATTTACGATCACTGACTCAGTCACCAACCTGGGTTCGAGTTCTACAGAGCTTCAGTTGTTGTATCACACGAACATCGGAAAACCGTTTCTGGAAGCGGGAGCGGCAGCTCATTGTGCGGCGAGCAAGGTTGTACCGCGCGATGTTCGGGCTGCCGAAGGCATTGAAACTTATCCCAGTTATCTCGAACCTACACCTGGATATGCTGAGCAAGTGTATTTCTTCGAGCCTATTGGTGATGAGAATGGAGACACGCTGGCATTGCTGAAGAACCTGGCGGGGGACAAAGCTGTATCAGTCGAATTCAATATTCAACAACTCCCCTGTTTCTCGTTGTGGAAGTGCACGCAAGCTGAGCAAGATGGCTACGTAACCGGACTTGAGCCAGCCACCAACTATCCGAATTTCAAAGCGTTCGAGCGGGAATATGGACGGGTGATCCAATTGGAGCCAGGAACCACATACACCTCCCAGCTTTCAATTGGTGTTCACCTGACTCCTGAAGATGTCCAGAAGCAGCTGGCGCGGATTGAGCTTTTACAAGCCGGTCAGGACTTGGAGATTGTCAAGAATCCAGGGCCGCCTCACTGCGGGTAAGAAAAACAACCATTCACCCCCGAAGAATCCGTTCCACGAATGGGGGTGAATGGCTGGCAGCCGACGTGGAAGGAGCCAAAAACGTCGGCTGCGAATGTTGGCGGTCGTCCTGACAGCCAGATCCGCATGCCCGGTAGCAAGCGGATATTTCAATAGGGGCGACCCTCAAATCGACGGGTCGCTGCGCGTACCTTTTACGTGTGGAACATCCCTGTTTCGAGTGATGTGAACACGGAAAAATCGTGCACATGCAACTCTGGAGAGAAGTGGAAGGTGAGTCAGCTTCGCCTGGAATCTGTACGCACGTATTGCACGTAAAGTGTTGTCCCAAAAGGGAATGGGCGATGAATGCTAACATGGGCTATGGCTTCGCGTGATGTGGATGTCCACAATCACCACGTCACCCCACACAAGTAGAAATGTATTCATCCTGGAGCGGCGGTCAACAGCGGCTGGGACGAATTTGAAGGGTGAGCATTACCCAATCGACGTAGGTGCCAACAGGTCTAGGAATTGAAAGTTTCGACTATTTTTCTGACCGATTGGCACGGCGAACATTCAGGGCGAATTTTGCCGATCAGGGCCAGTTTCTACGAGCGGAGTCAATAGGCCAAGGCGTCTAAGCTGGGAAGGTGGCGGCTGCGGTAGATCGACCAGCCGAATTGTTTCAGCCGACTCTTGCAGGTCACCTCGAAAACCTTGCGGGGCGGGGATTCGCGGGTTATTTCGAAGATGCGAGCCCATTGCTGGTCCCCCGGTACCTGTCCTGAGACCACTCCGCGTTCGTCTTCAATGTGGCCGCCATCCGTGATCAGAATGTTGCCTGTTTGGGGCAGCCAGTCTGCTTCGCAGTAGAATGGGCAGAAGAATGGATCTTCACCATCTCCTCGAAACTCCCAAGCCTGCTCAACAGTCATATTTTCTTCGTTGATCTTATATTCCACGACCCGACTGTAGTTTTTGAACGCGGGAACGAACTCCTCAAAAGGATGAGCCCGAAAGTTGCCGTTGTCGTAAACCAAAATTGTGCCATGTGGCGTCAATTGCGGCCCGTGCTGATGGTAAGGCCATTCGAGATCCCCAACAGGCTGCAATCGCTTGGCTTGCCACTGCGCACCCCAGCCAGAAGGATTTCCAAGGATCCAAATGATCTGGTCAGTTTCCCAATCGATTTTGACGAGGCAATCCTGGTGCCTGAACGAGACGATGACAGCATTGTCTTCGGGGACATAGATCATGGCATTGGCGTGACTCCAGTCTCGACTCAGCGCATCGATTCGCTCGTTGTATTTGTCTTTCCAGAAGCCAGTCAGCGCCATGTAACCGAATCGATCTCGATCCAGCAGATCGATCGTGTGCAGGCGTTTGACCACCTCCCCGGTATCAGGGGCGAATTCGACAATCACATCGCACACGGCATGGGCATGTTCGCGTGGAGCGTCTTCATCGAACTCGCTCGTGAGATAGTTGGGAAACTCCTGAATCTCAGTGGCCAACGTCAGAAAGTTGCCGCTGGGTAGCTCGAGGATTTCGTGATGCATGGTATCGACGTCGACTGGAATCGACGTCTCGTCCAGCGGTGGATCTGCCAACCGGGAAGCATGCCAGCTGCGATGTACGCGTCCCAGGACATCGACTTCGAAGAGGCGATAATAGTTGGCATGTTGGACAAGCAAGTGCCCATTCTGCATCTGCTGCACATCAGCGGTTCGATGGTCGGAATGGTAGTACCAGACGACCTCTCCCGATGTGTCCAGCCCCACCAGATAACCATATTCCATGACGCTCCGATCATCCCTCCAGATGTTTGTAGGAAAGATGGTGACCCCAGGTTCCATCGACTCCGGTTCTGCGAGCACCGTCTCCAAAGGCGGAAACGACTTAGGGAGCGGCTCAGTCGTAATTGACAGCGGATCACCTGACTCCCTGATCGAGTCTCTCTCCACAAACGGTGTGATTGTATACGTCTGATCGCTTTTCAGGTGCAGGACTGCCAACGCATGAGATGTTTTCGGGTCCGTGTGTGGCGTCTCGCGGGTCCCGTCTTCACTTGAGATTTCCAACCATGCAATCGAGGGCTTTGACGTCTCAAAGCTGACCAGTGCGCATAATGGAACCGTTTCGTGAGGATTCACCCGAATCATGGGATCTGTGAGGAACAGCGATTCCGGCGAATCTGGACCAGCGGCGGGTGGGCGACAACCCACAACGACGATGAGCAGCAGGGAGTAGGAGATGCATTTGAGCATCTCTAAAGATTAGATCACGGGGCTGTGGAACAAAAGCAATCGAGGACTTTGATGTGATTTGCGCAAACAAAAACGCTGAGTGGCTTCTCACACCGCTCAGCGTTGGATGTGTCTTTCGCTACCGAAAAACCATTCGTTCGAAAAGTGATTCTTGTTGAAACCCTTTCTCAAGGGGTCTCTCACTCCTCTCACCTGCCCGGGAAGGCAGGACTCAATCACGATTCCATCCTATACATTTCCTGTGCCAAAGAACGAGATCAGGTCTCGCGTTTTGTTCGCAAACCTTTTTGTTGATATGTGTTACAGTAAATGCGTGGGTTGAAGTTTCGTCTCGAATTTGCTGACCGTGTGTAGATTCTACATGGTGATTTCGCTCTGTTTTGCAGAGCTTACAACACATTCATCGCCGAGACCCTGAAGAATTCGGGGTCGTTGTCAGCTGCGCCATTCAAATCCTCGATCAGTTGGCGGGCAAGGAGTGGGGCTTGAAGGGCTCCTTTGGAGCCGAGTCCATTCAAGATTGCAAGTTGAGGATACTGCGGATGCACTCCGCAAACAGGTCGGGAATCTAGCAGTGCGGGTCGAACACCAGCGACGTGGTCGATCACCTCGAAGGGAAGCTTGAGGACCTCTTTGAGGCGACGTTCCAATTCCGCGCGTCCTGACTGGGTTGGTGTGGGAGTGAGATCGTCCCATTCGTAGGTCGCACCACAATGGTAATGTTCGGAATTCGACTCCCAGTCTGGTGCCACCCACAACCCGCTGTTGATGACTCGTGACTCGTGAAATCCGGGAATATGCAGTTTGAGGATCTCCCCTTTGGCCGGGTTAAATCGCAGGGGAAACCAAGGAGAATCCGCACCTCGCAGTCCCTGACAACACACAATGTGTTTAGCTCGCAGATTCAAGCTTGGGATCTCACAATCAGATTTCCGCAGCAGGATCTCTTGGGGTGAGAGTTCGCAGGACTGAATCTGATCAGCGAAATGTCGGGCAGTCTGTTGGACAAACTTCCACACATGCAGGCGTCCAGCTGACATTTCGAAACCACCCCAACAAGCGTGTAATTCGTGCTCAGAAATCTGAGGCATCGGATCAACGATCATGTCGCTGTATTCGGCGTTTCGTTGAACAAACAACTCCTGCTCTGCGGCACTGCGAAACAGACGCAGTTGCTTCGTCGTCTTGAAACAGTCGGGTGCGACACTCTCATAAAATGTGCGAGCGATGGGCCAAAATTCGTCCCACTTCCACGATTTCACCAGGCGTTTGCCAGTGATGGGCGTCATCAAACCCGCGGAGACCTTCGACGCAGCCTGTTCGAGGCCACCATCGATCAATCGGAAGTCCATTTTGCGTCGTTGCAGTTCCCAAGCCACACAGCACCCTGAGAGGCCCGCTCCGACGATGATCACGTCAACATCTGTTCCAGGCATGTTGACTTCCCAATAAAAAACGCCAACCGGATTTGGTTGGCGTTTGATTTTGCATACGTGATGAGCAGTTAGACAGAGAAACTGCTACCGCAACCGCAGGATCGGCTCACATTGGGGTTGTTGAACGTAAACCCACGGCGTTCCAGTCCTTCGTAAAAGTCAATTTCTGTGCCATCAAGGTGCAGATCGTGTGCTTTCTGAACGGCAACTTGCAGGCCGTGTTGTTCAGACACGTGGTCTTTTTCCTGGTTGGCTGTTTCGTCGAAGCCAAATTTGTATTGGAAACCGCTGCATCCGCCACCAGCAACGCCAACACGGACAACGGTTGTTTCAGGTAGACCCTGCTCTGAAATGACTCGTTTGATTTCAGCAGCAGCTTTTTCAGTAAGTGTGATCATGAAATTTCCTCAGTCTTGAAAGGACGAGTTCTTGAATTGACGAGAGTAGTATCAGAATGTGAACTTTGATTCGGTGTCGATTCAGTGTTCACCGGTGTTTCGTTCACCAGTGTTTTGGGTATGGACCTGAAATCGATCATACGTGCAAAATTATACCGATTGAGCGCACAGAGCAATAGGTTGGATCATCTTTGACACGCAAATTTTGCGTCATGCTGGTCAGATTCTGGTTGACGTCAGAATTTCGACGTTGATGACCAGAACTCCTCTCGGAGAATTTTTACTGATTCTCTAAGATCCTGCCAACGACCCCAGAAACATAAGTCGGTTTGAATCCTCGTCTATCGCGATCATGAGGATTTTCAAAACGGATTTCAGGTTGAGAGACGTGTTAGCACTGAATTACCCACCATTTCGACCACACCCCTTCTTCCAGGGGGGGCACCTGCAAACTCTCTACGGAGCGTTGTGGTCACAGAAGTTGCCCGCCAAGCCCACGATCCGTCGACACATCGAACTGCCGGACGGAGATGTACTGTCGCTGCATGATGATTGCCTGCCGTTGCTTTCTCCGGTCGGTCAACCCGTTGCATTGATGGTTCATGGAATGTGCGGCAACGCTGACAGCCCCTCTATTTTGCGGATTGCCCGCAAACTTCAGGACAATGGAATTCGTACCTTCCGATTGAACATGCGGGGCTGTGGCGACGGCAAGGGACTCGCCAAAAACCCTTATCACGCAGGACGTTCGGAAGACGTGCAGGCAGTCGTCGAAGCCATCGCTGAGTTGTGTCCAGGCTCCCCGATTCATGTGATTGGCTTCTCCCTGGGTGGCAATACCGTTTTGAAATGGCTCGGTGAGAACGGCTCGCGACTCTCCGGACTGGTCGATTTGGCAATCGCGGTCAATCCCCCGGTTGATTTAAAAACCTGTTGCGAGGCGCTCTCCAACAAACTTTATGGGCTTTATGACCGCTACTTCACGAAACAGCTGATTCGACATGTTTCGGAGTGCCCCCATCTAGGGACGCTCAAAATCTGGAACAAGGGACAGAAACTGCCGCGGCGAATGCGTGTGTTTGACGAAATCGTGACTGCGCCCCAGTCCGGATTTCGAGATGCGACACATTACTACGATGTGTGCAGTTCGGGGCAGTTTGTTCCCGAAATTGCTGTGCCGACACTGATTCTGACATCTGAGGACGATCCCATCATTCCAGTTGAGACTGTGCATGGGCTTAACCTGCCTAAGAACGTCCAACTGATGGTCACCCCCTCTGGTGGTCATCTTGGATTTGTCGGTCGCAAGCAGTCTGATCCCGATGGCTGGTGGCTGGACTGGCGGATTGTGGACTGGGTGAGCAACCCGTCTCAGTTGATGGCCCCGGAACCGCAAAATTCTGGCTGCGAGGTCGCGGCTTAAATCTGGGGCGAGATGCAGAGTTGTTGTGAAGCATTTCAGCAACGGCCTTGGAAGGCCGTTGTACTTCGGATACAGCATCTACTTGGTTTGAGGCACGGCGAAAAAGCCACCGCCAAAGCCCATGCCGCCTTGGCCACCCGTGGCTCCTCCAAAGCCTCCTCCTCCGCCCGTGCCACCGATGGGATCGATCACTCGTGGTTCGATTGAGATCTCAGACGTTTTGACGATCGGTGCTGGTTTCGGCTTGTCTTGGACTTCGCGGAAGTCGACCACGTCAAACTGCGCCTGAGCGAGTTGGGTTTGGGAAATCAGGAACAGGCCAAGAAGGATTCGCCAATCAGACATATGAGCACTCGATCTGGGGTGATACGAAGTTGACGCGCACGGACTCTCCAATAGTATCAACGTTATCTGACGGCAAATTCAACACGTCACTCGTGGCGAACCGCTCGATCCCATCATTATGCGTCAACAAATCGCTTTCCCATAAAGTCCCGCCATGGCTGACAAACCAAGCCTGAATCTCGACGAGGACGCGGGCGATTTTCAGCTGAATCTTGAAAGCGATGTGCAGTTCCTCAAAGGGGTTGGTCCTGATCGAGCTGCGCTGCTGCAGAGACTCGGCATCGAAACCGTGGGTGATCTGCTTTGGTACTTGCCGCGAGATGTTCTGGACTTCACGGACGTTCGGCTGCCGCGTGATCTGGAAGCGGACAAGCCACAATCCGTGCTGGGGCGAGTTGTTGATGTGGATGCCAAGCAGTTGCGGAATGGGCGTACGTTGGTGGCTGCGCTGATTGAATGCGAAGTCGACTATGCCCGCGGGATCTGGTTCAACCAGGCCTGGATGCGGAAACGATTTGTTGATGGCCAGCTTGTACTTTTCTCAGGCAAACCGAAATTCAACCAGAATCGCTGGGAGTTTTCGCACCCGCAAGTGCAGTGGCTGGATGATGAAGAGAGCGCATCGGGCGGTGTGATTCTCACCCGGTATGGTCTGACGGAAGGACTGAAAGTTCACCAGTTGAGACGGATGATCGCCAACGCGATCGACTCATGCGGGCATCTTGTCGAAGATCATCTGCCGGACTCTTTGCTGAAGCGACTGGAACTCCCCAGCCTCAAGAGCGCTTTGCAGGGAGTTCATCAACCACCTGATATGGAAACCTACGAGCGGTGTCGTCAGCGGGTGCTCTTTGACGATCTGTATGAGTTTCAGCTTGGGTTGGCACTACGACGCCGGAGCTGGCGAAATCGCCGGAATGCTCCGCAGCTCGAAGTCTCTGCGAAGATCGATGCCCGCATCCGTAGACTGTTTCCATTCAGTTTCACGGAAGGGCAAGATCTGGCCATCAAAGACCTGGCATCCGATTTCAAGTCTGGCTTTGCGATGCATCGCCTACTGCAAGCAGATGTGGGAGCAGGTAAGACCGTCGTTGCGATCTATGCAATGTTAGTGGCTGTCGCTCATGGCTGGCAGGCTGCGCTGATGGCTCCGACTGAGTTACTGGCGACCCAGCACTGGCAGACTCTTCAAAATGTGCTGGGGGACAGCCACGTCAAACGAGCTTTGCTGACGGGCAGCCTGGGAACAGCCGAACGACGCGATGTGATGTCTGGGATCGAAGATGGATCGCTGCAACTGGTTGTCGGAACGCAGGCGCTGATTCAATCCGGCGTGAACTTTTCGAAGTTGGGCGTTGTGGTCATTGATGAACAACACAAGTTCGGTGTCGCACAGCGAGCCCAGTTCTCTGCCACCTCGGAAGTTCCGCCACATATCCTGGTGATGACAGCCACACCGATTCCGAGAACGTTGTGTATGACGCAGTTTGGCGATCTCGATGTCACCAGCGTTCGTGATATGCCACAAGGTCGTCAACCGGTGGTGACGAGTCGCCTTTCTACGTCGACGCAAAAACGCAAGGCCTGGGATTTTATCAAAGATCAATTGCGTACGGGTCGGCAACTGTACGTGGTCTGTCCACTTGTTGAGTCGACGAGTGAAGCCATGGCGGATGTCGCTTCGGCGGAGGAGATCTATCGCAAGATGGCGAATGAGGCCTTATCGGATTTTCGAGTGGGGCTTGTGCATGGGCGAATGGATCGCGGCGAACGTGAAGTGACCATGGACCAGTTCCGGCAAGGTGAACTCGATGCGCTCGTTGCTACAACCGTGATCGAAGTGGGTGTGGATGTGCCCAATGCTACGCAGACGTTGATTCTTGATGCGGAACGTTTTGGCCTGTCGCAGCTTCATCAATTGCGAGGTCGCGTCGGACGTGGTCGACATCGCGGTTACTGTTTTCTCGTTTCCGATTCCGTAGCTCCAGACGCTGTGTCGCGATTGCAGGCGATGGAGTCGACAACGGATGGATTCGAACTCGCTGAGCGAGATTTCGAATTGCGCGGTCCCGGTGATATTCTCGGCACGCGACAACATGGAGCGTTGCCGTTGAGATTTGCGAAGCAATTGCGAGATGAAGATGTCTTACGCAAGACTCGCGATGAAGCCTTCTTCGCCGTACGGACGGGAGAAATCGACAGCCCGGAGTATTCGGTGCTGAAGCTGCGCGTTCTCGAACGCTTCGCTCAGTTGCTTGATCTGCCTCGAAGCGGTTAGGGCTGATCCCGACAACATCGATAGCTTTTGGTATCGTGATGTACTCACATTACCTTTGCCGTTGAGACGATCTTACGATGAGTTCACAAATACTGTTTCTGGGCGACACGACTTTGGACACCGCAGCCAGTTATCTGGCGGGATGTCTGAGTAAGAATGGTTGGTCATTCGACTACGTGCCCAGCCACGAACCGCTTTCGATCGAATTGCTTGATCGCAATCACCAGCTTTGCATCATCAGTGATTATCCTGCCGCACAGTGTTCACCTGAGGTTCAGGACCGACTCGTAGCGCACGTCCGTCAGGGCGCAAATCTTCTCATGATTGGGGGGTGGGAATCTTTTCATGGCCTGGGCGGCGACTGGGACCAGACCGTGATTGCCGATCTTCTGCCAGTTGAGATCTCGACAGACGATGATCGTCAGAATTGCGATTCGCCTGTCTTTTTACGACAGGTAAGCTCACACGAGATCACTCATGATTTGCCATGGGATGAGCGTGCTCCGCTCATCGGCGGTTTTAATCGTGTGCGTGCGAAAGAATCGGCCACAACTCTGTTAACTGCTGAACGCTACTCGGCGATTCACGATGGAGAATCGTATACCTTGTCTCGGACATCGTCCGACCCGTTACTGGTTGTGGATGAGTTGCGTGCGAGTCGCGTGACAGCGTTAATGACAGACCTGGCACCTCACTGGGTGGGGCCGCTAGTGGATTGGGGAGATGAGCGCGTCAGTTGTTCTGCCCCTGGCGCTGAAGACGTGGAGGTCGGTAATCTGTACTTCCAGTTTGTGTCGCAACTGATTCGCTGGGCAGGCCAGCTCTGAGTTTGTTCGACAAAGCTCCCGTGGGTGATTGGTTCGGGTGGACGTCAAGTCATGAATTCAGAGACACAAATGGAACCGAGGCATCGTTGGTCGTTCGTACACCGGTTGGCGATAGGAGGTCTTTTCTTGATGACCGTGTACGTCGGTACGTTTTGCATTTTCCGTCTCCTCGCTCCCGTGCCTGACTATGATCTCGAGGGGAAGGGCATTGTGATCTTTTCTTACAACCCAGACATCCAACAGACAGCGCTGGTCGTTTATCGTCCTCTCGTGATGTTGATCCCTGGACATAACTGGTATCCCAACCGCAGTGAAATGGTCATCATCAATGAATTCATAGAACGAATGCCAACAGGAGAGGGACAGGAAATTGTCGACGAGTGACGTCTAGAGACAACAGAAGTTGGTCGCGTAACGGTCAGGTACCCAAATCCATAGGCGACTTGGCCTACAACAGGTGAGTCGCCATGATGTGATCATTGTTCAACCAGCTATTCAGTAGGATTCGCCGTGAGGCTTTACCTTTCTCTTGTGCTCTTTGTCGTTTTGGCTCCCCCGAGTCTCCGTGCGAAGGAAAGTCGTCCCAACATTGTCGTCCTGTTTGCAGATGACATGGGGTATTCCGACATTGGCTGTTTTGGTTCGGAAATTGAGACTCCAAATCTCGATGCCCTGGCAGCAAACGGAATTCGCTGGTCGCACTTTTACAATACGGGGCGTTGTTGCCCATCGCGGGCATCGATTTTGACAGGGCTCTATTCTCATCAGGCAGACATCGGACACATGGCTGGTGATTTCAAAGTGAAGGGGTATCGCGACCGCATCAGCTTCAATGCCGTGACGCTAGCAGAAGTGCTGGGCGCGGCGGGGTACCACACCATCATGACGGGGAAGTGGCATCTGGGATGGCGCGATGAAGGTTGCCCAACAGCGCGGGGCTTTCAGAATTTTTACGGCACGCGCGGTTACATCGACAGCTACTACACGATTGTGCCACGCACAGAAATGTATCTGGGTGAGAAACTCGTGCTGCCAGTCACGGAGAAGCCAGTCAATCATCTGAAGCCTGATGAGGAATGGTACACGACAGATGTCTTTACGGACTACGCGATACATTTCATTGATGAGGTGCGGAAGCAGGATGATGCTCCGTTCTTTCTGTATCTGGCCTACAATGCGCCTCACTTCCCGTTGCATGCCAAGCCAGAAGACATCGACAAGTACCGCGGTCGATATCGAGACGGCTGGGCCAAATTTCGTGAACAACGCTACGCGCGTCTGGTTGAGTTGGGCATTGTCGAAGAAGGCTGGCCGCTTTCGCCGCTCGATGTGCCTGAATGGGAGACTCTGACTGATGCTCAACGCGACGACATGGACTTCAAGATGGCGCTCTTCGCAGCCATCATCGATCGTCTCGATCAGAATATTGGTCGGGTCGTCAATCACCTGAAAGCCATTGGCGAACTCGACAACACACTCCTCGTGTTTGTCTCAGACAACGGCGGAACGAAAGAGACGGGACTCTTTGGAATCAAAGGCCAGAAGAACACGGTCAACAACTACGAGGAATGGGCCCGCGCTGGCGGCTGGAGCAGCAGCTATGGGCAAGGCTGGGCAAACCTGAGCAATACCCCCTTCCGACGTTACAAACGCGAGAACCACGAAGGGGGAGTGAGCGCTCCCTGCATCATGCACTGGCCCAATGAGATCAAAGCCGATGGTGAATTGCGGCATCAGGTCGCTCACCTAATTGATTTGATGCCCACCTTCGTGGATGTCGCCAATGCCGAGTATCCAACCACATTTCAGGGGCATGACATTCAACCCATGGAAGGGCAAAGCCTGCGTCCGTATTTCAACAGCGATCAGACCGATCCCCGCACTTTGTACTGGGAACACGAGGGAAATCGTGCGATTCGGGATGGCGACTGGAAACTAGTCGGGCAGCGCAACGAACCTTGGGAGTTGTACAACATTCGCCGGGATCGCACAGAACTCAAAAATCTCGCCGAGAATCATCCTTCAAAGTTCAAGGACCTGCGGGCTAAGTGGGACCGTTGGGCCGAGAAAGTGAACGTTCTATCACCGCAAGAGTTTGAGAATGCACGTAAAGCTGCGAGAAAGCAGTAAAAGCTTTCAATCAGGTTTCGGTTAGCCATTCATCATGGAGAAGTAATTGTCCACCGCGAAGTCGAGTGCTTCGCGCGTCACCTTCTTGGGGATCTCTTTGTAGATGCTGTAGTTTCTCACCTGTAGCAAAAGGTCGCGTGGCTGGCAGTTGCGGAAGGGGATTTTCTTGGGCACGTAGTGCTCATCGATCAGGTACCGAATGCAGTCTTGATCGTTCACCAATCCCACTTTGGGGGCCATGATGTCGAACAATTTGATGAAGTGTTCTTCGATGGGATCGGGGACGCAGATCTTGTAAGGAATACGTCGCAAGAACGCTCCATCAACGAGATCACCCGGTTCG
>Ga0180430_10004047_pt1 | contig 12472 bp, 15 predicted proteins | sample SS_ome_9_FD_132999 | JGI IMG/M metagenome (GOLD analysis project Ga0180430, IMG submission 132999) | Hypersaline lake sediment archaeal communities from the Salton Sea, California, USA - SS_1_S_2 metaG | ecosystem: Environmental > Aquatic > Non-marine Saline and Alkaline > Hypersaline >... | reverse complement strand
TGACCATTTGTACAATTCTACCGTCTCGACCAATCACATAATGTGCTGAAACTTTTGACCGAGGATCTTTAAACCAATTAATCGTACTTGAAATTCTATTCGCAGCAGTATAATGAATGATGATCGTGTCTATCGCTGCTGTTCGCTTACTTTTATGAGGACTTTGAATAAATTCAATCTCATATTTTTTTTCGTTATCTTCTATTTTAGATTCAGAAATTGCTTGGTTTACGATGACATCGTCCATACACATATTCATCTCCTATGTTGATATTTTACGAAGATCACTATTAAGAAATTGACAAAAAGATATTGAACCTTGACTCTTATATTGGATTAGACAATCATTCTTATTCACTGATACAACTTTGCCGCAAATCTGCTTTGATATGATTTCAACAGAATCATTGATCTTAAAAATTAAATCATTATTTGTTTTTAATTTTTCTTCATATAATTCTATTGCAATATTTTCATGAGGTTTTGCGATAAATTTTATTATTTCATCTGGTTCAAAATATGTATGTTTTTGCTCATTATAATTGCAAGCTTCTCGACTGCTTATTTTTCGATATAATGTTCTTTTCAAAAAAAATAGCCCAGAAACAGGAACATTCTTAAATGCTATTTTTTTTGATGGTATCGTAGTAATCCTACGCATGTCTAAATCCTTTAAATCTTATTAATCCATTTAGCTTCATCGATGATTTGATTAATAATGCTTGCTTTTCGTATATTATTAATCGAAACATTTGTTAATTCTAATCCATTATTAAGTTTAATATTGACAGTTTGTCGATCAAAATTAACGATATTACCAAGTTTTTTATCATAAATTATAATGTCACCTGACTGAATATAATTTCCATCATTATTGAAGTCGTTTTCGCTGATCAATAAAATTAGATTGCTTGTCCAAGCATAACATCAGATGCTTTCACCTTATCATCGGAAAATACATTAACATTATATTGATTTAATTCATTTAAATAAGTCATAGCATCTGATGCAGACTTATTTATAATCGGTTTAATATCATCATTAAATGCACTTTTATTAATAATAACATCATTTAGTGCATCTTTAAGATCATCAGTTGATGTCCATTGCATTTTCGCAATACGTCTAACTTCAGATACATTTTTTGAATATCTTATAGCAGCGTCAGTTATTTGTTTTACAAAGTTTTGACTTAAAGTTTTTGAAATTTTTGGTTTAGTTAAAAATGAAACAATTAAATTCGTATTTCCTGTTTCATTTAATTGTTGTTTGGCTTTTTTAATAATAAAATCATTTGCAAAATTTATTTTCTTTGCATGCCTTAATGTTCTAATAGCTTGCCTTCTACTATCAATTGCTGCGCTTTTAACAATTTTAAGCCCTGTAGCAGAGCAGATGCCGTTAGTGTTATCTTTTAATCTACAAATCGACCCTTCTTTTACTTGATATATCATATTTTTACCGCGACGATTCAAAACATTAAATACATCTTTCATCTCATTTATATTGGAATATAATCCAGCATCAATATACGTAACCCCAATAAGTCTTGCTTCAGAGTCATTAGCTAATTTCTTAACCGCCTTTTCAGCTATCTGATCACCATAAGTATGCGCAAGATTAGCTTTAATATGATTTAAAGGCTGTCTAAAAGTCCGTAACAAATATGCAGATTTAATTGCATTTGCTAGTTTAATTGATGATTCACGATTACTAATTGGTGCTTTTTCAACAGTGTTTTCTACAAGTTTGTTCGCAGTTTTTGTTTTTTGCGAAATAAAATTAATATAACGTTTTAATTCATCTCTAGCTTCTTTAACAAAAACATTAACACGATCAGAACCATAACGTTTTGATAATAATGCTTTTGCTGATCTAATTGAAGCATCTTTAATCAAAACCTGTTTAAAAGCATTTGATAACTCTAAATCATCTAGACCGAATTTAACTGTCTTTTCTTTTGTTTTAAATTCATCTGCTATCGTCTCTTTAGCAGCAACTCTTAATGATGTATTCTGCTTTGATGCACGACGATTGTTAATGTCAATTAGAAAATCCTTTACAATGACGTCTGCGCTTTCTGAAGCAAGACGATCATAATATACTGTCAAATCCTTTGCTTTAACAAAATACTGATTAATATATTTTAATGATGCGAATTTATTAATAATATGTCGTGCTTCTTTTGCAGATTTAATTTTATGTGTGTCAACGATATTTAAGCCTAATTTCAAACAATGCGATTTTTTATTGAATATACAATCGCTACATTTCGCATTTTTTATAACGTCTCTTATTGCAATACTTGCAATTTTATTTGAAGTCTTAGTAATTGTCGACAGATCATTACAATCACTCACTAGTGAAGAATCAAGATAAGTATAACCTAACTTACCATATTCTTCTTCAAGCTTAGATTGCATTTTCTCGAAGAAATTTGAGACTTCTTTCTTTGAAAATTTATGTTTTAAAACAGATGCTAATTTTTCCAAATTAATACCTGTCATTAACAGTCTTCTAGCTTGTTTATTAATCTCGTCAATTGTAATCTTTGGCTTTAACTTATTTGAGACTACACGAACAGTATCATTTAATTCAACTGCTTCGACTGCTCGTTTTTTATCCCATGTAGATGATATACCCTTATAAGGTATAGTCTTCTTTATTGCAATTTCTTCATCTTTAAAATCATTTTTTGATAAAGAATTTGCCTCTTTTTTTGCCAAATCATTAAGCCAAGATGACATTGGTTGGTGCTGGTCATCAAATAACTGTTTTTTCATGTTCTATCCTTTATTCGACGATAACGCCATTTTTTTCATTAACTACGCGATTAACTTTTTGTCCGTCTTCAGATATTTTCCAAAAATCACTTGTTGTAGCTTCTTGATAAAGATCATTTCTTCCCGCGACTTTTACAAAAATGCCTTCTCTTCTTGCGACTCTAGCTTGATACGCTGAAATTGAAGCAGTCAAAAATTTTGATGCAGGATGATTTGATTTATTTACTGAATTATCAGCACTTGACCTTGAAGCCGGATGATTAGTAGTGCTCGCAATTTTTTTTTGACCTAATTCTCTTTCTACAAAATTATTTAAAACTTTTGAGTCATGACTGTATCTTCTTGACTGTATCATGATTTATCCTTTTATTTGTTTAGGTACTATTCTTACTATATTTCCTTTTTTAACTTGCCAAAATTCTTTTGTGTCATCATCTTGATGAACGTCTAGATCTGCGTTCTGCATAATTCTAGAAGGTACAAAGAACGCCTTTTTAGATAAAAATGTTTCGTCAATAGTTTTAGATAAAATAAGTCTTGCATCATGACCATCAACCAAAAAATCTTTATTATCAATCAAATAAGAATGATCTTCAGCGATTCTATCTATTATACTCATTACATTCCCTTGACTTTTATCTCTTCAACAAGTTCAGGCTTTTCAATATCAGCCTCTTTTTTTTCATTAACAGACTTTTCAATATCAGACTCTTTTTTTTCATTTTCATCGACTTCATCAAACGAATTATAAAATTCATTTGAAGCATTATTAAAGCCTTCAACATCTTTAAGCACTTGTTGCGCGAGATTCATTGGACGATTTTTAAGTACAGATCGTTTTTCATTAAATTCAAATTGACGCATTGCATTTGAAATGTTATCAATTGATTCTGTAAATCTAGCAAGATACAAATCTAATACATCAACAGCACTTTCAAACTTTTCTTTTGCAATCAATTCATCTTCTACAGCTTGTGCAAGCTCTTCCAATATAAGATCATCTCTATATCCAGAAGACACTGCTTCAATAATTGCTTCAACAACATTTGAACCTTCTTTTCCAAGATTCAATATAGCCATACAATCCTCCTATGATCAATTTATTGTTTTTTATTTTTCTAAAACGTAAGAAACGCTACATTTATTGTATAGTTATAAAAACAAATTTAAAAATTAACGTTTAAAAAAATCACGAAGGCTTTTTAATTTTTTATTATTAAATTTAATTTTTTTAACTTTTTTAGGGCGGTGAGGTTTAATTTTAACTGATTGAAGTTCTTTTTTAACATATTTTTGTTTTTGCTTTTTATTTGGTTGTTGAAAATTAGCATGCTTTAAGCGCTGATTGTTTTCGTCAAATTGTGTGTAATTATTTACTTCTGTTATCACTTGCATTCTAGTTTGAGAACTATAAAGAGATTTTTGTTTTGTTAAATTATCAAAAATTCTATAATATTTCGCCACTCTTTCATCATGTCTTGATTTTTTTTTTAATTTTTTTAACCCTTGTTTTAATCTTGCTGATACTGCAGATTGCGATATTCCAAGTTCTTTCGACACAATTCTTTGATTATGCTTAAAAAAATATAACATCATTGCTTCTAATTGCCGCTTTGACATATATTGATGTAAACACTCTTGCATATCGTTTACATCAATTTTTCTATGATGATAAAAGTGCAATATACGGTGTATTGCGCGTTTTTTGTAATAATTGACCATTTCTTGCGATAAACCTAATATAACACCAATATCTTCTTGAATTTTATTATAATCAAATATCAATGTCATTATATCACGCTCAAAGTCGGGCAATAAATTATGAATAATGAACCGTATTTCAATTAATTTTTCTTCATCACTACTATTATAATTTCTTTTAACTTTTGATGTAGCACTTTCATCAACAGCAAAAAATGATGCCAAAACAGTATTATCGATATTGATTTCTTTTCGATAACCCGTTTGTTTATAAATGGATTTAATATAATTATCTCTATTTTTTGCAGCTATTATATCAGTAGGCGTATCATTGAAAAACTCAAAAATAGCTTCTGAAGCAATTTCGGGATCAACAAATAATTCAGGATTTAAATCACTAAAAAAAGTGTCACGCGTCATTATTCTCATTTTTTGAAATAAGTTGTTGCTCTTCATTAAAACAGTCAGGACAAAGCGAATCTTCATTTTTTGAGATTTGTCTGCCGCACTTACTACATTTATATACTACTGTGATTGGTTGTGCATCACCTGTCTTGTTAAAAGACATTTAATCCTCCCATCGACAAGATTGAGGTTTTTTATCTGGTCTTAGCATGTCAAATCTTGGATTTTTATAACTTGTCTTAGTTTTTTGTTCAGACTTAAATTGAATGACTTTACCTTCATAATATTTCATTCGAGATCTAAACTCATATGCTTGTTCTTTTGTCAAGCCGCAAACATTAGCCACTGGTATTAATCTATTTGACATATATTGTCCAACTCTTATAGATGCTACAAATTCATCAGGGTTTCTATTATGTAACTTAAATCCCATGATGATTGCATCATATGTTTCAAAACTTTTTAATTTTTTCCACAATTGTGATCTTTTAGATTCATAATTAGAATCAATAAATTTAAAAACAACACCTTTCTCTGAATTATTAGAATTAAGTGTTTTTTGCCAATACTTCTTTTTATCAACAGTCGTAATTAACCAGTTAATTAATTCAATATTACATAAAGGTAATCCCTTAAATAATTGCTTAAGCTTTGATCTTCTAAAACTTAACGATTGATCTTGCAAAGATTTATTTTCTAAAAACATGATATCAAATATTGTATACTGTAAAAAACCATATTGTTCTTGAATTGTTATAGCATCATCAACTGATGAATTTAATATTTGTAAAGTTAATGAAACAGGTTGACCTGGAAGATGAACTTCGCCATCAACTAATGTTCCACACGGTAAATCAAAATTTTTTAAATCAGAAACTATTTTTGATAATTTCCACGAAAAATCACTTATATTTTCTCGTGCATCACGAGCGTATCTTCCTGCAAATTCAATACAATTTTGATTAATAAGACATTGCATTCGTCGGCCATTTATCTTAGGCTCTAATGACCATTCATCGTCTTCAAAATATGATTCAGATTTTTCAATTCGTAAAGTCTTAGGATCCATTAATTGTACAAAGTCTACATTCATATTCTATCCAACGTTATAAACTTTACTTCCTTCAGTACCATGCTTTTGTACTAACAGTATTCCATTTGGAAATGATTCTTTAAGTTCTGAAATATGAGATACTATAAGTATTTTCTTATACTGTGCTGATATATATTTTACAATTTCAATGAATTGATTTATTCCTTCGCTATCTAGTGCTGCAACTCGTTCATCTATAATTAGCGTCTGGCTGCGTTTGCCAGCACGTTTAGTTAATAAATATGATAAAGATAATAAAAAAGCGAAGACAATTCTAACAGATTCTCCTCCACTGTACATATTAAGCTCTCGAGGCTTTTTACCATTTTGATATATAACGATATCTAATCCACCACGTTTCTTCAATTTACCAGATTTTGTTGTTGGATCAAGATCAAACTTAACATTAAACATGTTATTCTTTGTAAATTTCGTAACTAACTCATTTGTTTTTTCTTCTAATATAGGCACGTTACTAACAATTATTTCTTTCTGTATTCCATTTTGACCAAATGATAAACTTAATTCTGTATATATTCTTAAATCTTCTCGTAATAAATCTATTTCATTTTGTATTATTTTTATATCATCTTCAGCAATTTTTATCTGCTCAATTTCTCGCTCGTATTGACCAAATTTCTTAATCAATATTTCATTTTCATCATTTAATACATCAAGATCATCAGAATATACATCTATTTTTTTATTTATCTTTTCAAGCTCAGATGCGTAATCTCTTACAACTTTCTTTTCAAGCTTTACAACATTTTTATTTACCTGTTTAATTTCTTTAACAATATCATCATACCTTTGTTCATAATCTTCTTTTGATACTTCAAGTTTATCGAATTTTTTTCTATATTTAATTTTTACCTTTGGTAAATCTTCTTTAGATGATTCTACTTCTTTCAAATCTCTTTCAATCTCTACTAACTTTCTTGTTGCTTTAGAAGCTTTATCACTGTACTTTGATATAGTTTCTATTTTTTGATCTAATTCAAGAATCAATTCACGAGATCGATCAAAATCTTGTATTATCTTTGATAATTTTTTATTTAATTTATCGATATCTTTTTGAATGTCTTCTATCATTATCTCTTTATTATCATCTGTTAACTTGTCACATTCTTCATCAGTTATAGGACAAATAGCATTCGATTTTTTTATTTTCTCTTGCTTATCAACTAGAATCTTAATATTAGTCTGTAATTCACTTTGCTTACTTAACAACATTTCTTTTGACTCTCGCTGATTAGATATCTTTTTTCGTAAATCAGGCAATTTAGACTTCTTACTCTCACATTGAAATATTATATCATTAAGTTTATTCTTTTCTTCCAGTAGACCTTCTTCTGCAGCAATGATATCATTTATCGCTTCAATTTGTTCAGTGCCTTCATTGATTACAGACTCAATATCTTCTTTCACTGCATCTAAATCAAGACTAATCTGTCTTTCAGTATTGCTTAATTGCAGTAATTGCTTATTTAATTCTTCCAATCTCTTTTTATTTTCATTTTGACTCGCTGAATTAATTTTTATTTCTTCACGTTCTTCAAGACATTCTTTGATAGTTAGTCGTAATTCTTTAATTTCAATTCGCAAATCTTTTGATCGATTTTTAGTTTTTTTATACAACTCAATAATTTGATCTTTATTTTCAATAATTCTTTGTTTATCTTGTATTACGATTGACTTTGTCTGTATAACACTATTAATATCTTGCGCTTTCTTCTTTGCAATATATTCAGCATCTTCATATAATTCAATACCTAATAAATTACATAATAATTCTTTTCTTTTACTCGCTGTACCGTCAATAAACACTGATGACTCTTTTTGACTAAAAAATACACTATTCGCGAAGACTTCATAATCATACCCCAATATCGACGATAACAATTTATCTGTTTTCTTTTTAGTGTCATCAGACATTAATTTCCATTTTATTTTACCTTTTTTTGATGACGTTGCGACATACAATTCGTTAATATTTCCTGCACGACCCAACTGTCTAATCTTTTTATAGCGTACTGATTCCATTATAAATACGATCTCAATACGTAATGTATCACAATCATCATTAATAAAATCTGCAATTGTTTTTCCTCTTCCTATACCCCAAAAACAAAATGGTATACTCTCTAAAAGTGCACTTTTACCTTCGCCATTTTTTCCTGAAATTAGCATAATCTTGCTGTTTCTAAAATCAACAGTCTCATCAACAAAACTAAGAAAACCCTTTAAAGCAATTGTTTCAATTATCATTTGAAAAATCCTTACAAAAAAAAGACAACTATTAAATTTATAATTGTCTTTTTTTATCTAATTTTTTACTGGAAATTTTAAGGTAAACTTGAAGAATCAAAGCCTAAAGAATTCATATTAGAATCATCAGTATTTTTATTTGCATTATCTAAAGCTTCTTTAAACATTTCATCGAATTCGTCCATCTCATTATTAGCAAATCTAGCTCTAATGCCATCTTTTCGTTTTTCATCATAACCAACCCATTTAACAAGATACTCAAGCTGCTTTTCCATTGTTTTTACAACTGGTATCTTTCGTTCTAAACAATCTTTCAACATGTCATCTGTTAATTCTTTCTTATCTGAATTAAATGCAACATACATTGATTCCTTAACTGCTTGCATTATTTCACGACCAGATAAATTCTCGCAATGTTTAGCCAATTCTTTAGTATTAAAATTATTCGGATATCTTTTGCATTGTTCTGCGATTTGAATATCAATAATTTCTTTTCTTTCTATCAAATCAGGCGGCCCGACATAAAATATTTCATCAAATCTCGATATTAATTCAGGAGGTAAAAAATGGATTTGATTACAAGTGGCAGTAGTAAACACAGATGCGTTATTATCATTCATCCAAATTAAAAATATACCAATTGTCCGAGCAGTTGTTCCAGCATCTGACATTGATGAACTTTGTATTCCTGAAAATCCTTTCTCTATTTCATCTATTAACAAAATACAAGGTTCTAAACTCTCAATTTGTGCTAATGCTAAATGCATATTACCTTCACTCTCACCCACTCGAGACGTAAATACTTTTGAAGGATCAAACTCAATAAGATTTAATTTCCACTCACTAGCTAACGCTTCACAAGTACGTGATTTTCCGCAACCAGGTAATCCAATTGTTAAACAACCTTTTAATAAGGGTAAACCAAATTTACGACCTTCATTTGTCCAACCTCCATACATTCGCTTAAGCCATGTCTTCAAACGACCTAAGCCACCAACTTCTTTGAATGATACTTTTGGTTCTCTATATTTTAACAAATCAGTTTTGTTAATTGCTTCGCGTTTTAATTCATTCAATATAATTGGGTCGAGTCTACCTTTACCATTTTTGCGAGTAATATCAATGCAAGCAGTTAAAGATCGACGTATTTGAGGTATGATAAGACCCTTCAAAGAATTTATAATCTCAAAATCAGTTCTAATTTCAATTTGTTTATTCTTTTTATTTTTTACAGCATGATTAAATTTACCTAACCATGTTTCTATCTCTTCTTTTATTTCGTCTTCATCAGGATATGGATATGTTACGACATCAATGTACTTATCTAATTTAGCTGGCAAATATAAGCTCGAAGACAATAATATAAGTATTTTTAGATTACTGTCACTATTATCAGCTTGTATCACAAAATCTTTTACACGTCGAATAATTTGATTGTCATCTAAATGTTGATCAGCCTCAGTAAAAATAAAAATTTGTCGACGATCTCTTTTGTTTTGCGTGTGAACGTGCATTAATGCACTATTAATTTCAATCGTTTCTGCATTTGTTTTTCCGCTTTTTTTATTAATCTCTTCATTATATTCATTAATATCTAATAATCCTGTTGTAGATTTATAAACAAATACTTCAGTAAAATACCTACTTGCATGCTTCTGAGACATATTGTAAATGCCCATAATTGCGCGATGCTCGTCTTCAGTTAGAACATACACAATAGGAGCCATTTGATCAAGCTTAGATTGCAAATGTTGAATCGTATTAAATTTTATCATTTATCCACACCATATTTTTGCGCCTATCGGATTATCTTTATTCATCTCTTGTATACATTTTCTTTCATCTTCAGGATATAATTCTAATATTACATCTGAAAAATCAGGATTAATCCATTCAACATGAATAGTACCATCAGATTTAATAACGAATTTTTGTGTTGTATTTGTTTGTTCCATAGATAATTCATGATAGTAACTTTAAGCAACTAACATCCGAATATTAATAGCCGGCAATTATTTCAATGTTACCATTGACACTCTGTACAGACTCAACTTTATGACCTTTTTTCAGAATCTCTTGCATAATAAAATGTTTACTATATATTTGTTGCAACTCGTTAGCTTTGTTTTCACGCATGTGATCATATCGTAAATCACCAGTAGCAAGATTGATTGTCATCTTATCGTATCCACTGCCCCATTGAATAGACTCTTCTGAAATTTCTTTATATGAAATTCTCATTTCTTCAAGAGTTTTCTTAAGAATCAATTTGTTACGTATTTCAGTTTTTCCATACACTTCTTTTGACATTACGACCTCCCACTTATATGTATATTATTCTTTACAGGGACATCATCTTTTTTATCCTTAGTACTTTTAATCTCGCCAAACGAACCAATCGTCTGAATTATCTCATTACATTTATGTTTCCCAGGATCAATAACAGTAGTATCCCATAATCCGCCTTTACCTATTATCACCTTATATTTCATATTGTTGCCTCCTTTAACTGTTAATCACTATAAATATCAAGGTTAAACAAATTCTTCATATATTTTCGAGCCATCAATATCATTTGTCTGTTGATATTTACCTTCATATTTTATTCTTGCATCGCCAAATGTTTTCATATAAATTATTTGACAAAAATCAACAAACGGATATATTTGTACTGGGTGTGTCGCAACTATTTCTAATGTCCAATAATTTTCAAAACCGTCATCACCCCATCCTGCCGTCTTATGAATATCAATACCCAATCGTGCTATAGAACTTCGACCTTCAATTTGTGGAACAAAACCATTAGTTTTAGTAAACTCCATTGTTCGCCCTAAATATAATATCCCAGGTTCAAGTATAAGCCCAGATTCAGGTATTTCAATTGTGGTTGTCTCATTTTGTCTTTTCATATCAATGAAATTTGTTAATCCTCTTGGTGCACTCGCACGCAAGTCATGAGGTACAGTAACAGCGCTATACACTTTAAGCTCATTGTGCAAACGTAAATTATATGAATTTGGGTTAAGTCTATCTATAGTAAAATCATCTATATAGATATTTCCTTCTTCAACTTGTTTCTTGATTTCTAATCCTGTTAAAACCATTATACACTCCTATGATCGATTTTCTCTTGCTTGTTTCAATATTTCAATACCCATTGCTAATGCTTTATCTTCAATACCTTTAAATCTATCAGGGTGACGATCAATATGTTTCTTTAATGCTTCATTTGGTAAATCAGACGTTGTAATCTCTTCAACATTATCATCTTGTTTATCGGCAATGATATTGATATTTGTACCCAGAAAATGCCAAGTATTTTTTCGCAAATATGTTTCAACTGTATTAAAATCTAATACTGGATAATATGTCTGTGAAATATCAGCTTTAATACGAACTATGGCTTGATCCAAAGATAAATCTTTCAATTCGTTAATGAAATTAGCTAATACATCTTTACATTTTTCGTCTGTTAATTTCAAGCTAAATGTTTTAAATTCTCTATCATCAACGGGTATAAATTCATCATTGCCATTATGAAACCAATAAAAACCTTTTTGTTCATCTTCTTCACCAAAATCAACTCGACCAAGTGACCCTACATGTCTCGCGATCTTATTAAACTCCTGCTGCTGATGAATATGACCCAAATAAACTTTCGTCCAGTTACCGTCATCAAATGTTGATAATGACACTTTATTCTCGTTTTCATCTGACGACATATCAAGATCAAAACTATTACCAATGACAGATTTATCTGTGCCAAAATGACCAAAGAAAAGATTGTAAGTATTCTTACTCTTAAGTGTTAATTCGTTAAACTCTTCAATTTTTTCTATTTGATATTTTAAAAAATCTTGTGGCGTAAGCAATGATTCTTGGCTTCTGTTGACAAAGGGTAATAAATATAATTTACAATCATTTACTTTTATTACTTTTGGTTTTGAATACACTTCTAATGAATCAATCATTTCGCAAAGCTCTTCCATTTCAGACAACGCATGCGCACCGTCAGAACTCGCAGTCATATCATGATTACCCGTTAATAATACTGTTCTTATTCCTGCTTTAATAAGTTTACGAAGTTTAGATGCAAATTGACGCCTAATTTTTGAATTAGGATGCTTAATTCGATAAATATCTCCAACAATAACATAAGCATCAGCTGATTTCTCAATTGCAAAATCAATTGTTTTTTCAAGATTTTTTAAAAAATCAAGTA